>ERZ773038.907-NODE-907-length-18084-cov-5.788064_pt1 | contig 18084 bp, 14 predicted proteins | sample MGYA00511665_ERZ773038 | MGnify/ENA primary metagenome ERZ773038 (study PRJEB29015, sample SAMEA2737966) | human oral metagenome | biome: human oral; feature: human-associated habitat; material: dental | place: China | collected 2028 ... | reverse complement strand
GTGTAATGTATATTTGCTCATAAAAAAACTGCACCTTGTGAGTTGGAGGGGATGTCCAACTTTTGGGGGGCAGTTCAAACCGGAAAATTGGTTTTCAGACAACCTTTGTCGTTTTTGTACCACTTTGTAACTTTGATTAACCTATATCGATTTCTCATGAAATTCGGAAGAGAATGGGAAATTTCACTTCAGACGACCCAAACGGATTGAATAGCCAAGATTTACACGGTAAACTTATACAATTAAAAAATTTTATGATTTACTCACTATTATGAAACCCGCCTTCGACATAAAGTCAGCCCGGCTTGACGTGCTGGCTATTCACCTGCATACCGCAGACTTGACCGAACTGGAAGAATTTTTGCGCCAACGCGCCGGTCAATACCAAGAATTGGATGTCGTCCCCTTCGTTTTGGATGTGCAGGATTTTGACCATCCCGAGTCATTGGACATCGGTTCCATGATTTCCCTTTTCGCCCGTTACGGCATGCAGATTCTGGGGCTGCGCCACGAAAGCGAATACTGGGCATCCTTCGCAGCACGTTACCATTTGGTTTTCAGCCGTAGCGACAAATCCGAGCCGCAACAGCCCAAAATCAACCAAGAGCCTGCCCCCGTTCAGGCAACCGTCATCAATAACCCGACCGTCCTCATCAGCACCCCCGTCCGCACCGGACAACAGGTTTACGCGGAAAATGGCGACCTTATCGTGACCGGCATCGTCAGCCAAGGTGCGGAACTCATTGCCGACGGAAACATTCATATTTATGCGCCCATGCGCGGCAGGGCTCTGGCAGGCGCGAAAGGCAACACCAACGCGCGCATCTTCATCCACTCCATGCAGGCGGAACTGGTCTCCGTAGCGGGTATTTACCGCAATTTCGAACAAGACCTGCCCGACCACCTGCACAAAAAAGCCGTACAGGTTTCATTGCAAGACAACCGCCTGGTTATCAGCGCAATCGACACAGATTAACCATTCCAAGCATTTGATAAAGGAAACATCGTGACAAAAATCATCGTAGTAACTTCAGGCAAAGGCGGCGTAGGCAAAACCACGACCAGCGCCAGTATCGCAACCGGACTGGCTCTGCGCGGCCACAAAACAGCCGTCATCGACTTTGACGTCGGCTTGCGCAACCTCGACCTGATTATGGGTTGCGAACGACGCGTCGTTTACGACCTGGTCAACGTTATCCAAGGCGAAGCCACGCTCACCCAGGCTCTGATTAAAGACAAAAACTGCGAAAACCTCTTTATCCTGCCCGCATCGCAAACCCGCGACAAAGACGCGCTGACCCGTGAAGGCGTTGAGAAAGTCATGCAGGAATTGAGCAGTGACAAAATGGGATTCGAATACATCATCTGCGACTCCCCCGCCGGTATCGAACAAGGCGCATTGATGGCGCTTTACTTCGCCGACGAAGCCATCGTCACCACCAACCCCGAAGTATCCAGCGTCCGTGACTCCGACCGCATCTTGGGCATCCTGCAAAGCAAATCCCGCAAAGCCGAACAAGGCGGCACGGTCAAAGAACACCTGCTGATTACCCGCTACTCGCCTGAGCGCGTCAACAAAGGCGAAATGCTGTCCGTACAAGACATTTGCGACATCTTGCGCATCCCGCTTATCGGCGTCATTCCCGAATCGCAAAACGTCCTGCAAGCATCCAATGCCGGCGAACCCGTCATCCACCAAGACAGCGCGACTGCCGCAGAAGCCTACAAAGACGTCATCGCGCGCCTCTTGGGTGAAAACCGTGAAATGCGTTTCCTCGAAGCCGAGAAAAAAGGCTTCTTCAAACGGCTGTTCGGAGGCTAAGTCATGTCATTAATGGATATGTTGTTCGGCAGAAAACCGAAAACCGCCGCCGTTGCACGCGACCGCCTGCAAATCATCATTGCCCAAGAGCGCGCGCAAGAAGGTCAAGCGCCCGACTACCTGCCGACCCTGCGCAAAGAATTGCTGGAAGTATTGTCCAAATACGTCAACGTTTCCCTGGACGACATCCGCATTTCCCAAGAAAAGCAGGACGGTATGGACGTTCTCGAATTGAACATCACCCTGCCTGAACAAAAAACGGAACAGAAAAAGGCTTAACACATGACCTTGACCGAATTGCGTTACATCGTAGCCGTCGCGCAGGAGCGTCATTTCGGACGTGCCGCGCGCCGCTGCTTTGTCAGCCAGCCCACCCTTTCCATCGCCATCAAAAAGCTGGAAGAAGAGCTGTCGGTATCCCTGTTTGACCGCAGCAGCAACGACATCATCACCACCGAAGCGGGCGAGCGCATCGTTGCCCAAGCCCGCCGCGTGTTGGAAGAAGCCGAGCTGATCAAGCACCTTGCCAGCGAAGAGCAAAACGAATTGGAAGGCGCATTCAAACTCGGTCTGATTTTTACCGTCGCCCCCTACCTTCTGCCCAAGCTCATCATTTCCCTGCGCGAAACCGCGCCGAAAATGCCCCTGATGCTTGAAGAAAACTACACGCACATCCTGACCGAATCGCTCAAACGCGGCGACGTCGATGCCATCGTAGTCGCAGAACCCTTCCAAGAGCCGGGCATCGTCACCGAGCCGCTGTATGACGAGCCTTTCTTCGTCATCGTCCCCAAAGGACACCATTTCGAAGAACTTGATGCCGTCACCCCGCAGATGTTGAGCGAAGAGCAGGTCTTGTTGCTGACGGAAGGCAACTGTATGCGCGACCAAGTTTTATCAAGCTGTTCCGAGCTGGCCGCCAAGCAGAAAATCCAAGGTCTGACCAACACCCTGCAAGGCAGCTCCATCAACACCATCCGCCACATGGTTGCTAGCGGCCTCGCCATCAGCGTCATGCCCGCTACCGCACTGACTGAAAACGACCATTTGCTGTTCAGTATCATCCCGTTTTCAGGCTCCGTACCGCACCGCCGCGTCGTTTTGGCATACCGTCGGAACTTCGTCCGCCCCAAAGCATTGACTGCCTTACGGACTGCCATCCTCAATTCCCATCTTCACGGCGTTACTTTTGTCCAAGAGTAAAGCGCATTGAATACCGGGCATCGATGAAATCATGCACAGGGCTTTCAATTGTGATGATATTCAACAAGCCGCCGATTTTTTCGGCGGCTTGTTTTTTGTGTCTCAGCAGATGGATAAGCCAGAAATCGTGTAGAACGTTCGATCAGATAAACTTGTGCTTTAATGCCTTAAAACATGGTTTCCTGCGAACTTGAGCAGGGTAAGGACTCAACAGTTTCCAATCGATAAGCCTACCATCTAATACGAAACGTCGTCTGAAAACCCTAAATACAGTTTTCAGACGACGTTTTATTTTTAATTGCCTTAAATCTCGCTACCGCCGACGGTCAGTCCCGAATCAATCCGCAGGGTCGGTTGTCCGACGCCGACAGGAACGCTTTGCCCGTCTTTGCCGCACACACCGACACCGCTGTCCAACGCGGTATCGTTGCCTATCATGGAAACATGTTTCAACACTTCAGGCCCGTTGCCGATGATGGTCGCGCCTTTGACAGGATATTGCAGTTTGCCGCCTTCGACCCACCACGCTTCGGATGCGCTGAAGACGAATTTGCCGCTGGTGATGTCCACCTGTCCGCCGCCGAAATTGACGGCGTAAATGCCTTTGTCGATGGACGCGATGATTTCGTCGGGTTCGTAGCCGCCGTTTTCCATGAAGGTATTGGTCATGCGTGGCATAGGGGCGGATGCGTAGCTTTCGCGGCGGCCGTTGCCGGTGGATTGCGTACCCATCAGGCGGGCGTTGGTTTCGTCCTGCATATAGCAGACCAAGATGCCGTCTTCAATCAATACGGTACGGCGTGTTTCGTTGCCTTCGTCGTCGATATTGAGCGAGCCACGCCTGTCCGCAATGTCGCCTTGGTCAACGACGGTAACGCCTTTGGCGGCAACGCGCTCGCCGATTCTGCCTGAAAAGACGCTGGTTTCTTTGCGGTTGAAATCGCCTTCCAAGCCGTGTCCGACGGCTTCGTGCAGCAACACGCCCGGCCAGCCGTTGCCCAAGACAACGGTCATTTCGCCTGCGGGTGCAGGGCGGGATTCGAGATTAATCAGGGCTTGTTTGACGGCGGAATCGACAAACTGCCGCACCAAAGTTTCATCAAAATAAGCCAAGTCGTAGCGACCGCCGCCGCCCGCACTGCCCTGTTCACGCCGGTCGCCCTGTTTGGCGATGACGGTAACGTTCAGGCGCACCATCGGACGGATGTCGGCGGCGTGTCTGCCGTCGAGGCGGGCGATGTAAATCATGTCGTATTCGCAGGTCAGCCCCGCCATCACTTGCACAATGCGCGGATCAGCGGCTTTGGCGAGCGTTTCCACTTTGTTCAATAAGGCAACTTTGGCGGCAGAATCGAGACCGATAATGGGATTCAGCACCGCATGGACGGATTTGCCGTATACGGCGGACGGGACTTTGACAGAAGCTTCGCCGCCTGCCGCGCCGATGACGCGGACGGCTTGGGCGGAACGGTTGATCGAATCGATACACAAACTGTCCGCATAGGCAAAAGCGGTTTTTTCGCCCGAAACAGCGCGCACGCCCACCCCCTGATCGATTTGGAAACTGCCTGATTTGACGATGCCCTCTTCCAAATGCCAGCTTTCAAAAGCAGTGCGCTGGCAGTAGATGTCGGCGTAATCGACGTGATGCGCGCCGATGATGCTCAGGCTTTTGGCGAGCAGCTCAGGGGAAAGGTGATTGGCTTCGAGCAAATCGCGCTGTACGGTAGCGTAAGTTGAGTGCATGGTTTTCAGACGACCTTCAAGGCTGGGGAAACTTGGGGCTTGATTATACGGCATTTATTCTCGTTCTAGTCGAATAGATAAAAAGCGCAATCAAGTTTCCTTACCGACCTGACAGGCGGCGGACTAAGCTGCATCATGCCTTACGGTTTTCTTGAGATTGAACCGGAACGCTTGGATTGCTTATGGCAGATTTCGCGGGCAAAGTCCACGCTACGGATTGCCCCTCCTATTTCCACCACCCGCTACTCAGCGAAAAAGATACCGGGTCGTAATATTTCGGCAGTTGTTGCGGGATGCCGAGGTTGTTGCGGTAAACGACGCGGTAGCGGTCGGCGTACCAGGCGGGGACGATGATGTATTGGTGGCGGATGGTGCGGTCTAGCGCCCGGGAGGTGGTTTTCAGCTCTTCGCGGTTGGTAAAGCTGCCGAAATGTTTGAGCAGCTTTTCGACTTCGGGGCGGCACACGCCGGCGAGGTTTCGGCTGCCGGGGATTTTGGCGGCTTCGCAGCCGAAATAATCGTATTGTTCGTTGCCGGGGCTTTCGCTGTTGGCATAGACGGTAATGGTCATGTCGAAGTCGAAATCGTTGAGCCGCCTTTGGTATAAGGCGGGGTCGGTAACGCGGATGTTCATGGTTACGCCGATTTTGGCGAGGTCGCGTTGCCATTTGGCGGTAATGCGTTCGTAGGTTTTGGAGGCGGTCAGGAACTCAAAGGTCAGGGGTTTGCCTTGGCTGTCGGTCAGTTTGCCGTTTTTATAGCGGTAGCCTGCTTTTTCCAAGAGGGCACGGGCTTTGAGCAGGTTGGGGCGTATGCCTGTTTTCGGGTCGGTTTGGGGCGGCTCGGGGACGGGTTGGTTCAGGACGGCGGGGTCGAGGGTGTTGCCGAGAGACTGGAGCAGTTTCAGTTCCGCGCCTTGCGGTTTGCCTGTCGCCGCCATCTCGCTGTTGGTGAAGAAGCTGTTGCTGCGGCGGTATGCGCCGTAAAAAATCCGCGCGTTGACGCTTTCAAAGTCGAAGCTCTCGACCATCGCCTGCCGTACGAGGATGTTGTTGAACGGGACGCGGCGCATATTCATAACAAAGCCCTGCATGCCGGCATTGCTTTGTTGCACCCATTCGTATTTGCCCAAGCCGCGTTTGGCGAGCATTTCGCCGGGATAAGCCCGCGCCCAGTTTCGGGCGACATTTTCGTAAACGAAGTCGTATTGTCCGGCTTTGAGGCCTTCGAGGCGGACGCTGTTGTCTTTGAAATATTTGAAGCGGACGGTGTCGAAGTTATATCTGCCTTTGCGGGTCGGGAGGTTTTGCGCCCAGTAGTTTTTGTCGCGCGCGTATTCGCTCATGCGCCCGATGTCTGCTTTGACGAAGCGGTAGGGGCCGGAGCCGATGGGCATTTTGTTTGCGCCTTTTTCCAGCCCTTCGGGATAACTTTTATGCGAAAATACAGGCAGTTGCCCTAATGCCATGTGTAATTCGGCATTGCGCTGTTTGAAGCGGAAAACGACTGTCCTGTCGTCGGGCGTTTCGACTTTGGCAACATCGCTCCAGTATATGCGGTAGAAGGGATTGGCAGCTTTGTCTTGGGTAAGCAGGCGGAAGGAGGCGGCTACGTCTTTGGCAAGGACGGGATCGCCGTTGTGGAATTTGGCTTTCGGGTTGAGCCTGAATGTTGCCGACAGCCCGTCTTCGGCAAGTGAGAAGTCTTCCGCCAGCAGCCCGTACATGGAGAAAGGTTCGTCCCAACTGTTGTCCGTAAGCATGTCCACGGTCAGATTGAGGACGCCGGCTTCTTTGTCGCCTTTGAGGGTAAACGGGTTGAACGTATCAAAGCCGCCCTGCATCGGCAGGGAAAACACACCGCCTTTTGGCGCGTCGGGATTGACGTATTCGTAGGCGCGAAAGTCGGCGGGATATTTCGGCTCCTGCCCCAAACCTAAACCGTATGCGGCAAAAGCGGTGGCAGTGGAGAAGGAAAGCAGGAGGAGGAAGAGGGTTTTCATAAGGTTTCAAACCGAGCGGGACGATGAAGCCCGATTATAGCAAAAGGTCGTCTGAAAACCGTTTTCAGACGACCTTTTATCCGTTTCAAAACATAATCAAGAAGGCTGCTGCTGTTTTTTCGCCTGAGCATCAAACTCTGCCAGCGTCATGTTCAAAGTCTGCAAACACGGCGTCATCACCGCATCGACAGCTTGGTTCACATGATCCCTTTCCACAGGCGACGGGCGGTAAACGAAGAGCTTGAAGAGTTCGCTCAACTCAATCGAATCCGCCCCCGTTTTCAACACCCAACCCTGACGGCCGTTGTAGATATAGCCGTGCCGCGCCAGCTTTTCCAGAAGCTCGCCCAACTCATCGTAACCCATATTGATATGTCGTCTGAACTCCTGAACAGGCAAGGCTTTGCCCTCTTTTTGCGCCGCATCCAAAAGCAGCAGGATTTTCAAAACATCGTCAAACCGCCCGCGCGAATCGAAGCCCCTGCGGAACGCCTCACCCTGCCAATAAGACAGCGACGAAGTCAGCACCGCACCGCCCAACACCAGCGTCCACAGCAAATTCAGCCACAACAGGAAAAACGGCACGGCGGCAAATGCCCCGTAAATCGAGCGGTAGCCGTCGAAATTGCCCATATACCAAGCAAACAAGAAACGCGCCGTCTCCAAGCAAAACGCCGTAATCAAAGCCCCGACGAACGCCTGCCGAGCAGGCACAAAACGATTAGGCACAAAGCGGTACAAGCCCCACAGCAGCAGCGTCACGAAAAATAGCGTCCCCGCCGTCCGCAACACCCCCATCCATTGGGACGAAGCCAGCGCAGATTCCTGCACCGACCCGACCATAAAAGAAATCCCCACGCCCAAAGACAGCGGTCCAAACGTCAACAACGCCCAATACACCAAAAACTGCATCATCCAAGGCCGCTGCGAATTGACCCGCCAAATCCGGTTGAACGCATTATCAATCGTCCGAATCAGCATCAGCGACGTCACCACCAGCATCACACTGCCGATCGCCGTCAACTTCCCCGCCTGATTGCGGAACGCATTGATATAATCAAACACCATGTCCGCACCCTGCGGCACAATAGTCTGATTGACGAACGAAACAAAAGAATCCGACCAACGGTCGAACACAGGAAAAATCGAAGCGACCGCCACCATCACCGTCAATACCGGCACCAAAGCCAGAAGCGTCGTAAACGTCATACTCGCCGCAGCCTGCGGCACACGCTCCTCATCGAAACGCCGGACCACAAACCACGCAAAAGCAAACGCCTTACTGTCCGACAAACCTTGCCACCATTTCAAAAACGGCATAATCTTTCCCGAAAAAATAACGAATTGAAAATAAAAAACAGAAAACAACCACGTCGTCTGAAAACACAGCCTCAACGAAATTCAAACACCCATTTCCCATCAACCCCATTGTAACGGAATACCCAAATGAACCCAAATCCCCTCAAAATCCTCGTCCTCTACTACTCCCAAAACGGCAGCACCCTCAACCTCGCCCGCCAAATCGCACGCGGCATCGAAAGCGTCGCAGGCTGCGAAGCCGTATTGCGCACCGTCCCCAAAGTCTCCACCGTCTGCGAAGCCGTCGAAAAAGACATCCCCGACAGCGGCGCCCCCTACGCCACCGCCGAAGACCTCAAAACCTGCGCCGCCCTCGCCCTAGGCAGCCCCACCCGCTTCGGCAACATGGCAGCCGCCATGAAATACTTCATCGACGGCACCATCCCCCTATGGCTCGGCGCAGAACTCGCCGGCAAACCCGCCACCGTCTTCACCAGCACCTCCTCCCAACACGGCGGACAAGAAACCACCCTCCTCACCATGATGCTCCCCCTCCTGCACCACGGCATGATCATCAGCGGCATCCCCTACACCGAAGCCGCCCTCAGCAACACCCAAAGCGGCGGCACCCCCTACGGCGCATCCCACGTCGCCGGACACGACAGCAAACCCGTCCTGACCGCCGAAGAAAACGACATCGCCTTCGCACAAGGCAAACGGCTGGCAGAACTCGCCGTCAAGTTGGCTTAAGGCGGGCAGTTTAGAAATCCAATCTGCCAAAAGCTAAAAGGTCGTCTGAAAACCTGATTTCCAAGTTTTCAGACGACCTTTTACCAACATCTGCCCGTCAAGCCGAAAAAGCCTTATATGCCATCGAAGCAATAATCAGCAAAACCGTTACGACCAAAACCTTACGGATGATTTCCCCGTCTGAATTGATAGCATGGAGGCTGCCGAAATGGTTGCCCAACAAATTCGCCAAAATCATCGGGATTCCGATTAGGAACGCCATTTTCCCCGCTATCAAGAAAGCAACGAATGCCCCGATATTGGAAGCAAAATTGAAAATTTTGGAAGTAGCCGAAGCCTGCAACAACGACAATTTGTTGATGACAAACAAAGCGATGATGAAAATGCTGCCCGTGCCCGGTCCGAAAAAACCGTCATAAAAACCGACAATCAGACAAGTTAAAAAGACAGCGACGGCAGATTTTTTTATCTCGCCGCGTTCATCGTCTTTTTTCAGCAAAACGCCTTTGAACAAAGTTGCCAGCAAGCCTATGGGTAAAAACGCAAGAATGATGTAATTGATGGTTTCCACAGGCAGAATCAGAATGACTTTCGCACCGACGAACGCCCCGATTAAAGCCGCAACGATGCCGACCGGCACAATGCGCCATACAATCGAACTGCTTTTCATAAAGTTTTTAATCGCAGCCACCGTACCGATGGTACTCACCAATTTTTCCTGTGCCAACGCGACCTGCGGCGGCAAGCCGACCATCAAAAACGCGGGAATCAAAATCAGTCCGGCTCCGCCCGCAATAGCATCGACATAGCCCGCAATCAAAGACGCGGCAACCAGCAGGAAAAGACCGAGATAAAAATAATCGGCAATGATACTGCCGGGAATAAATAGTTGCTCCATAGATTGTTTCCTCTTGATTAAATTTAATTTTTTGTATGCAGCAGCACGCAGGACCGTTTAAAGCTTCAAATAAAGCATCAGTACATTAATTACCACCATAAAAATTGTCAACACTATTTATTTTTGTAAAAATAAAACATAAATCAGTTAACCGATTCAATTAGTTTCTTCTGCCAAAAGGTCGTCTGAAAACCTTAATCGATTCCAAAATAAAAACCCGCTTCAAAAAGCGGGTTTCTTGTATCCGGTCAGGGCAGACCGTCTGTCCGTATTGTCCGAAACTTCGTTACTGTTTTTCTATTTTCCGGCGGGCAATTTCCGCTTTTTTACGGCTGGCTGTCAGTTGTTCGCGCATTTCGTTCAAGATTTGCTTGGAAGATTTCGGTTTTTCCCAGTTGTCCGGTTCTGTATTTTGTCGTTGCGCCAATTGCTTTTGATGCTCTTGATAAAGCGCATTCGATTCTTCGGAGACTTTGCGGGCAATGTTCGGCAGCTCTTTTTCAACCAAAGCCTCGGCGCGTTGTTGGGCAAGATGGCGTTCTTTGCGGCTTTGGGCGCAATATTGTTTGCTGTCTTGCTCAGGGGAATAACCATAATGAGGCAGCGGTTTCCCCGCTTTTTTCATCGCCATGCTGTAATTGACGCATTGCAAGGCTTGCGAATCGGCAGCCATGTACAAAGAGTATAAATGCCCGGCATAGTCTTTGATGTCCTCATTGCCGCCGCATACATTCACCGTAGCCTCAATCAGCGCCGCATCTTGCAGCATTTGCCGGCAATGTTCGACCTGCTCCGCATTCAAACTGACGGCGGACTCTTGCGCGGCGGCTGAAAAAGATAAAGTCAAAGCAAGTAAGCCTAAAGCAGATTGTTTCATGGTTTTTCCTTTTAAACCGGAATGATATAGTGGATTAAAATAAAAATGAGACAAGGCGGCAACGCCCGCCGTGTACGGGTAGTACATAAGGGCGTTGGCAACGCCGTATCATTGCAATTTTAATCCACTATATTTTCAAATAAAGCATGAATACATGATCGGAACGCAGTACATTCATGCCCGAAGTTTTCAGACGACCCCGTCCGTCCTTATCTGCCATCCTTCTGACGGATAAAGGCATCGGCTTTGGCGCGGCGTTCGGCTTCTTCGGCAACGGTTTTACGCAGCAATTCGTCAACGGGAACACCGCGGCGCGGGGCTTCTTCTTCCGCATACTGTTTTATCTTACTGTCCATGTACGCCTCTACCTGACGGCGCAAACGGTCGCGTTCTTCGCGGCTGTCCGCGCAAAGGCGCTTCAATTCCTTATCTTCGAGATGGTGAAAGCTTTGTTTTTTGAATTCTTCCTCCAGTTTCGGATATTGTCGGCACTGATCGACTTTCGGATGGTTAAACAACAAAACCATAGACAAAAGGTTGAAATATTCGGCGGTCTCTTTATTGTCCCGATAACAAAGCGAACCGTTCGCCAAAGTATTGGTGTCTTTAAACAATTGCCTGCACTCGGCGGCAAGCTCTTTATTTGCTGCAGAGGCGGATGGCGCACCGGTTTGATTTTGGGCGGCGGCAGAAGCGGACAAACCGGCGAGCAGCAAAGAAAATACAAAGGCTTTTTTCATATGGGTACTTTCAAAAAACAGATGGGAAAATCATGAATAGTTTATATATAGGGGTCGTCTGAAAACTTTCAGACGACCTTTTGCCTGTCAATATCTAGGCATCGAGCAGCCTTCGGGCGTGGTAATTTCGCATTGCGGAAGCCCTGAAGCCCGACATTTTCGTAGTGCCTCCGCTTCAGCAAGACCAGGTCCTTCTATTCCAGGGAAAGTTCTCCATCGTTTGCCTTCTTTTCCTTGGGCAACAGCGATACAACCGTTTCTGACCCAAGCCTCTACTTTACACGGCGCATTACGTGTAGAAAATCGTCGCGTTGTTTACACAACAGGTTGAGAAAAATAAGCCTGCAAGACCTCAAACGGCGTATCGCCGTTCAAACTGCGGTGTGGCTTCACAGTGTTATAAAAATTAACAAAGCGGCACAACTCCTTTTGCCGATGTTCCGGACTCTCAAACGACTGTTTCTCATGCCACATCTCCATCAGGGTACGGATAACCCGCTCCGCCTTACCGTTGGTCTGCGGACGGGCAACCCGGGTAAACTTTTGACCAATCCCGTTCTCGTAACAGGCTACACCGAAAGCATGGTTGGCCGAGCCTTTGTATTCCGTACCGTTGTCGGAGTAAACGCACTCAATCAGGTATGGGCAGGGATCAATCAGGTGTTCGGTCAGAAACTTGGCGGCGCTGTCTGCGGTTTTGTCCGGCAAAATGGCGGCGTATAGCTCCCTTGAGAAATCGTCGATGGCGACAAACAGGTAATCCCGCTTATCGGTGGCTTTCTGCCCTTTGAGCAGCGGCAGCCGTTTGGTGTCGAGATGCACCAGCTCTCCGGGGTAGGATTTATTGTAGCGTTTGGCCTGCTTTTTGAGTTTTTCCTGAATGCTGCGTTCTACCTTGGCCAGGCGTTTCATTCCGTACTTTGCCTGTTTGAAACGGTTGTTGGTACTGGTTTGCGGTTTGAGCAGCTTGGCCCTTGCGGCTTTAAGGGCGCGGTAAATGGTGACGCGGCTGACTTGGTAGCGGCGTGCCAGGGAGGTGACGCTTTCCTTCCCCTGCGTGTAGGCCAGCCAAATGGCTTGTCGGTGGTGCGGGGTGAGGCGGGTGTTTTTGTGCATGTTCATGTTTCAGTATTCTCCTGGAAATACTGTAAACAACGCTACTGATTTCTACACACGCCCACCTTGTTCACAGGATTTTATCGCTTCTTTTTCTGCAACAGCACGGGAAGGGGCATTGATAACATCTGCCGAAATACCCGTTTTAAGGTTAACCGCCCATGCGCCGTATTTGGACGGGACATTGATATTGACGACTTTAGAACCGTTTTGCACGGAACCACCGTTAGAAGATTGGGGCGGAGCCATATTGTATTGAACCATTTCCCCGTTATTCCCCTGAAAGCGGCAAATACCGCTGACGGGGTCAAATTGTCCGGGACAGCCGTTTGCATAGACATTAAAACTTGCCAGTCCCAATTTGGTTACGCAACGGTTACGCAAATTTAGAAGTAGTGAGTTCCTTGCCTACCTTAATTTTAGAGCTTTTTTCACTTCCCAAGCCTAAACCTGCTTACAAAATGTACTGCTGGTTACGCAACGGTTACGCAAATTCCTATGCCCAAATCGGTATATATCTCATCGCTTTGGTACCAGCTTCCAAATCAAACACTTTAATAAGTTGTTTTTCTTGAGCTTCCCTAATGATTTTACTGATCATCTGACTGGTTACCACATTGCCAAAACGTTCGCGTAAACTTGCGTTACTCATTTGTTCGCGAGAAATATATTTGAAAACGCAATGCCAATAACAGGATCGCAATCGTTCATCTTTACTCATATCGCCAAAAGCACGATAAGTAAATAACGTAGCTCTAGTGTAATCATCCAAGGCTTCAAATATCGGGGCAGGCATTTGATTTAATTCTATTTGTAAAATCACTTTATCAATGCCCGTGCCGCGCTCTTCACAAATATCCAGTCTTCGCATCAAGGCAGCTAAATGTTCATTTCTGCTGCGTGGCGGTTTGTCCATAAAACGTTCTACTTCCACCAAAGGCGAACCTGCATTGGTGATTTCTAAACGATGAGTAAAAATCTCAATCATCGGTGATGTACCCGTGAGATTGAAATCTTGGTGGATTAAGGCATTGGCGACTAATTCACGTAGTGCAATTTTAGGATAAGTATTTATCTCTTTCCGAAACGCGATACCGATTTCTTCATAACTCGGCAATAAAGCATTGATACTTTGCATAATCCATTCAAAATCAACAGCATAACCGGAAAGACTATTGATTTCTTTTAAAGTGGTAAATTTATTATTATCTTGATAACGGATAATTCGGACGGCTTTCTTGGCTAAATGATCAAAATCAGATAATTTCTTGGCAAATAAAATCGCCCCAAGATTGCTGATGTCCCAAAGCCCTGCATTTTCTACAATCAATTTATCGTCTTGTAATTTAGCAAGGATACCTTGCCTATCCTGCGGCAATGTTTGTTTAGTCATATCAAAATACTTAGCAAAATCAAGTAGTTCTAATACTTTCTCGCCACTTACCTCCTTCATTGCCACTTGTTTTTCAAAAGGCGTACGATCTAATATGCGCCACAGTTCACGCTCTTTTTCAGGAAATCCACGCAATTTTTTGGTATATGAACCGATACGGATAAACTCCGTGCCATCAAAACGCACAGGTTTATGTATCGCAGGCTGGATTTCCAAAATCACAACAGGCAAACCCTGATATTCAAATTCAAAGAAACGAAAATCAATTTTGGGCTCTATTTTTTGCAACAGCCAACTTTCCAACTCTTGCTGCTTATAGCGTTTGGTTTTAGGCTTGAATTTCGTTCCCACAGGCTGCCTGCTTTCATCTTCTACACCCCAAATAAAATACGCCGATGATCTCCCTTCTAATGCCGCACTGTTTGCCAACGCGGAAATATCTTCACCGATCATTTCAGGATCTTCATTATTGTGTTTGAATTCCAACCATTGGCATTCTGGCAATTTGATTAATTCGGAAAAAAGGGTTTGCAATTGGTTGATCGTTTTTTCTCTCATTTTCGGGCTCTATATTGGAAAGATTTACGCTTCTGGTTACGCAACGATTACGCAAATCAGTTGATATTGGCATTGATTTTACAGGATTTAGTCTTAAAAATAATCCCTAACAGCTTATTTTCTACTCTTTTGGTTACGCAACGGTTACGTAAATTTCCAGGTCTTTGTATTCAAACAGCATTTAATACGTTATTATTATCCCTCCCTAAAAATCCTTTTGCCATCTACAGCCTACTCAACAAAATCCCAGCCGCTATAATACGTTCATCCATCAACAGTAACACAAAGAAAGATTATGTACATCATTGACTAAGATAAAAAGCAGTTTTTTCATCAGTTTTTCCTTGGTTTGAAGATACAAAAAAAGCTGTCCGAACATCTTGCATGATGGTTTCAGACAGCTTTTTTCAGCGTTTTAGCCCACTTTATCCCCGGGCTGCGCGCCGGCATCGACATCGAGCAGCTTCAGTTTCCCGTCTGCCGTGGCGGCGGAGAGGATCATGCCTTCGGATACGCCGAATTTTGCCATTTTGCGCGGGGCGAAGTTGGTGACGGCGATGACCATGCGGCCGTTCAGCTCGACGGGGTTGGGATAAGACGCGGCGATGCCGGAGAAGATGATGCGTTTTTCAAAACCGAAATCGAGGTCGAATTTCAGGAGTTTGGTGCTGCCTTCGACGGCTTCGCAGTTCAATACTTTGGCGACGCGCATGTCGATTTTCATGAAGTCGTCGAAGCTCGCCTGCTCGGCGACTTTTTCGTATTTGCTGTCTTCGGCGGCAGGCGCGGGGGTCGTCTGAATGCTTTGTTTGTTGGCTTCGATTAAATCATCCACTTGTTTTTGCTCCACTCGTTGCATTAAATGTTCGTATTTGTTGATGGCGTGTTCGCCTAGGGTTTCGCGCGTGTTCGCCCAGGTAATCGCGTCCAGATTGAGGAAACGCGCGGCGTTGGCGGCGGTTTGCGGCAACACGGGGGCGAGGTAGGCGGTCAGCATGGTGAAGGCGTTGATGAGTTCGCTGCATACTTCGTGCAGGCGTTCGTCTTGACCTTCTTGTTTGGCGAGTTCCCACGGCTTGTTGGCATCGACGTATTCGTTTACCGCATCCGCCAATGCCATGATGTCGCGCAGGGCGCGGGCGTATTCGCGGTTTTCGTATTGCTCGGCGATGGTGTCGCTTTCGGCGGCGAGTTTTGCCAGCAATGCGCTGCCTGAAACGTCTTTCAGACGACCTTCAAAGCGTTTGGCGATGAAACCTGACGCGCGGGCGGCGATGTTGACGTATTTGCCGACGAGGTCGCTGTTTACGCGGCTGATAAAGTCTTGCAGGTTCAAATCGATGTCTTCGATTTTGCTGTTGAGTTTGGCGGCGATGTAGTAGCGCATCCACTCGGGGTTCAGGCCTTGTTCCAGATAGGATTTGGCGGTGATGAAGGTGCCGCGCGATTTGGACATTTTTTGTCCGTCCACGGTCAAAAAGCCGTGTGCGTACACGCCGGTCGGGGCGCGGTGGCCGGAGAAATGCAGCATGGCGGGCCAGAACAGGGCGTGGAAATAGAGGATGTCTTTGCCGATGAAGTGGTACATCTCGGTTTGGCTGTCGGCTTTGAAGTATTCGTCAAAATCGACGCCGATGCGGTCGCACAGGTTTTTAAACGACGCCATGTAGCCGACGGGCGCGTCCAGCCAGACGTAGAAGTATTTGCCCGGCGCGTCGGGGATTTCGAAACCGAAATACGGCGCGTCGCGGGAGATGTCCCAGTCGGACAGGGTGGTTTCTTCGCCTTCGCCCAGCCATTCTTTCATTTTGTTGAGGGCTTCGGCTTGCAGATGGGGCTTGCCGTCGTGCGGGTTGTTGCCGGAAGTCCATGCTTTGAGGAAGTCGGCGCATTCGCCCAGTTTGAAGAAGAAGTGTTCGGATTCGCGCAATTCGGGTTTGGCACCGGAAACGGCGGAATACGGGTTAATCAGTTCGGTCGGGGAATAGGTCGTGCCGCAGACTTCGCAGTTGTCGCCGTATTGGTCTTGGGCGTGGCATTTGGGGCATTCGCCTTTGACGAAGCGGTCGGGCAGGAACATTTGTTTTTCGGGGTCGAAAAGCTGCTCGATGACGCGGCTTTCGATTTTGCCGTTGGCTTTCAGCGCGCGGTAAATGTCTTGGGAAAACTGTTTGTTTTCAGGGGAATGGGTGCTGTAATAATTGTCGTAGCCGATGAAAAAGCCGGTGAAATCGGCGAGGTGTTCTTCGCGCACTTTGGCAATCATGTCTTCGGGCGCGATGCCTTGTTTTTGCGCGGCCAGCATCACGGGCGTGCCGTGGGTGTCGTCGGCGCAGCAGTAGTGGCACTCGTGGCCGCGCAGTTTTTGGAAGCGCACCCAAACGTCGGTTTGGATGTGTTCGACCATGTGGCCGAGGTGGATGCTGCCGTTGGCATAGGGCAGCGCGGAGGTAACGAGGATTTTGCGTGTCATGGTTTATGCTTTGGAAAACAATGGATAAAGATGGGGAATTATACCGTAAATCGTGCGGGCGAGACGGGGGAAAGGTCGTCTGAAAAGGGGATTCCGTGAAGTGGGAACAGGTTTGATGAAACGGGTTATCGAAGGTAAAAGGTCGTCTGAAAACCAAAAATCAGTTTTCAGACGACCTTTTTCAATAATCGGGACATACAGGCCGGACGGTAAGCCGGGTTCTGTCTCGGACAGTCATTCCTCTAGGCACACCATTACTGATGCACTCCAGCAACCTACCCGAACGCTCGGCGAGCAGCGTCAAAGCGTTCTGTTTGGTCTTGCTCCGGATGGGGTTTAGCCTGCTGCGCCTTGTTACCAAGTGCACGGTGCGCTCTTACCGCACCTTTTCACCCTTACCCGTTCCGCCCGAAGGCGGCCGTCGGCGGTATTGCTTTCTGTTCCACTTTCCGTCGCGTTTCCGCGCCCGGCCGTTAGCCGGCATCCTGCTCTGCGGAGCCCGGACTTTCCTCCCCGTATGCCTTACGCGATACGCGGCGACTGTCTGTCCGACCTGTATGAAGTGCGGATTATAACACAATAAAAACATACCGTTTGAGTATAAAAAACGACCATTTATCACGCTTTTTGCATATTTTACACTAAAAAAATGCAAATAAAATAAACCGTTTAACTAAAAATGATACCTTTCGTCGCAAAAATCAGATGACATAAAAATGAAACACGCATAGAATGATTTTCACATAACTACTTTAAATTGAGAACATTACGATGAAAACGCCTTACCCTCATATCTTATCTTGTATTGCCGTTTCAATATTAACAGCCTGTGGAGGAGGTGGCGGAGGCGGTGCACCGTCTGTCGCGCCAACCCCGACTTACCCGATTGTCCAGCCGGGCAATATTCCGAATCCATCCGGACAAACGGAAAGAACGGCAACCCCTCCTGCCGGTAATCAAGCTGATGCAAATAATGCTTTAGAAGCATCTGAAGAAAATATCCATAAAGAAGTCGAAGATTCCGTAAATTCAACACAAACGTCGTCTGAAAACCAGAATCAAGACGTAAAAGCGGATAGCAACGACAAAGCCGAAGTGGAACGAAAAGCTGCGGAAGAAGCCGCCAAAGCTAAAGCCGAAGCCGAACGTAAAGCGGCAGAAGAAGCAGCCAAAGCTAAAGCAGAAGCCGAACGTAAAGCTGCTGAGG
>ERZ773038.906-NODE-906-length-18117-cov-3.194829_pt1 | contig 18117 bp, 29 predicted proteins | sample MGYA00511665_ERZ773038 | MGnify/ENA primary metagenome ERZ773038 (study PRJEB29015, sample SAMEA2737966) | human oral metagenome | biome: human oral; feature: human-associated habitat; material: dental | place: China | collected 2028 ... | reverse complement strand
CCCTTTTGATAAACCGCACTTGGCACTCCGCAAGTTACAGTACCTTCTATTACAGTTTCCCAAGCTCTTTGTTTAGGATTTTTTTTAGTATATTTAATGTACTCATTTGACTGTCTAACAAGTGTATTTGCCAGTTTCTCAATCCATTTAATATCTGTTTTAATATTATTGTCATCCATTGTCTGCATTACTAAATGAAGTGTTTTCTTGCTCATTACTTCGTCCACGAACCAGTCGGGACTTTTTGGTTCATAGCATTGCTTTCCTGCAAATGCAGATATTGACATTGCTAGTACTCCTGTTAAGATTAATGTTTTAATTTGTTTGATTTTCATACATAATCAGCTCTCTTTCATTTTATATTTTGTAGTTATCTTCTACAATACTATTATAACAAGTATTTACAAAATTGTCAATAATTATTTTCAATAATTTCGAATATTTTTATGGCTTATATTATAATAAAAAAGGAAGTTCTATAATAAACTTCCTTTTCATATTCTATTTATTTTCCTTTAATTGAGGTACTGCCCATTTATTATAAAGAACTGTTTCAATTGGTTTCAAGTTCTTATCTAGCAGCTCAATCTTGTCAGGTCTAAGCCCCCTTAAAGTCTTTTGTGTAATTTTTCTTAAAGTCTGGTTGTATTCAGGAATTTCAGGTTCTTCCCAGTTTGATTTTAGCATTTCAACTCTCACAAATCTTGGTGCTTCAACCCTTTTGCTGAACTCTACATCTTCAAGTCCAGTAATTCTATGGAATCTTTCTCTTTCTTCCTTGTATCCAGACAGTTTAAAACTTATTTCCATTGTGTCATTTGTGTCAAATTCTCCTAGAAGTGTACTACAGCTAAATCCTACAAGGTTCTGGTTATCTCCCCAGTTTTCCATTATTTTTTGTGAAGTGCCTCCTTTTAGCCCATCTGTCTTTAACAGATATGTATATTCAGAGCCGCCACCATATTCTGTAAGCGTTACTAGGTCTCCGATAATGTTTGCAGATGTATATCTTATGCTGACAAACTCATTAAGCGGCATAACCTTTACGTATGTATGTTCTTTTTCAGTCCATTCATTCCTTGATATTTCAGGGAAGTGCTTTTCGTACCAGTCTGGAGCATTGTAATGTCTTTCAACGCTTGTGAAGTATCTTGATGTTTCCCACATTGGTACTCCGTTCTCACTTACATCACACTGTCCAAGCCACTTGTCCTTGTGAGTGTAGTAAATCATTTTTCTTAATTCCACTTTCTGCTGGAATCCTCTTTTGCCAGTCTTCCTGAATATGAACTCAATCCTGTCATCGTCATATTCTCCAAATCCGAATACAAAGTTTCCGTCAAGCGACTTTATTGAGTACCTTCTTAAAAACGCATATTCCTCTTTTTCCGTGTTTCCCATTGACAGAATCATTCCAAATGGGTCAATTAAGTTACGCTGGTCTTTTTCCGATATATTCTTTTTTGACGTATATATGAAGCGTCCTTCCACGTGCACGTAGCTTGGGAAGTCTGTCAGCTCCTCAAATTCTTTTTTAGTAAGTGTTACTGAAAAGTTTTTCCCTTCAGTCCTTACAATTTTTTTCCTGTACTTTAGCCACATTTTAAGATTGTTAATATTAAGCATAGTTTTTATCTCCTTTCAAAATTCTGTTGTCTTTGTATAGAGTATAACATATTTTTTATCGCTTGTGTAGTGGTATTTTTAGTTATTGCAATAAAAAATCCCCATCCATAAAATGGATAGGGAAATTTTATTTAGTCAGCAACCTTTGTTAGAACTTGGAACTTGTAACCCATATCTTCAATTTCATCATTTGTAAGCACTACGCCTTCAGGAGCTCGTCCGTTTAGCTTGAATACAAGTGCTGATGTTCCAGCTTTTTGTGTGAACTGTCCAGTTCCTTGTGGTATTTCTGTTCCTAAAAGAGCTGCAAGTATGTTAAGAGTACTTTCGTGACGGATGTATGAGTCAACTGTGTTCCCCTTTAAAAGTTCCTTTGCTTCATTAAGCGTTATGTCCTTTAATGTGTAAGTTCCAGTTGCTGTTGCAAGTGCTGTTGTAAGCAGTGCGATATTCATAATATATCATCTCCTTTAATTTTTAGTATAACTTATTATAGCAGTTCGTGATTACGAAACTTACTTCATTGTTACGAAATTATTATATCAGTTTCATATAACCTGTTTTTATGATATTTAACCTATTTTTTCTGTGCAATAAAAAATACGGAACTTTTATGTAAGCTCCGTATATTATTAATTCCATTATTTTTATGTTCCATTTTCACATTTTTTTGAAAGATTATATATGATACTTGCTATTTCCTGTGTCGCCTTTTCCGTGTTATATATTCTTTCTTTTTTAAGAAACTTATTTCCTGCTGCATATTTTAGTCCAGTTTTTAAATATTCACAAAGAGCCTTTTCGGAATCCAGCATTTTAAGTGCAAGTTCCCTAATGTCAATCATTATATCAGGTTCTTTGTCAGGGTTTTCTGTTTCATCTTTTAATATTAATATATCAGGACATATAAATTCTGAATGTAAGTATTTGTTTGTTATACTTAATTCATCTATGTTGTCTTTTGTATAATTTATGATATTTTTTATAAGTCCATCTGTATTCCATAAATTGTTTTCCTGATTTTCTACATATTCTATCCAGTTCAGTCCGACTTCACGTATTATTTTATATAGTCTTTCTGCTGTGGATTTTGGTATATTCATTCTATTTCACCTGCCAGTTTATTTAAGTTTTTGAAAAGTTGCTTTTTAATTTTTCTGAACTGTATAAATTTATTTTTATTATCATCGTATTCTATTGTCATTGCTTCTTTTATGTACCATATATGTTCATCATTCTGTATCTTTGGAGTTACAATGAACGTAATTTGTGAGTTTTCAATTAGCATTGATTTTTTCTCAAATGCTAAATTAACGTTGTATTTTTTAGTAAGCAGTAACAGTTTTTTGATTTCGCTTACTGTCAGATATTTATGTATATTTTTTTCCCAGTCGCATTTTGTTTTTGGCATTGCGACTTTATAGAATTTTTTCATTTTCTGTCTTTTTATGGAATCCATTTTTATTTTCTCCTTTGTAAATATGTAAACGGACGGCATACCTACTTTTATTCAGCCTGCCTGTCCGCTGTAATTAATTATTTATTTTATCTTTTCAATATCCTTTTTAAGTTGTTCAAGTGTTAAAATTATGTCATTATTTGACTTTATTTCAGCATAGTCAAGCTCAAGTTCCCTGCTCATAAATCTTATGTACTCGTATACAAAGTACATTAGGAAGTCAACTGGTCTTCTTATTTCCTTTGCCAGTTCCAGCATTGATGTTTCAGTCTGATTTTCTTCGCAGATTTCGATATAGTCTGCAATCATTCCTGAAATGTCAAGGCTGTCCTGTTCTCCAGCTTCTTTCCAAGCGTATGCCTTATTTACCCTTTCTGATACTTCGTATGTATCAGTTTTTGTTATAATTCCGATTGTGGCTTCCACTTCCAAGCTCTCAAAGTTTTTAAAATAATCTTTATTTTCATTTTTTATTCTTTCAACTGCTTTTTCAATGTAGTCTTTGGATATTACATATCCTCTTTTTATAATTTCCTTGTTTAGTCTAAAATCTTTTTTCATAGTTTGTTCCCTTTCACTTTCATATATTTTGTTATCTTCTATGATACTATTATACTACATATTGACAGATTTGTCAATGGTTTTTCAGATTATTTTATAAATATTTTCAGTATAATAAAAAAGGACTTGTTATTAAGTCCTTTTATAGTACAGCCTGTGGGAAGTATTTTCCTGTTTCACGGTCAAAGTGATACAACGTAACATTCAGGTCAAGCTGTCTTGCTGCATTTAGCGTTGCAATAAGAGCCATTGTAAGTCCTGTTACATAAATGTCAAGCCACGTTTGGGGGTCTTTTGCTTTTATTTCAGATAGGACATTAAAAGCCTTTAGTTGTGCCCCATCCACGTCTATGGGGTCAATGTCTTCCTTAAATATGTATTTCCCTTCCACTTGAGGTATTTCGTGTCTTCCCTTGATTAGTCCAATTTTAATTTTATTTCCCTTGATTAGTCCAATTTTCATTTTAGTGCTCCTTTTATTTTAAAATGCTGGTTAATTGTTATTTTCTATGGTACTATTATACATCATATTTACAATTTTGTCAACAATATTTTGTAAATATTTTAAGCATAATAAAAAAGGCTGATAAATCAGCCCTTTTGTTCTAGTCCCAGTCTATAATGCTGTAAACTTCCTCTCCGTTTAGAAGATAGATGTACGAAGTTATATATTTTCCAAACATTTGGCTGTATTCACTCCAGCCTTTAAGGAATACTCCCCCCATCTCTTCTATTTGTTTATTAGTTTTATTTAGCGGTTTCATTTTAAATCAGCTCCTTTATTATTATATTTCACAGTCGGGTAGTTGCTCTTCATTTTGGAAATAATATTTTTTATATTCCTTTGTGTCTTCAAATACTACTCTTCTTTTGTATCTTGTAAGTTCTGTAAGATTAGGGAAGTCAGTTTTTCTTATTCCGTATTTCTTAATAAAGATTTCTTTTTGTGATACTGTTATTTCAGATTTGTCTTTCCAGTACTGTCCGAACTGGATATACATATTCTTTATTTCAAATGCAGTTATTATTTTTGAAAGTACTTTATAGAAGTCCCTTAGTTTTGGCTGTTCTGCAAGATATAAATTTATCTTTCCATTATTTACTGAAATGTTTCCATCATATCCGTCATTATTTATATGTATTTTAAATATTTCTTCTCTTGCTGGATTTTTAGAAAATTCTTTTGCCATTTCGCAAGCCTTTTCAAGTTCCCAGTTATACGACACGTTTTCAGTTCTTATATTCTGAGCCTTTATATATGTGTCTGCTGTCCATTTGTTCCTGTCTTCAGGTATATTTTTTGATATTTGATACGACGCTGTTCTGAAAATGCTTTTTAATATTTCATTTGATACGCTTCTCATTGTGTAAATTTCTGCACTTGCCTTAACTTCGTTCTTTACGTTGCAGTAAAGATTTACAGTTCCTATTGTGCTTGATGAACTTTCAAGTGTTTCAAGCCGTCTAGTGTCAAAATATTTAATATTCATTGAGTAGCTTTGATAGTCTATTTCTGTTATATTGAAAGCTCCGTCAATGTCTTTTTCAAGTACAATTTTTGAACTTGGTCTTTTAAGTTCAATTCTTGTCGCCTTTGTTTCATACTGCTGAAGCATTTCTGATTCAACTTTTATAATGTCCTCAATAGTCTTTTCGTTCTGTGGGTATAGCATAATTTTGTAGATGTTATGTTCCTGCTCCACAAAGTATTTTATAACAGGCGTTCTTTTAACGCTTATTGTAACAGTTTTATTATCAAATAAGTTTTCTGTATTGTAATACAGTGAAAATACTGTATAGTTAATTAGTTGCTTTGCCACTTCACTATCTATAACGTTTATAATAAATTCTTTTTCAGTTTCCTGTGCTTCTGCTATTAGCTGATGTTCACACATTACTGCGTATTTAAGTCCATTTTCAATCACGTTTTCATTAATGGAGCTGATTACTTCATTTAATCCTTTTTCACCATTTATTTCCCTGTCGTATTCTGAAAAATATCTTGTCTTCATTTATTATCACTCTCTTTCTTTCTGTTATCTTTCATAATACTATTATACTATATATTTACAAATTTGTCAACAAATATTTTAATATTTTTTATTCCAATAAAAAAGAGCCTTTTGGCTCTTATAATGATATTCCGTATTTTCTTGCTACATCTCTTAGTTCCATTAAGTCTGATTCAATAGTTTCATAGTTCTTGAACTTGTACTGTATTCCTGATTTTGTATTTATAGATTTTATATGTGTTCCAGCATATTTTATATAATGCTTTTCTGTATTCTTATCAGTTCTTTTGATTGCAACTGTTGCACTTCCTTTATCTTCCTTTGTTATGAAGCACATGCTTGGAATTTCTAAACGGAATAGGTCTATTGTGCTTTTCACATAGCTTTCAGGCTTGTCTTTTGTGAGCTTTAGCATTTGGAAGTTTATAAACAGCTTCTTAGTCTTATATCTGTTTATCATTTTTGTAATATATCCTAGAGCGTTATGGCTGTATACGTATGCTGGCTCAGGGTCATCTATCCCTTTTGTTGTAATACGTGAAATAACGCCCCTTTTGTTTTCTACTGTTATTCTGTGAGTCCCAAATGTAGCCTTGAATGTTGGGAACTCTATTGTAAATCTATTTCCTCTCATTATTTTTCTCCTTTAGTTATTTTTTCAAGCTCTTTTTCCACTTTTTCCAAATGCTCGTCAGACATTTTAGTCCCCAGTGCATTTATTTCAAGGAAGTATGCCAGCTTAAAGTCCAAAGGGACTTCTGCGTCATAGCAGTATATCCTTTTCATAATGGATAATGGTTCTGTTATGGCGTTCATATCTTTTTCTGATAAATCATCAAAGTATTCCCCTGTTTCAAGAGGATATACATTGTCTATAAATTCAAATATTGAATTTAGCCTTTGTTTTCCGTCCAGCACTTCAAAGCAGTCTTCTCTTTCCCTTGTCTTAGTTAAAATCAGGACTGTCTGAAGTTTAACTCGTTCTTTTAGAAGTGCCATTATGTATGCCTGCTTCTGCTTAAGCGTCCATACAAGCCCCCTCTGATAGTCAGGGTTTAAGTCAAGCTGTCCATTTGCGTACCATTCATAGTATCTGTCAACTGGATAGTTGACATCAACTATTTCTATGTCAATGCCGTTCCACTCCACAAGCTGTCCGAACCTTTTTCTTTCGTGTATGGAAGTTTTTCCATACTTTCCGTCAGCTGTCTTAAGTGTATTTGCGATTGCCGTAACTTCAACTTCCCTTTTAGGATTACGTGAGTTGGCTATCGTTCTTATTCCAGCGACTCTTACAAGCCGTTCATTTATTATCTTTGTGATAACCCCGTTGTCAAATGACGGGTCGGGGAGCATAACCTTGTCCCCTACTTTCCATTTATTGATTTTCATGTTTATATTCCTCTTTCATTTCTAAATACTGTTTTATTTCAGCCTTTTCGTGTTTTTCTAATGATGTATCATATTTTGAGTTGCATAATTTAAAATATAAGATTATGTAATACAGTTTTTCTAAAAGTCTGTATGTTACAGCCTTTTCTGCATAATCAAGTCTTTCGGCTGGTGTGTCAGCATATACTGTCATAGGGTCTATAATCATTGCCCTATGTTCTGAATATTGTCTTTCGTAAAGTTTTCCAGTTTCATCCCTTAAAACTCTTACAAAACTTTTTCCACGTTTCAGCTTTCCTGTACTTTTAAGACGTGTTCCATTTTTACATTCTATTGTAAAAGTGTTTCCACGTTCATATATTTTTGTTATTTCAAGCAGTCTTTTCACTTCTTTTTGTGGTATTCCTGCTTTTTCATATTCGCTGAAAAGCTGTTCAAACAGCTCTTCATTGAATATTCCTTTTTTAAGTTCGTTTATTAATTCCTTTGCTTTCGTACTCATTTTACTTTCTCCTTTATTATCTGTTTTCCTGCTCTGTTATCATTGCCACTGGATAATCGTTTTCAATGCTCCATTTTATTATGTCAATTAAGTTGTCCCCATGAACTTCCAAGTCCTTGTTTGGCATAAAGTCCTCAAAGAACTTTATTCTGTATAGTATTGTTCCGTCTTTCATTTTTGTAGCAAAGATATGGCTGTATCTGTCCATTCTTTGCACATCGCATTCCTTAAAGTCTACCATTCTAAACATAGTTTATCACTCTCTCTTTCATCTATTGTTATCTTCTATGCAATTATTATACTACATATTTACAAATTTGTCAACACTTTTTTGACAATATTTTACAAATATTTTTACATAACAGAAAAGAGCCTTTTTACAGGCTCTTTATTTATTATTCAGCATTGATTTTTTGTAATGCCTTGTTTATGTTTTCAACTATAACATTTATTTCTTCCATTGACTTTTTATTTATTGTATCGTTTGTCTTTTCAACGATATAGTCAGTTATTGCTGTTTTATTTTCGTACAGGTCTGAACTGTCTATGGAAACTATGTGCCATCTGTTGCCAATGAATATTCTTTTCTTCTGTTCATTTTCGTTGGAAGTAAGCCCATACTTTGTAAACAGCTCATCCTGAAGTTCTGCAATTTTGTTCTCATCCATGTGTTTCGCTTTTTTTCTTGCATAATCATATACAGATTCTATAAGTTCTACTGTTTTTGTAATTTTATGCAGGTCTTTTATTGGAATATTAGTCCAGTCGTTAGTGTCAAAAACTGAAATTTCCAGTTCATTTGTTCTAAGGTTTATTTCGTACTGGATTTCGTCATATCCGAAGCTTTCCAGCACTTTTCCGTTTGTTCTGAAGTAAAGTATTGTGTCCTTTACTTTTTTGTTGTTATACAAACCTTCAGTTTCGTATGTTCTGAAGTGCATATTTGTAATTTCTTCTACTTCAATTCCTTTGCTTCTTAATTTTTTTAATAACTCAAGGTCTTCTAGTCCTTTGTCTATTATTCTGTCAAGTATTGTTTTTATTCTTATTATTTTTTGTTCCATTTTTAATCATCTCTCTTTCATATTTTATTATCTTCTATAATGCCATTATATGTTTCTTATTGAGTTTTTTCTGATGTTAATTGTAATATATACCATAAATGCTCCAAATGTCAAACCTAATGTTGTTCCAGCCAAACCGAAATTGGCAACTATCAAAATGAAAGCATTTACAATACCCATAACAGCAGGGAACATAGATGGCAATTCATCATCTCCAGCAAGGCAGTTAGCTATAAGGCTTGAAACTCCACACCATAATGCAAGTGCCATTTTGCTCTTGATGTCAAATGTCCCAAACTGTGCAACAGTCATGAATATTATGACTATTGAATTTAACTCCATAATTCCTAAAAATATTTTTCTTATTTTATTTTTCATATTAACTCACTCTCTTTCTTTTTGTTATCTTCTATAATACTATTATACATCATATTTACAAAATTGTCAATACCTTTATTAAGAATTTACAGTAAATATTTTAAGAATAATAAAAAGGACAGCCGTGTGCCGCCCTTAAGTTTTCTAGGATTTTATTAATGAGAGTAAAGAAACTTATTGTAAAAATCATTTCTTCATTCTTATTATATATTATATTTTATTTATTGTCAATGCCTTATTTTATCCAAGCCATATTATTATGATTATGGCAATGGAAACTGCCTGAAGTATTGTTTTGTCCTTTTTATTGTATTTTCCGTTTTTATACATCTTTTCAACCAGCACAATGTCAATTGCTGAAACTGTTGCAATCATGAACGCAGTTATCATTACAGGGACTATCCTGAATCTTGCAATCATTTGCAGTGCCTGAAATATAATAAGTGCAATCCTTATTATTCTTAGCCAGAATATCTTTTTTTCATCTGGCATATCTTTATTAAATTTTTTAAGTTTATCAGCTATGTTTTTCATAATTGACTCCTTTCACATTATGTATAAGCTCGCTGTCAAGCCTTTCAACCATTTCCATAATCATTTGCGTGGTTGTCCTGCCTGTCAGCCTTTTATATTTTCCTATTACGCTGTTTATATATTCCTGTTCGTCCTCGGTCATTCTGTACCCGAAAACTTTGCTGCTCTTTTTCATTTTTTCGCACCATAAATTCCCCTTGTGTGTTCCCGCCTCATATACAAGATAAATTATAACTTTGGGGAATTTTCCTTTCCATTATAATTTATCTTTTATTAAATCTTATCCTCGTTAAACGAGTCAATTATTCCAGCTAGCTTTAGCTCTTCCACAAGTTTTCTAAGTCCGTACTGGCGTTTTAAGTTTTCAACGACGTTTGATGTCTCCCTTGTGCTAAGCCCCATAATCAGTTCTGCAACTTCGTATTCCAAGTCCCCATATCCCAGCTTTCCATTTTTCAAGTTCTTAGCTTCCTCAAGGGCTTCCCCTATTGTCATTTCGCATGGAGTGTAAAGTATTGTCCCGCATTCATCTTTCATATATCTGCCAATTCCAGCGTCAACAATGCTTTCTCCGAACTCTGTCATGTCTCCGTAAGATGACAGCTCCCCAATTGCTTCCTCGTCAAGCTGGAGCTTTTCAAATATTGCTGAAAGCGTCAGTCCGTTCATAAAGGCTGTTTCAAGTCTTTCCCATTCATCTTCTTTCAGAAGTTTTATTCTTTGTTCCTGTTCCATTTTTATTCACACCCCCTTTCAATTACTGCTTCGTTCTTAGGAAATGTGTGCACATATCCAAATGCGTCTTCAAATTTTATTATGTTCTTTTTACTGCTTATCTCCACTTTCTTTGTGCAGTATCTTTCATTCTTATATGTAATTGAAAACTTTGCCGATTTTTCAAGGTAGTTGTCATCTAAAGTTTCAAAGTCATATACTGACTTAATAAACAGCATTGCACCAAGCCCTACTGAAAGTCCAGTAAGGAATATCCACAGTGCCGATATGCAGATGTTAGTTTTTCCGTCATCATCTTTATATTCCATTATTCAACATCTCCTTATAGTTTTTATTAATTTTTCATAATACCATTATACTTCCTTATCATTGATTTGTCAAGGACAATTTTATTTCAATGTAAATTAAAGAAAAGGCACGGTGATATTAAACCACTGTGCCAGAAAGGAGTTTTCTTAATTTTCTTGAATAAATGAAATATTTTTATTACCCAATTGTCATGTATATCTTAGCATATTTTATTTTAATTGTCAATGGCTTTTCTAAAATTATTTTTCTTTTGTAATTATTATCATCATATTCAGTTATTTCCATATAGAGATTTTAAGTTTTTTATACCCTGTTCCACATTAGGAGTTCGTAGTACGCACACTTGCAAAATTCTATGCCACATCCCATTTCCCATATAACATTTTTCTATGTTCTTTCTTTCGTACTCATATTATAAATATCTTGCATTGGCGTACGTTCTGGTTTGTGTGATTCTTTGCTGGTAATTAAAAATTTTGTTGTCCGCTTACCTGTTCCGTTTTAATTTTTTTCCGTGATTAGAGTATGGATAATCACGTGGCACTTTAAATTTACGTTCTAAAATTATAATCTGAAATTTTATTTGAACTTAAATTTTAACTGCGTTGATATTTTTTTAATAAACATTGAAATTTTTACTTATGAGTGGTGATTAATGATGTACTTTTTTAACAAAGCTGTATTTTTTAATATTACTGAAATTAATGGCGATATGTATTTCTTTTTATGATATAATGCTTTTTTGATAATCTCTTCTGTATTAATTTTTCCATTTTTGCAAAAACTTTAAATTTTTTCCAAAAAAAGATATTGACATATTAATCTTTTTATGGTATAATCTTTTTGTAGCAATGAGAAAGGCGGCATTTCGTGGAATGGAAACTGCGGGAGAAAATTCAGGGAAGAGCGTTCCCTGAAGCAGAGTATTAGCAGTTCACGTGCTATGTTCTTTCAAGCCTGAAGTCGCCGATGGGACGGACGGGGGAGCATTTCCTTTGCACACGGAAGCCTAATCTGAGCCTAGTCGAACTAGACAGCTTGGTATGGTTAGCGGTCATCGGAAAATTCCCAGCACGGAAACGTGAGAGAGCTTGAGGAAGGTGTCCAGCCATTTGGGCAGTTCCCTAGCCGTGAAGAGGGGACACCTGCGTAGAACGGAATACGTCAATGCTTTGAGGGGCGTTGCGGTTGCGGGTGATGGACTGATGTTTGCGGTATTGCCGATTGTGCCGTTCCTCAGAAAAGTCGGAAGTGCTGTGCGTTGCCATGGTGCGTGCCTGTCAGTAAACGCTCTTGCTGACTTGGCATTTATGAGCCTGTCTTGTTACAGGCTTTTTTATTTTGTAACGATTTCACTTGGAACGGCTTAATATATTTTGTAAATATTTTTAAAAATGTATTGACAAATTTGTCAATACATAGTATAATGGTATTGTAGAAAACAACAAGTATTAAGGAGCTGATTAAATTATGAAAAAACGATTTACTTCATTTAAAAACATAGCGGGACTTAAATGGGATAAAGTTCAGGGAATGTTCAAGGTTGGCGTTGAGAACAGCAAGGGAAAGGTTCTTATTACTTTGTCAGATGATGACAAGTTTAAAATTTATATTTATAACACGTTCCCTGATGAAACTTTTTCAAGCGACGGTCTTGTACCTTTTGAGCTTCTTGGGTGCGTGTCTGATGAAATAGGTAAACTTCACAGCTTTATCCGTGAAGGGATTGAGGGAAAAGTTTATGACACTTACGGAGAATGTCTTCTTGAAATTTTGTCGGCTGACGGATTTGATGGCTGTACTTTTGAGTCAGGAGCTGTCGTAGTCCCTTTTAAAGGCGGCATTGCGAAATTTTTAAATATTTCTACGTCTATGGCTCGTGGACACAGTGTAAATTGTTCAGTTTCAAAAGACAGCATTAATAATTCCTGCCTGTTCGTTGAGCTTGAAAGCAGAAGTCCTATTGTATGTGATGTTAAAGAGCTTAGTGGCTTCATAGAACGAATACGTGAGCTGTCATCAGACATTGTTGAAATATAAATTCTATTTAAAAGGCTGTTAATTTTTTCAGCCTTTTTTAATAAGCACAAAAATATTTCACTTACAGTATTGACATTTCTATTGCTAAATGGTATAATAAGGTAGATTAAAAAATTAAAAATAATTGACGATAATGACAAATTGACAACATGATGAAGGGAAACAGTAATGAAAATTGACAAAGTAATGAAGTTATCGGACAATGGAAATGGAGAATTGAAACATGGGAAAACTACTAAAAGTAAACGTGGCAAAATCATTGCCGTTCTCTAAGGAGAGAGGAATCAACAGAGTAGGTGACTTAATCTACAAGCTAAGGGAAAGCGGAAAGATGGAAGGCTTTTTACCTAGTCCAAGCGACAGGGTGTCGAGCTTTAAAATTGATTACGAGAAGACTCAGAAGATTGATTTTAGAAAAGTCCTTATGGATGTGCTTGGGGAAAAGGAAGGGTTCTCACTGCCTTTACTTTCAGCACTTATGAGCTGGAGCAAGGAAGGGGAGACACAGTCAGCACTTGAATACCAAAGCATATTGGCGTTCCCGTTCGACCAGTTTGACGGAATATTTGCAACCGTGGTTGAGGAAGCTGCAAGAACTTCCCTTAACGGACGTATGGAGTGCGACGGCAACATGGTTGAGATACCTGAGTCACAGAGATATAGCCAGCATATAATTGTGCCAATGCTTAAATCTTTATTGACTAACGCAAAGATACCTAACTCGTATCTTGCAAGGATTGGGCATTTCAGCTCAAACAACTTCGCTATTCTTCCTGAAGCTGAGATTAACAGGATTAAGGAGAGAATACCTGAGTTTCCAAACCTTAAGCTTGGTGAGATGGAAGGAAACAGGAACTACCTTGTAGCACCGCTGTTCCTAGAGATAATTGGACGTAAGATTCCAAAAGCGTTGAAGACTGAGCCTAACTTCCAGCAGCAGCTTCTGTCAACAAACCAGAACTTCATAAACCTGTTCGGAATAGATGTTGATGTTCTTTCAAATGAAAGAACTAGAGAGATATTTGTTTCACACGGTATTAACGACGGAGCGTATGCAGTGTCTCCTAAGTATTTGACATCTGAGTTTATAGAAGCCATCTGCGAGGCACACAGAAAGAATATCACTGACAAGAGCAACAGAAGGCACTTGGACAGGGAGAACGACAACAAGTTCTCACAGGCTAAGTATGAAAAGAACTTGGAGAAAATGGAAGAGGCTATTGAAAAGTATGCTACTTGGGCTGTCAATAGACACAACTCAAGCGGGTTCGTTGAAATCGACAAGGCTACATACGACGCTGACTCTTACGAGGAATGGCTTGCAAGAAGGGAAGCTGAGATTGAGGCTGAGGAAAGTGCTAAAAAAGCTGAAGCACATTCTCACGAAGAGACTGAAGCCGATGATGAAGTTGAGGACTTTTAGCAGATAGTTAGATATTATAATAAAGGCTGTTTCATGAAACTTTGTGGAACGGCTTTTATTTTTTATGTCAGTCTCCAAGTCCGATAATAATATCACAAATTTACACATAATTAACAACTTATGAAATAATATGGAAAGAGGTGCATATAATGGACGACAGGCAGTTCCAGAGAATTGTAATGGAGAAAATGAAAACTTTAAAGAGTACAGGAAAGGTAACGCTTGCTGACGCAGGACGTGTTGTTGACATGATATTCGAGTCAATATGGGACGAGTGTGCGACAGATGGGGAGGTAAGAGTTGCTGGAATAGGGAAGTTCGTTCCAGCCATAAGGCGTGAGCGTAACGGGATAAACCCTAACACGGGGCAGACTGTAAGACATCCAGAAAAGGTGTCAATAAAGTTTGCGATGTTTGGCAAGTCAAGGGACAGGTTCATGGACGATTACAGGAATCCCGACTATGTTAACAGGAACGTTGAGATTATGAACAGAAGCTGCGAGGTGGAAGATGAAGGGGACAATTAAGGTAACTGTTACGGCTTCAAAGAGGCTATGTGAGATTGAAAGCTCATATCAGGGCGACATCCAGCTGTCACATTCAGGAGTTGCTTTCGGAAGCCATGTAAAAAAGTTCAGGCTGTCTAGCGGAGTCCTTTCAGTTCCAGCTAATACAGATGGGCTTGACTACGTTGACAAAATCATAGTCTTTACTGATGATGACGCAATGATGAGGGCGGTATCTGCCATAAGGGATTTGGCTAAGATTGCAAAGGCTGAATATGTGGAGCTTTGGAAGTAGCAGTTCATATTTGACATAAGGCTTCTCAAGTGGTATAATGCTTATGTGGGATTATGTTATTTATTTACCTCGAAGTTTTATTATGGGATTGCGGCGAAAATTAAGGTGGAACGTTTTATTATTTATTACGTTCCCCTTTTTTTACATTTTAGTGTTGACAAATCTGTAAATATCTGATATAATAGTATTATAGAAGATAACAGATATTGAGGGAGATGATTATAAATGAAAATTTATGAAGTTCAGAAAAACAAATACGACGAAGTGTTCGATATTATTTGCGAGGAGCTGGAGAGCCTTAAGGCTGGAAATGGTACGTACTTTCTCTATGGTCTTGGGAGTGAGGATATTGTTACAGGCTGTGCAAGGGCTATACATGATGTCAGCATTTCTGATGACGAGGTTGAGTATGCGTACGAGACTTTTACGATACGTGCAAAGCCTGACGGATTTGTTTTTCCTGACGGACTTATTTGCGAGTCCGATATGAAGCACTTAATATTTGTGAGCCAGTTCACTAAATGGATGTTCTCTCACTTCACTAATATTGCACGTGCTAGAATACACGACGTTATAGGGCTTCTTTCACAGGCTGGATATTTCATTGACAATGACAGCCTTCATTCAGTCAGTATTAATGGCGGAAGTGCTGTAATTAACACTGTGAGACTTTTAGCTCTTAAGGACGATGAGGGCAAAAGCATTATGCCTTTAAGTTCCGTTGAGCTTTCCGACTCCTGCGACTTTCTTATGGCTGTAAGGGAAGCGTCCCTAAAGATTGCAGGGGTTATTCCAATGAAGTAGGTTGCGTAACTTTACACACCCTCTTTTTTTATTATACAGGAAATATTTACAGAATATTGTCAAAAAAGTGTTGACAATTTTGTCAATATGTGCTATAATAAGTTAAAATTAGATATTACAGGGAAGGTGATTAATGTGAAAATAAAGAGAACTGAAGACGGAAACTATTTAATTGACAGGAAGACTTTGGATGAACTGCTTACCAGCTGGACTGAATGGAACGCTGCGGAATGCGGAGGTGTTGACAACTGGGAATTTTATGGCGAGCATTATGATGAATATTTTGAGGAAGACAGGGAACGTACAGGAAACGACAGCTATGGGGTAAGCGAATATGTTGACGAATGGATTGACGACATTGACAATTCCGAGAAGTAAAGAAATAAAAAAAGGGGGTTTTTGCTGGGAATATGTTTTCACATATTCTTTTTTATTTTAAAATTAATGTTGACAAATTTGTCAATACATGGTATAATGGTTGTATAAAAGATAATAAATATATGAAAGAGAGCTGATTAATTATGAAACACGAAAGAATATTGTTTGACATAATAGAGAATGAAGTGATAAGAATAAGAACTGGCGGACGTTTCATCAATACTTACGGTCTTGGGCTTCTTGGGGCGGAGAATGCCTGCCGTGAGGTTGTTCGCTTATACTATAACGAAATACTGGAGACTGTGAACTTTGCTGACGGGGACGGCAACATTGTTACAGCAAGCCTTGTTGCAGGCGGTGGAACATCCAAAACTGATGGGAGTCCTTCATCCGCTCTTTACAGGTTTGCTGACACAATATCAATATTCGTTGCAAAGCACTTTACAAGGGAATTTATTGAATATCTTGAGAAAATTTGCGATGAAATGCGTGCAATTGGCTACAATGTTGTATGCGGATATGGAAACATCTTGGTCGGATATGGCTACACTTCCGTGCGTGTGAGCGTAACTGACATCCTTTATGCGAAGTTGCTTGGGCTTTCCTATGACAGCCTTCCTGTCGCTGAAATTGTTTCAGGAACTGAACTGGGAAAACTTGAGGCTGATGTTGCAGTCCTTGTTGAAAAGATAATGAAAGGGTAGTGTTATATATGGGAGCTTATGAAATACTTGGGGAGATATTTAATAAAAAGGGGGCTGTCTCCCTTTATGATATTGCAGTTAATAGTGAAGTTCTGAGTGGTGCTTGGCTAAACAGGACAATACACACTGTCTGTGAGCTTTCATATCCAGTTGGGAGCGTGTTCACTTCGCTTTCCTGCGAGAGTTGGAGCAATGGTGGGGAGTATGAGTGCCAGTTTGACGGCAAGTTTGAGTACGTGTTCTCATTAAGGGGAAACATACCTTGCCATATTGTTGATTACGCTTTGTACAGTGAATTTAGCCGTTCCTACTACGAGGCTCTTGGCACAAGTCCTGACTATAGTTGCGAGAGGGAAGTGCTTGTTCCACATGGGACTGCATTTAAGGTTGTGGAAGTTGATACATACCTTTGTCCTGACGGAATCACAAGGAGCTTTGTTGAGCTTACGGTTGCAGGAGTATAAGTTTTAAATACTTTTTTAAAAAAAACTGTTGACATTTTAGTCAATACATGATATAATAACTCATAAACTTTTGAAAAGGACAATACATCTGAATATCATCATAAGTCAATCCCTATGCACAAGCCTCTGGCAGAGGTTTAGGGGACGTGGCGTGATTCAGAGCTGCTTAATATCCTGATAGGGATGTTCGGGCAACAATGCTTCTGGGGCTGTGGCAACATGGTTTCGGGGAGTGCGTAACACACTTGGCACAACTGAAGGGCTGCGGGCGGGAATGGCTTGGGATGAACGGAAAAGGCAGGACATTTGGGGCTGGAGTCTTAAAATAGACGCTCCCTGTGGGAGAATAACCCTTGAATATCATATCCGTTGCAGGGGTATGGGATAGAGGGAATTGCAGAAAGGACTCCTGTGCGGTTGAGGCTTTGCGAAAGCTGGTCTATAAAGCCTGATGTCCGTATGCTGGCACAAAGCCGTGCAAAGAATTTATTTAATTGGATTATAATAATAATTTCTGAATGCTGTGCTGGCATTCTGGGTGAAGTTCCCAGACACGCTTGGTCGAAAGATTCTGCAAGAAGTATGGCGGGGAGCTCCCCCATGCTCAGACTTGCGGACGTGGTGGCTGAAAATGATTCCGATTCCAAGCTGGTCTTACGGCGAAGGTCGTGGCTTGTGGTGATGTTCAGGTGTACTTGTTTTCCAAGGTACATCTATCGGGTATAGATTATCTTATTCTTGTAGGTTTATACTCCTTGTTTTTATAGAAATTTGATATTTTAGTATTTACTTGCGTTTTTTTAAGTGCGTCCAGCTGGACGCATTTTTTTAGTTGACTGATATTAAAAATGTTAAGTTATAAAAATGCTATAAAAATGCTTGACAAAATTAAAAATATATAATATAATAATATAAATTAAAAACCTTAAAC
>ERZ773038.904-NODE-904-length-18123-cov-8.889750_pt1 | contig 18123 bp, 11 predicted proteins | sample MGYA00511665_ERZ773038 | MGnify/ENA primary metagenome ERZ773038 (study PRJEB29015, sample SAMEA2737966) | human oral metagenome | biome: human oral; feature: human-associated habitat; material: dental | place: China | collected 2028 ... | reverse complement strand
CTGGATTACTGCTGCCGCGACGACTACGGGCAAGGCATAGACCAAGTTTCCGCCTACGCAGGGCTGCACTACTTCACCGCACGCGGCAACGAACACGCCCCCGTGCTCACATGGGCAGACGGCTTGAACCACCTCTCCGAAGCCCTGCGCCGCCACGCCCAAATCCAAAGCCGCGCGCAACTGTCCGATACGCGCGAACTCACATTCAGGCAGCCTGAAAGCCACCCCTACATCGCCACCCAAATCGACGAGCAAAACGACCACGTGCGCGTTACCCTGCGCCACATCCGCACAGGCGACACCCGCCTTATCCGCGCGCAAAACGTTATCTGCGCCATGCCGCTCAACATCGCCCAACGCATTATCCAAAACCCCCAGCGCTACGGCTTCGCCCCCGATTTCAGGCTGCCCCCATCCGCCCCGTGGCTCATCAGCAACTTCGTACTCCACAGCTTCCCCGCCGAACCCAAGCGCAGCGAATTAGCATGGGACAACATCGTTTACGGCAGCCAAGGGCTAGGCTACGTGGTCGCCAGCCACCAACGCATCCACGTCGCACCGACTGCCTTGCGGATACCCACCTCACGCGTGCGCTCCACCACGCTCACCAGCATGATGTTCATGATACCAATGCCGCCAACCACCAGCGAGATCGCTGCAATCAGCGTCAACACTTGGGTTAGTGCTGTGAAGAGTCGGTTGGTCGGCTGGCTAATCGCATCGCCCGTAGCCACAGTAAAGTCTTCTTCGCCTTGGTGATTTTGCTTAATCTTGTCCTTAACGTGCTGAGCAATCTGCCCGACCTGCTGCGATGCATCGGCCTGAATGTTGATCTGCTGAATCTGTGTATGACCACTGTGGATTTTCTTGCCTGCCTCAGTGGTGATGATAGCTGCGTTGTCGAAATCAACGTTGTTATAATTCAGCGGATTTTCTGTAGCACGCATCACCCCCACCACGATGAATTCCTTGCCGCGGATCTTAAAGGTCTGGCCAATCGACTGCTCGGTGCCAAACAGCTGCACCGACAGCTTTGGGCCAAGCACTGCTGGCTTAGCGTCGTGCGTGCCGCCTTCGAGGAAGTCACCCTCACGCAGCTCGAGCTGACTTGTGATAGCAAGGTCTGGCGAAGTTGCCACAACAGTAGTGGTGGCTTCTCGGTCGTTGCTCTTGAGCTTGTTCTCAGAAGTCATCATTGGTGCTACAGCGCGGATATGTGGCATCTTGCGTACCGCCTCGACATCGGACTCGGTGATGGTGCTGGTGTTGTAGTTGTACTGCGCCACCGAGCTCGCCAGCGACGAGAAGCTCTTGTCTTGCACGCCAGGGCGCACCACAATGAGGTTATTGTTGAGGTCGGACACCTGTTGAGAGATGATATTGTGCAGGCCACCACTCAGTGCCAAGATCGCTACGATACTACCCACACCAATTGCCACACCCAGCGTCGCCAGCAAATTACGGCCGCGATTGCGCCGGAAGCTACTGCTTGCATTTTCGAAATGGTCGATGATTATCATGCCTGGGGCTCCTTTGTGCTAGATTGGTGAGCAGACGATGGTGTAGTGGGCTGCTGGGCCGGTGTAGCCACAGCTGGCTGAGCGACCGATACAGCAGACGGCGTAGATGATGACTGAGCTGCAGCATGAGCCACTGGTGCTGCAGGTTGGTTGGTTGGTTGTGGTGCAGCTGGCTGGGATTGAGCTGGGGTAGGTTGCGCTGGCAAAGCTGGTGTAGACTGAGCCGGGGTAACTGAGGTTGTATGAGCCGGCACAGCAGAGTGTGCCAGAGCAGGCTGCGCTACCGACGGAGCCTGCGGCGCGGCCGGCAAGGCTGGCGGCACCTCTGGTGGAGCAACTGGCATAGGCTCGATGGTTGGGCCATCTTGGGTGTGCGGATCTTCGTAGTCGACCACTGTTGGCGCTGTCGCTGCTGGTGCCGTAGCCTTCGCTGGACGACCGCGGGCAATTGCCTTGACGGGTGCAGCTGGCTGAGCAGCCGATGCTGTGCCGTGTGCAATCGTCGGTGCAGTCTTGCCAGCAGGTGCTGCCCGGCGTACTCGTGGCTTGCGAGCCACTGGTGTTGGCGTAGCGGCAGTAGTGCGCATCTGTTCATCACTGGCAATCTGCCCATCAAGCATCTTAATCACACGGCTGGCATAGCTCGTGAGGTTCGGGTTGTGCGTCACCATAATGATAGTATTGCCCCGGCGGTGCAGCTGAGCCAGTTCTTCCATAATGATATGGCTCGAGCGGCTATCGAGGTTACCCGTTGGCTCATCCGCCAGGATAATCGACGGGTGGTTCACCAATGCGCGAGCAATCGCCACGCGCTGTACCTGCCCACCACTAAGCTGCCACGGCATGTAATATTCGCGCTCTTGGAGGTGGAAATTCTTCAGCACCGCACTGGCTTGCTCCAGGCGCTTGACGCGGCGCATCCCCCCACGATAACTCAAGGGAAGGGCAACATTCTCAAGCACTGTTAGGCGATTAATCAGGTTAAAACTCTGGAAGACGATACCAATCTGCCGCGAACGAATCCGAGCGTGCTGGCGCTTACTCAGCGTCGCGACCGATGTTCCATCAAGAAAATACTCGCCGCTGTCGGCGCGGTCGAGCAAGCCCATAATATTAAGCAATGTCGTCTTGCCGCAACCACTAGGGCCCATGATGACGATGAATTCGCCTTTTTCGACTCGCAGGTCGACGTTGTCCAAGGCGTTTTGGGCAGCATCGCCCAGACCATACTGCTTGGTGAGGCCTCGGAGTTCTATAACTGGTGTAGAAGATCGTACCATAATTATCCTTTAGTATAAACTGTCAAAAAACATTTCTGCAAGCCCAATCTGCCCAAAAGTGCATATCTATGGCCACGCATCATGCCAAAAGACGAATCAGCAGCGCACTTCTATGGCAGCGTGCCGCCTGGCGCTGATATGGCGGAGAGACAGGGATTCGAACCCTGGGTGACGTTGCCGCCACACACGCGTTCCAGGCGTGCCAATTCAACCACTCTTGCACCTCTCCGTACCTCTGTATTATAGCGGATGTAGGGTGGGGTGGCAATGGGCTACCTAAATGATTGCTGAATTTGACAAAATAATACCCAATAGTATGCTAAATAATAGCCTATGGAGCAAAATCACAAACCCGACCAGACGGCCAAACAACCAAAAAATCCTCTCTTCGCTGCCATCGACAAGGCACCCTTTGCCGGAAAGTTCTTTCTCAAGGATATCTATAAAAACTACATGACTGCACCAGATTCGCAAAAGACGAAGCGTATGCTTGGTGCGGTGGCAGTTTTTGGTATTATGTCGGCAGGACATTTGTACCAAGGGTATATGGGTGCCCGCGCTACACGGAGCCACAGCCAACAGCTCAAGGCGGAATCTTATTCGACAACAACAACCGCATTACTTGGTATAGATGTTATGTACGCAGCAACGATGGCCGCCATTGGCATCCGGCAAGCAGCACATATCCCAGAACTTATTGATAACTACTACCAGTGGAGGCAACCACGTAGCACGACATCCGCTACTCCCGAGCAGCTAACCGTACCCTCTCACCAAACCAAACAACACCAACGACACAACGCAGAGTTCCTCACCGCATTGTCAGTAACTGCTCTAGGCGAGGCAATAGGCATTGGGTCGTACATACATGCAAGACATACATCTCGGCGCAGATAACATACCTTATGTATAAAACATCTCCTATTTTTGCCAAAAAATATCGTTCGAATATATTTCTATACCAACCTCTGTCTATACTCGCTATCTATTTTTCTCAACAGAGGCCAAAAAATATTTGACCTGCCGCGCAAACAATGGTAGCATGAAACGCAAGTGCGCATATAATAGCACACATAACCACTAATCCTATATTGGGGAGGATTGAAGCTTATGACAAACAGACACGACAGCCATCCGGCAAATTCTGAGCCTAGCGAGCCCGAAATATTCAGCGGTGCCGCCACTCAACAAAACAAAGACGGAGAAGGAGTTGTTGACCGACGGACTCTTATAGGTGCTTTAAGTGCTGGTGCCGCTGCTGTTGCTGCTGCAGCAAGTATAGCGTTCCTTGCTGGGCGTGGTTCTGCTGAGAATAATATTGCTTCAGAAACACCCCCTCCATCAGAATCTCCAAGCTCGAACCCAGAAGCAACCCCATCTGCCACGGCGACAGAAACGCCATCACCCACCCAAGAGCCGGTAGAGCCTGGCACGCCAAGTAGTGAGCGGCCCGAACCTCGCCGGTCGTATAACTTCGCGAATCTTAGTGAGTTTGACTCTGAAAAGTGGAAAACAATGAGTGATTATGACAAAGGGCTTGCGTGTAAAACCTTCTTTGGTAATAACTTTGATGATCCCAATATTATAAAAATTCTTACCGAATCAGGTGCTAATCAAGCAAAAGAGTTGGTAATTACGTGGTTTGACAATGTCGATCGATTATTCCGTGATCTCTGTGATGACGCCCAATCAAAAGCTTTATTCACAAATGCAGAGGGTAGAGAAGTTGAAGTATGGCCAGTGCTGCGATGTTTGGCAGACTATATAGACGTCCCACATTCTAACATTGTTAGAGATTCCAATGATGAGAGTAAAGATGGCGGCGATAAAAATCAATCAAAACCCCACGGTTATTATGGCCGTCTTGTCGAAGCTGCTTATGAAGCTCATACGAAAGACAAAAAACCAGAAAAAGAAGACCGCATTGCTCTCCGCGTTACGAAATGTGCGATCATGGCAGAATACGAAGACCCATTCCCGATCAACGACGGCAAAGAAACCAATCAACCCCAGGTATATTCGGCAGCATATTGCGAAGTACAAGGGATAGGAGACGAAAATGGAGAATCATACCGTGTCGCTCTTGAGACCCAAAGGCAGATAACCGAAAAAGATCGAAACACAAACCACTACACAGTACATTCATTCCCCCGTGTATCTTATTTTTATCCAACAAACGAAAACGACTATAAAGCTCGCGCGATCAAACCAAGGGTTACCGCGCCTCTCAACGATATCAAAGAAGGCTAAAAATCTAGCTTTCATCCAAGCCAGCCAAATACCATACATTACTTATGGTATTTGGCTGGTTTTCTTACTTATTTTTGTGTATTATATGTAGTGTATGACAAACTCTCTTGTATCTAAGCTGAAGCGCTTTTCACTCTTCCCATTAGCTATTATTCTTGTACTTAGTTCTAGCGTGTTTATAGATCAAAAGGCATATGCCGATGACCATGATGACAAAATAGACAAGTGGGCGTATTACAAAGCGCAGGACAGTATTCCTGGCCCTGATACTCAAGACACCAATAATATTCATGAGGGCTGTTTTGAGGGTATTGATGAGATAAGCGGTAATGATGTTACGGGCAGCCAGCTCAAAGGAAAAGGATTCAATACTAAAAAGAAAACTCTATTTGGTGCTGTAAAGACCTGTAGTCAGCTCTACACTGAGGCAATACCAAAATGGGGCTTCAGTAGTGCTGAAGAGTTTTTGAAAGCAGCAGGTTATAGCAACAACAGTGAGGGTACCTGGGTAGCAGGCCCAAATGGTCGCCAAGGACCAGTCAATAAGGCTATTCGAGCAAAAATTGGTGTTACAACCGACAAAGAGGATAAATATTTATCGCCGGGGGAGCTATATACATACTATTATAAAGACTTTAAGACATACTGTTCGCTTTCGTCTGAAGCTCCTCGATCAAAATTTAGTGAAGGTGAGGTGAAACTTGCGGATGCAGCCAATAATGGTTACATATCATATAATAAAATCAGCAAAAATAATAATAACAAAGACGTTGTTGAGCAAGTAATCGCAAAATATTCTGCTCACAAACTGCCAGTCTATAAAGATCATGGTAACTCAGGTACCACAGTGGATGAACCGGATAATGAAGGGTGTATAAGCAAATCAAAAAGAGTTACAAGTCAAGCAGATAAGGCAATAAAAGCGGCTCAAGACTCTGCAGCAAAGGATGCTGTCTATAATTCGTATGTATCATCTTTAGCCCCTCTAAAGGATAAAGCATGCAAAGCAGACCAATCGAAATGTCAGGATGATGGATGGGAAAAATCTATCAAAAAATGCTATGAGGCAGGGTATAAGCAAATCACACTCAACACTGTAACAGGACAAAAGGAGAAGAACAAAGACAAAGATGCTGTTGTAAAAGAGACTCTCGCCTCTTGTATGCATAAAAAGTGGCCTAGTCTATCAGAAAAAGAGATAAAAGATGCGATCAACAAAGTTAATTCAAAGGAAACTGCAAAAAATGCAGAGGACCAAGCGAAGAAAGATGGTGCCGATGCAGCAGCTGGTGAAGGAGCTGAGCAAGCAGCAGACGGAGAAGAAACTGGTACCCAGTGCGCTGTTGATGGTATTGGTTGGCTTGTTTGTCCAGTTGTTAATTTCCTTGCAAAGATATCTTCAGACTCTGCGAGTATCCTTGCCCATATGCTTGAAATAAATTCTGGAATACTCACTAATCGAGACGAAGGTTCTACCTTCTACTATTGGTCAAAAATGCGCGATATTGCAAATATTGTATTCATTATTGCATTCCTTGTTGTTATTTATTCTCAGGTAACCGGTTTAGGCATTAGTAATTATGGTATAAAAAAATTACTACCCAAACTTCTTATGACTATTGTTTTGGTTAACTTGTCTTTTTATGTATGTGCGATTTTAATTGATATCTCTAATATTATTGGGTCTTCTTCATTTAACTTTATTGGCTCACTCGGTGGTAGTGGTGCTGGACCAGAAGGCGGATGGTCAACAAAAGGTAGTGCAGTAGGTGATGGGCTAGTTGGTCTTGCAGCCACCGCTATTGGTCTTACTGTAGGATTCTTTGCTCTATCGGCTGTTATTACTGGTCTTATATTCATCGTCGTAACTGTTTCTGTAACTGTATTTCTACTTGGTGCTCGACAAGCCATAATTATTTTCATGGTAATCTTAGCACCACTTGCATTTGTTGCTCTTTTATTACCAAACACGGAAGGTATGTTCAAAAAATGGTGGGCTACATTTAAAACTCTCCTTATAATATACCCTGTTATCGGCTGTCTCTATGGTGCTTGTATTCTTGGTGCAACAGTTATCAATAATATGAAAGGTGAGACAAGTTTTGTTTTACAGATTATTGGCTCTGTCCTTACCTTTACACCACTTCTACTAGTGTCACGTATAACGAGTATGATGACCTCTATGATGGGTCTTGCAAATATAACTGAGAAGATGGGTAAAGTAGCAGGAAACTTTGTTGGCAACAAAGCACAAGGAGCTCTTGAGCGATCACCTTACGGACAATATATGCAAGAAAGAGAGCGAGCTAAAGAGTTAGCACGAGCTCAGGCACAAGCTGGTACCTATACAGGTAAGAACCCCTTTAGACGAGCACAAAGTTGGGGTATGAAGAGGATTAACGATAAAGCGCGCAACATTCCTGGCACAATCGGCCGATCCGTACGTCGTGGCCAAAGTACCGCTTCACGTCTTATTGACCAACAGGCCGAGGATGAGCTGAAACTTTCCGAGTCATTCTTTGAAAACTATCGGTATCTAGATAAAGATGGGAAAGAACAAGCTCTTTCAAAAAGTGATATATTTCAGCTAGCAATGGGGGAAAAGGGTATTCAAGGTTATAAAAGAGATAAGGACGGCAAACTAGTAAAAGGCGATGTTCTTGACCCCAAAGCCTTTTCTGATTTTGATAGACGATATATTATTAAAGAGGCAGCTAAAAGTGCTAATTCCGGCCAGTTGCGAGCTCTGACACAGCATGCCAATGATGATCTTGGATCAGGTGATCGAGCTGCTTTGGCTGATGCTTTATTGCGATCACCCGCCGCATCAAAGAACCCATGGTGGACTGGGAAAGCTGCAGACCAGTTACGCGCAGGTGAATTTAATTATGAACAAGCTGTTGTGGAAGGTGCTCTAGGCGGTAAATACAACGCACCCAAGATGGCCGATATGGACGAGCCAGCCTTCAAGGATATGATGGAAGTTCTTAATAGTGACAGTATTAGTGGCATCAGCGAAGATCAGCTTATGCGAGCAAGACAAGCTACTGGCTTGGCAGTTGACGCAGCACTGCGGTCTCAACTCTACAACGCAAAAATGCAGAGTAATGAGGCGATCTATAGACGTGCATCCAAAGCTAGAGAGTGGAGTCAAGACCCGACTAAGCGCTTTCGCGTTATGAGCGATAATGCAAAACAAGACTAGTGAAGTCTTATCTATCCCCCTCATGCTATAATAAATACATAAACTATGTCGAGATATAAGGTTGCGCAGGATGTAGAGGCAGAGGATAAGATTCTTGGGCCGTTTAGCTTTCGCCAGTTTATTTATCTACTGGTTGCGGCGGCGGGGATCGCGTTAGCGTGGGGATTATCGCAGGTGTTTTTGCCGCTGGCGGTTATTCCGGTGCCAATTATTCTGCTGTTTGGTGCGCTGGCTCTGCCCTTGCGCAAGGATCAGCCAATGGAGGTTTACCTCGCGGCGGTGGTATCATTCTACACCAAGCCACGCCGGCGCATGTGGCAGCCTGATGGCATCAACTCACTCATCGAGATTACAGTACCCGAGAAGGTGGAGATTGAGCGAACGAAGAACCTCAGCCAAGACGAGGCCGAGCGCCGCTTGGCGTATCTGTCGCAGCTGGCTGATAGCCATGGCTGGTCTATCCGCCACACCCGCGTGCCTGATGCACAGGGGTCGATGATTAGCGATGTCTACTTCGAGGCGCAGCAGACCTCAGATATGTTTGATGATAACAGCAGCGAAGCACGGGCGATGACACGGCGCATTGAGCAATCAAACCAAGCCCGGCGCCGAGCCGCCATCGAGCGCATGCAAGCCCCACCAGCTGCACTACCTGCCGTAGCTAACGGACAACCGCTCCAGCAAGCTCCCGTGCCGTATCAGCCAGCCTGGCCACAGGCTCAGCCGCAACCATACCAGGCAGCACCGCAAGCAGCTCCAAACACTCCACCACAGGCTACACCACCATACCAGCCACCAGTTGACGATGCTGGTTTTGCACCAGTATCACCACCTCAGCCTCGTATACCTGAGTCGCCATACTCAGCACCAGAGCCTCAGCGCCCAGCGGTGTCATATTCATCCACGAGCTTCCCCGAGAACCGCACTGCATCGTCACATTACCAAGCTCCCTTACCCAATGCTGACACCTATCAGGATCAACCAAACTCTTATCCCCCTCAGCAATCTACAGAGGTATACGAGCTCTCACCAGTGGATGACACGCCGCGTGACGAAGCACCTGCTGCCGAGCCACAGCCCATGCCACGAGAGCGCGACACGCTCCAGTCTCTGCCAATGGCACTGCCAGCTGTTATTCCACACGATTCGGTCTTGCCCGATGCCCTAAGTAAGCCCTACACGCCGGCTAAACCCGCAGTAGAAGCTGCGCCAGAGCCCAAACCAGAAGAAGCACCATCTTTCGACGCAATCTACGCCAACCTCCGCCAGCACATCGATCCTACCACTGATGCTGTGCCGCTTGTACCACCCCAAAAGTCAGCCACGCGTACGACAACTACGCCCAGCAACCCACCAGCTGAAGCGCCTCCTATTGACACTCAACCATCATCCACCCCAGTACCTGCAGAGCAACCAACCCCGCCAGCAGCCTCCAATTATCCGCAAACCCCTGTGTCGTATCCTCCCCAGCAGCCTACCTACCAGCCAGCACCACCTCAGCAGCCACCCGTTGCACCAGTTCAAGCCGCACCAGCTCTTGCACCCACCCCAGCCGCAGTATCCTACCGAGATCGCTCAGCACTGGCTGATGATAAAAATGTCATCGACATGTCCGTGCGCTACAACCCATACCCCAGTATTCACCAGTCGGTCATCCAGCCGCTCGACCCCAGTTATTACGCCAAGACAACCCCCACGCGCGAGGAACGCCTGCGTGAGGAGCAGCTCGCCCAGCAACGCAACAATCTGCCGCCAAACACTAGCACAAACACCGTCTCGCCTGATATAATTAGACTAGCCAGCAACTCTGATTTGTCCGTTGCTGCCATTGCCAATGAAGCCAATCGGATTCAACATCAAGAGCAGGCTAGTCAGGATGATGACGATGATGAGATTGTCATCCCTTTGCGCTAAGAAATAAGAAGGAGAGTGGTGTCGCCAAATTCACCCAACAATCAACAACCACCAGCTGGGCCACCCAGCCAGTTTGGTTATAGCCAAGGCCAGGGCGCTGCGCCAGCGGGCCAGATGCCAGCTAATTATCCGCAGTATCCCGCTCCGCCGCAGGGTAACTACCCCGCCGTGCAAGCACCGGCTCAGCCACCAGCTGTGCAGGGCAATACGAATGATCAGCCCACCCAAGACACCAAGAAAAAGGCTCCACCCAAGCCCGCTACCACGCAGAATAGCCTCCTCCTCTCGGAGCTGCGCGATGATATGATCATCATGGGTGATGGCAGCTTCCGCGCCGTCATTGCCTGTGAGTCGATTAACTTTGACCTCATGAGCGCCCGTGAGCGCGAGGGGGTAGAGTATAGCTACCAGAACTTCCTCAATGCGCTGTACTTCCCAGTGCAGATCTGTATTCGCTCGCAGCGGGTGGATATTGGCCCTTATTTGGATAAGCTCGTTGCCATCCAGCGTACCCAAGACAACATGCTGCTCAGCGTACTGATGGAGGACTATATCAACTTCATTGACGACCTCTCGCAAAACGCCAACATCATGGACAAGAGCTTCTACGTCGTCATCCCGTATTACCCAGCAGGGGAGGGGACAATTCTCGACCAGAGTAAAGGGTTTTTCACCAAGCTTTTCGCCCCTAAGAATACCAACACCGTGACGAAGATTAGCAAAGAAACCTACGAGCGAGCCCGCGAGGAGATTCGCAACCGGGCTGACACTATCCTCAATGGCTTGATGCAAATTGGTGTGCGGGCAGTGCAGCTCAAGACTAAGGAGCTCGGCACTCTCTATTACAACATGTATAACCCCGACACGGCAGTGCGCGAGCCCCTGGGCGACTTTAATAATGTGACTTCCACCTTCGTCCGCAAGGGTGAGGGAGCCGTCCCAACCTCGACAGCATATCACAAAGGAGATTTTTAATGGCACGACGACCTGATCCAATCGACATTGCTGCCCAGCAGCGCGAGCGCGAGCAAGCAGAGGTAGAAGAAGCCTTTATCAAAGGTATGACGACGCTGCGCGACCTGATCGCCCCTAGCAGTCTCGAGATCCACAGCACGTACTTCCGCATTGGCACCAAATATGGCCGCACGCTCTATATCTATGGCTACCCGCGTGAGCTCTATACAGGCTGGCTATCAGGATTGATCAACATCGACCAAGTGCTTGATATTAGCATGTTTATCTACCCCGTCGAGACGGAGATCGTCCTCAACAACCTCCGCAAGAAGGTGACGCAGCTTGAGGCTGATATGGCGCTGAATTCCGAGAAGGGTAAGGTGCGCGACCCAGCTCGCGAGGCCGCCCTGGCCGATGCCGAGGAATTGCGTGACCAGCTGCAGCTTGGGGCCGAGCGCTTCTTCCGTTTTGGGCTCTACGTCACGCTCTATGCCGATAGCCTCGAGGAGCTGAGCTTTGTCCAGCACGTCATCGAGACAATCTTTGGCCAAAACATGGTCTACAGCAAAACCGCCAGTAACCAGCAAGAGCAGGGCCTCAACAGCACCATCCCCCAAATGACCGACCAGCTGCAAGTCCGCCGCAACATGAACACTGGTGCGGTAAGCACGAGCTTTCCCTTTACCAGTGCCGACCTCAGTGACGGCGAGGGTATTCTCTACGGTGTGAACCAGCACAACCAAGGGCTGGTCATCTTCGACCGCTTTAGCCTTGAGAATGCGAATATGGTCGTCTTTGCGAAGTCTGGTGCCGGTAAATCCTTCACTGTTAAACTCGAGGCGCTGCGCAGTATGATGCTTGGCACCGATATCCTCGTCATCGACCCGGAGAACGAGTACCAAAAGCTAGCTGATGCAGTCGGCGGCAGCTACATTCGTCTCAGCCTCAGCAGCGATACGCGGATTAACCCCTTCGATCTCCCTCGAGTAATCGACAGTGACGAAGCAACCGACGCCCTGCGCGCTAATCTCATCACCCTGCAGCGGCTCTTCAAGCTCATGTTGGGCGGCACACTGGTGGGCGGGCAGCAGATTGCCCTGCTCAGCCCAGCTGAGGAGGCCGATCTCGATCAAGCGCTCATCGATACCTACGCCCGGGCCGGCATCACTAGTGACCCACTGACGCATAATTCTCAGCCACCGACGATCATCGACCTCTACGACACCCTCCTCCATATGGGTGGGGCAGGGCCGTCACTGGCCCAGCGCCTACGCAAATACACCACAGGTACCTTTGCTGGTATCTTTAGCCAGCAGAGCAATGTTGATATTAATAACAGCATGGTGGTGTTTAACATCCGCGACCTAGAGGATGACCTGCGGCCAGTGGCAATGTATATTGTGCTAAGCCACATCTGGAACATCGCTCGCACCGTACAGCGCCGGCGGATGCTGATCGTTGATGAGGCCTGGCAGCTGATGAAGTACGAAGACTCGGCGGAGTTTCTCCATAGTCTAGCCAAGCGAGCTCGTAAGTACTCCCTGGGCCTGACGACCATCACGCAGGACGTAGAGGACTTTATGGGGAGTGAGAAGGGCCGGGCTATTGTAGCAAACAGTTCGCTTCAGCTCTTGCTTAAGCAATCGACCAGTGCGGTGGATGTGCTGGCAGAGGTCTTTAAGCTAACTGAGGAGGAGCGTAAGCGCCTGTCTAACTTCCCGGTAGGCGATGGGCTCTTCTTTGCTGGGCAAAACCACGTCCATATCCGCATCTTCGCCAGCGAGACCGAGACGCAATTCATCACCACCAACCCGGTGGCCAATAACAGCCTATACCAACAGCCAGTGAGGTCCTAGCCCGCCATGCCTACCCCCACCCCTTCCCAGCAAAATCCCAAGCTCGACCGGCATAATCCGGGGAATACGCATTGGAGCAACGACACCTTCGCTGGCCGGAATAACCACGCTGGCAGTGGTGATTATAGCCAATCCAACACCGCCCAAGACCTCCAGTCGCGCGAGAACAGCGGGAGTGGCTCATCCGCCCATAGCAACGCCAGCAGCACTGGCGCAACTGGCAGTGACTACGCTAACTCCGTCCGAGGCCAAGAAGGCGCGCCAGGAAGCAACTGGAGTGATAATAACTGGTTCAACAAGGTAGTTCCACCCGATAGTAAACTCTCTGAGCCCAAATCTCGCTTTGCCAAAGCGCGGAGTGCGATATTCTCTAAGAAAGGTGGGCCAATGGGTATCCTTGGCGCTATTTTGCTTGGCGGTGGCTCAATGATCTCGTTTTTTGGTGGGCCAAGTCTGCTTTTGCTTCATATCAAAGAAAACCTCACCAACCACTGGAATTCACAAAATACCAGCTTCGAGCGGCGTGCTAATAAGGTAATGTTCAAGCGCATCCAAAACACCGCAACCGATGGCCTTTGTTCGGTTGTGAATGTACGATGCCGCTATAATCGTGTTTCAAATCGGCTACTGAAACAATTTGAAAAAAATAATGTTGAAGCCCTCGACAAGGAAGGGAATGTCGTCAAAGCTTCCGATGGGTTTGATGCAAAAAAGTCCACAATCGGTGAAAAAATCGAGAATCTGCGCGTTACCTATCCTAATGGCACTCAGGAAACAATCAGCGCCAAAGATTTCAAAAAATTATATTATGAGAAACCCGAGCTCAGAGCAATTATGCATCGTGCATATGCACCACGCTGGGTCGCTTTCTTCGATAAAGCATTTAACAATGGCGTCATAAAAAAGTTCTCCCTTACCAAGAAGAACAAACTCGCTGGCGCCAAAAGCGAGAAAGAAGTCCGCGAAAGCATCGACAAAAATACCAAAGGCAAAGAAATGAATGGCAGATACGAAGCCAAGGAAAATGACGATGAAGGCAAAGAAAAAGTCACTGAAGACACCGATGTTGGCAAAGCCGCGAAAGAAGCAGTGAGTGAAGGCGCCGAAGGAGCAACAAAATCTATCAGCAAAGAGGCAGCAGCCAATATTATCAAAAACGGCGTGGGCAAGACTGGCAATATCGTCGCCATGATTGCTGGCGGCCTCTGCATGGTGCAAGATGGTGCTCAGTCTATCAGCAAGACGATTCGCCTCATCCAAATGACGCAGGTTATTAGCTATGCCATGATGTTCTTTACGATGGCAGATAATATTAAGGCCGGCTCAACAGACTATATGGCCGTTGCTGTACTTGGTACAATTCTCACTACTGTACTCGTCAATAAATCTGGCAACGTGACCAAAAAAGCAGCAACTGACGGAATGGGGCTCAAATATGGCCTAATGAAAGAAATAGCTCCAACTGGTACCTCCAACTGGACGGAGTACGTCCCTGGTGGTGGCTGGGCTCGGAAGATGGGTGGCGTTGCCAATGCCTTAGGATCTAATATTAGTGCACTAAAGACATCCTGCAAACTCATCAACAGTACTGGCGGTCAGCTTCTCATGAGTGTTGCTGGTGGATGGACAAGCGTCGTTGGTGAGTTGGTTTCAAACTTAGCTGCTCCTGTTATTTCTGCTGTGTTTGCACCAATTCTCAGTAAGCTCATAAATTCTATGGCGGGCACTCTCGTGAGCAGCGCTACTGTTGGTGAAGATGCTGGAGATGCCCTCACGAGTGGTGCAGTAAATATGTTCTCTGAAGCGGCAGCGGCGGGTGGTAATGGCATGCTCAATGTTGACCAAACAATTGCCTACGAACGAGAAACAGCTCGTCTCAACCTTGCCTATGCTGCTGAGCAACGCGTTGAGCGGAGCCCATTTGACGCAACATCGCCATATACCTTTGTGGGGAGCCTCTATAGTTCGTTTATTCCATACATGGGTAGCTTCTCTAACTTAAGTAGCTTTGTTCATAATCTTGTATCGCTCCCTAAGAATATCGTACCGGCTTTCTTTGGTAATAAAGTTAGCGCTAACACCGAAACAGATCGCATGAAAAAGATTTGGCAAGCATGCGATGACCCAAATATCCCCAAGGATGTCGCTGCTGGGCCATTTTGTAATATATCGTATGGTGCACTCAATCTTGATAAAGATCCCGACGAGGTTGCTCAATCTCTCGCTGGGCAATACAACGAAGAAACAGGCGAAGCAACTGGCGGCACGCTCAAAGAATGGCAAGAGAAGTGCGGTAAGGGTACCGATGGCGAGAACGGTGTCGACACCGATTATTGCAAGTTTGACTCTGAGGAAAAAGTCAATGCTGCACTCTTCACAATCGACCAACGCGTCGTCGACACTATGGATAATGAACCGATCTCTGGTGGAGGTGGCGCAAGCCAATCTAGCAGTAGCACTCCCAGCGGCCCAGCAGTTGGCGAGCCAGAATTCAACCAAGCTCAGCCTGCTGCAGAAGGTGGCGATTCTATATCAACATGGAACGGCCTTAAAAACGGCGAATTAGCAGAAGGCGACTTAGTATCTCTGTCATTTTCATCCGGCGAGAGGATGCACAAGCAAGCTGCGGCCGCTATGGAAGAAATGAACAAAGCATACAAAGCAGAAACTGGTGCTGATTTTGGTATTAACGAGGCATACCGAGACTGCCAACGGCAAATCGCATACGCGACACCAGGTGACCCACTATACCAAGGTGGCCTCGCCAAGCCAGCGCCACCGTGTAGCTCTAACCATGGCTGGGGGCTTGCAGCAGATATTAGTGTGGGAGATTTTGGTTCTTCTACATACAATTGGCTCAAAGCCAATGCGCATAAATATGGCTATGTCCATCCCGAATGGGCCGAACCAAATGGCAGCAAACCAGAGGCATGGCACTGGGAGTATGCTCGACGTGTTGGAGGGTCATCATGATCATGCGATGGACGCATCGATGCTTATCCTTTCTTTATGCCTTTATTGCTATTGCTTGGTGCTGGGTGTATATTCGGCAGCGACTGCTTCATTTCTTGTCTCTTTTTTTTCCATCAACACAACTCTTCTCTCGCTGCACAACTATCTATCGAATAAGCTCTCTTGTTTTTGCGATAGTGTTTTCTCTCATATCAACTCCTGCTTCAGCTTTAGACGCAAGGTTCTTTTCTGGTAACTATATCGAGCATTTCGACCCCGACGCAGCCACCTGCTCTACCAGCTCCACCAGCAGCAGTGATGGCAGTAGCGGGACTGCAGCAGAAGATCTCAAAGACTTTGTCCGCAAATACGTCAAGATGGCTGTCGAAACGAACAAAAAGTATGGCACACCATACGAAACAGTCCTTGCCCAGGGGGTTATTGAATCTGGTTATGGCAAGTCTGGGCTTACCGTCAAGGCAAATAATTTCCATGGTATCAAGGCTGGCGGGAACTGGTCGGGTGAGGTGATCGATATGGAGACCGAGGAGGAATACGCCTCTGGCCGGACAACGATCGTTGACGGCTTTCGCAAATACCCCACCGTCGAGGCTGGCTGGCTCGGCTATGGCGATTTTATCACCAGCAATTCACGTTACAGCGAAGCCCTCAAATATCCTGGCGACCCGCGCAAATACCTCCAGGAGATTAAAAATGCTGGCTATGCGACCGACAGCCAGTATGTCTCGACTGTCACCGAATATATTGATAAGATTGAGCAAATTGTCAAGGAAGAGAACTTGTCTCCGCCTTCATCCCAAATCCAAGTCGAAGGTGGTAATAACAATGGTGCCAACACCCAAAATGCATCAGCCACAGGCTGCACCGCAAACGGTAGCAAGAGTGCCGCCGGTGGATCAATTGTCGAGACAGCCAAGAGTCTTGCCTGGGAGGATGGACGACATGTCGACAGTGATGGTGCAAAACCAGAGTATAAACAAGCCCGCCAGCAGTATAACCCAGAAGCGGGTGGTGACTACACCGACTGCGGCAAATACGTTGCAACAGTGATGCGCATGAGTGGGGCAGATCCGAATTATCCACCAGCCGGAACGGCAGTGCAGCGCCCATATGTCTTAAGCCACCCAGAGAAATTCTATACTAAAGAGTCTCCTGGAATGTCCGACTTACAACCTGGTGATATTCTAATTTATAATAATGGGCAAGGTCATACTCTTATCTATACTGGTGACCTTGGTAATGGATTTGTTGGTGCACAGGCATCGCAATTTGATTACTCACCAACCTACATTAAACAAGGAACAGTCGAGTGGATGCTTGGAAACCCGGGTGTTGTATTAGCGAGGACAGTCAATGGAAATACTCAATCAAAAACGTAATCAAATTATCGCACTATTTGCCCTGCTTGCCGTTGGCATGATTGCCTTTACGATATATCGCTTTGTTGATAATCTCAAATACGATAGCACTATCCTCGTCTATGCTATCCCCGATAGCCTTACTGTCTCATATGATACGATCAAAGACCAAAAGGTAACATCGCGGACAAAGCACGCCGTGAAGAGCGGGTCGTATACATACACATTCCGAGCCAAAGGCTTTGCCGACCACCAGGTCAAGCTAGACCTCAAGCCAGGCGAAGAAAAGAAGCTGTTCTTTGCCATGAAGCCACTAACTGAGGAAGCGAAGAGAGAAGCGAAGAAGGAAAAATACAACGATATCCGAGAAGCAATCGGCGGCCACGAAGCAACACAAGGAGGAGCAAAAATATCTCAAGAGAGCCCTCTTATTAATAAACTACCTCACTACTCGCGCTGGTTCTATATTGTTACCTGCAACCCATACCGCACGACCGACCGGTCAAATCGGCTTGGTGTGTGCATCGTCACAACAGACAAAACGAGCCAATCGCAAGTCGACCAAGCCCTCAACTATATTAAGAAACACGACAAAGATATTGATAAATACGACATAAAGATCAATGGCAAAATATATCCCACTACCGAAGAACTAGAAAAGAAGCGTGTTGTTCCGTGTGGCGGCAATAATCCATCGTGGTGTTATATGTACACCGATATATAATCATAACACTCATCCCACCGCACTCGTCATCACAATCTGGTTATCGACGAACTCACTAAGGAGACGCTGCTGGCGCTGCTGGTCGAGCT
>ERZ773038.893-NODE-893-length-18264-cov-9.882476_pt1 | contig 18264 bp, 12 predicted proteins | sample MGYA00511665_ERZ773038 | MGnify/ENA primary metagenome ERZ773038 (study PRJEB29015, sample SAMEA2737966) | human oral metagenome | biome: human oral; feature: human-associated habitat; material: dental | place: China | collected 2028 ... | reverse complement strand
CGTGTTTTTTAGCATGAGTAATACAACTCTCAACGATTGATTATAGCATGGATTGGGTGTGGGTGGTAGAGTAATTATCACCCCTGATAAGCTCATCTGCAGAGACTAGCCAGGCAGCTGTTCGCCGTTTTTTGACCACACGCCGTAGCGGTCTGGGGAGGTGGTGCGCATTGCTTGAGGTACGGCATCGTATTCACCTGGTGGTAGGCCGCTTGTGTTGACATAGAGCAGCTTATATTCGGTTTGCTGAGCATTGGTGATATAGAGGTAGGTGTTGTTAGTTCCATCAGTGGTACTACCCTGTGTGACGCTGGGGAGCGTGGTAATGTAGGTTGGCACCAATTGGCGCAAGAATGTGGCACTATCGCGGCGCTGGTAGGTAGGAGTAGTGCTACCGGCAGTCTTGGCAACCGGGTACGCTCCATTCTTGGTATAGTAGCGGTCGAGTGCTTGGCGCATTGCTGTGAGGTCGGCCACGCGAGTCCGCCCCTGTGCACCAGCTTGGATACGTTGATACGAGACGAGCGTCAACGTAGCAAGGATGGCAATAATAACGATCACAACCAGCAGCTCTACCACAGTGTAGCCAGCGTGTTTTTTCTGCATCAACGGATTCTTCATAGCGCTCATGCTTTGCATTATACGAAGTGCAGTGCGTTTGCGCAAGAGCCATTGCTGCCAACCTAGCTGGCAGTGTATAATGGCACTATGCAACCACGTGGATCATCCCCTTCACCTCAGTACCGGCGCTCTCGCCTGACGCCGCGTGGGTTAGCGATTCGCTTTGCTTTGGCTGGTTTGGCGGTTATTGCCATCGCAGCAGGGGTTATTTATCTCGCAACTCGGCCGCACAAAGCCGAGAACACCGAGCAGCACACCGAAGCAAAGACTGGCCCACGGGAGCAACTCACCGCCGCCAAGACGCTCGAGCGTGCCAAGAAATACTTTAAGGGCACAGAAGCTGTTAAGTCATCACTGTCAACACCGGTCAAGGCCGAAGGTTCTCGCTTTTATTCTATCGCTACTGACCCGAGCAAAACTAAGAGTGCTGCTGCCACCCTGCCCAAGGCTGAAGCCAAGCGCAATGTTACTGCTCTGGAGCACATGCTTGAATACGATCAATTCACACGCTATGTCGTGCAAGATGGCGACAAAGACGGCCCGTACCTCGCAGACTTTACGCGGAGTAATGGTGATGTAACGTGCCAGATTAGCAATACCCCACTTGACCCAAATGACCCGAAAAACAAAGAAACCCGCTTCGTTGAGTTCAAATGCCTCGATGCCGCCGACTACAAAGACCTCGCAAAGCAGCAAGCTCCTCTCTATAATGCCTACTCGCCCGCTGCAAGCTCGAGCTACAACGTCGGCATTGTCGGCACTATGACGGTGCGCGAGAGCAAGCTTGCTGGTTATCGCTTGGCAGAGATACCACTGGGCGGTGTGCAGCCCGAGTCGCACCTCTTTAATTCGCAAGGGACGGCGCTGTTTTATCAATCGAGCGATGGGCGCTGGGTATTCTTCCAGATCCGCCAAAACGATATGCTCAGCTGCGACGTCTACAAAGCCCAGCTTCGCAACGCCAAAAAAGTCGACCTGCGGCAAATCTACGAAGGCGACAAATGCCGCGACCTCAGCAAAGGCGAGGTAGTGACGGTAGAGATGCCGAAGTATCGGTAGTAGCTAATTAGTGCACGCGCTGTAGGTTAGCCAATACCTGCTGGGGTGATTTGTGATTGTGTAGCCGCTGGAAATTGGGGTGAGTAGCGCTATACAGTCACTGATTTGTTGTATAATCAAAACTAGTAATCAACCAAGTCGATTTTGCAGAGGAAGTATGGAAACACAACTAGATGGCCCCATTACCAAATATATTGATCTAATTGGAAGAGGCATTGATGGAATACAGGAGCAAATCAACAAAGCAACGAATGGCTTGGCAGATGAGCCATTAATCGAAGATACCGACGAAAGCTTCCTTGGTGCCGGTTCAACCGAATCGTACTGGTCGTATTACAGCGCAGGTCTCGAGCTGCAGTGGCGTAACGATATCCTTGTCGTTCTTTCTCTTTATCTACAGGATGACAGTCTTTATGAGGAGCCCTACATTCCACTCTCTTACAAACTACTAACATCAATATCAAACACAGCATCGATACAGGAGGTCATTAACACGTTTGGAGATCCGGAGTTTGGGGGAGGACTGTGGGGGAGAAAGAATCTGCGATATAGGTTGGATGCAGACAAGTTCATTGTCTTTCGGTTTAATGACAAAGGAACCCTATGGGCGGTTCAACTTGGCTTGTATCGTGTCTTGAGAAGTCACAAGCCAGTCTAGATTAATATCAAAAAACTAATAGAAAACTCGTCGTTATCCTGACGAGTTTTCTGTTCTTCTTCGCATTTACATTTATAATTACAATATCTGCCACCAGTGCTGTTTTGTCCTAGGTTTTGGACGACGCTGATCCACAACATGAAGGCTCACTGGCCCTTCAATAACTCGCCAATTGACATAACTTTTCGGTCGTGGAGCAAACTCTCTGCCGAGAATTGTTTTTGTCGACTCTATAAGTTCATCTTCGGGCATGACAAGCGCTTCTTTTTTGCTTATGTGTGGATAATACAGATCGTAGCCATACGTGAAATGCTCGTCAATTCGTGTCGCTATCTTCGATAAGCGATCTCGTATCTGTTGCATCCGCCCAGTAGGGGCGGCTTCGCCTGTACTCTCTACTGTAGCAGCAGCTACTTCTTTATCTTGTTGGCTCACTTTCTCGTCAGCTGAACCGGACTGACCTGATTGTTGAGAAAAACGTTCATACATACTACATCTGTTATACCACATATTTACAATAATTGTCGAATATTATTAAGACCGTCTATGAAACAAGAGCCCCACTAGAGAGTGGGGCTCTTCTGCTCTAGACTAGCTATTCCCTACAGCTCGTCAGTAGCGATTGTCACTTCTGGCTCAGCTTCTTCGGCCTGGGCTTCGGCGACAAACTCATCCTCCGGAGAGTCATTCTCCTCGAGCGGCAGTGGGTGTGCACCCGTACCAACCGGCACTTTGTTACCGATGATGACGTTCTCCTTAAGACCCTTGAGGTGATCGGCGCGGCCGCTAGTGGCAGCGTTGATCAGCACGCGAGTTGTGTCTTGGAACGACGCAGCAGACAGCCAGCTATCGCTCCAGATACTCACCTTGGTGATACCAAGCAGCAGCTGTGCATACTGGGCTGGCGTTTTGCCCTGGGCAACGAGCTCCTTATTGGCATCAACCACTGATGCCTTGGAGATGATGTCGCCCATGACGAAGGTGCTGTCGCCTGGATCATCAATCTGCACCCGGCTAAACATCTGCCGGACGATGATCTCAAGGTGCTTGCCGGCCACATCCTGGCCCTGCGCAGCATAGATGCGGAGCACTTCGTTGATGATGTAGCGCTGGGTTGCCTCTGTGCCCTTGAGGCGCATGAGGTCGTGCAGGTTGAGTGAACCGAGCGTCAAGCGATCGCCTGGCTCGACCATATCGCCTGGCTTGACGACGAGGTACATCGTGCCAGGAATCTCGTAGCGGACTGGTGCTGTCGCATTGCCTGTGAGGACAAGCGAGTCACCAGTGGACTCAACCACTCCATCAAACGGTGCAGTGAGTGGCTGCGTGCCATCATCAAAGGATGCAATGACATCGCCAACCTTCACCTTGCTACCCGATTGCACCATCACCATGCGGCCATCGAGCGGCATACGCTCTACCTTACCTGCTTGCGGCGTGACCTGTACAACGTACTTCTTGCCATCTTCCCAGATATCGACCAAACCAGCGACTTCTGTGACGTAGGCCTGACCCTTCGGGTTGCGTGCCTCAAAGAGCTCTTCGACACGTGGTAGACCCTGGGTGATGTCTGACCCACCAACACCAGAGCTGTGGAAGGTGTTAAGCGTCAGCTGCGTACCTGGCTCGCCGACCGACTGAGCAGCAATGACACCAACTGGCTGCGAACCATCGACGAGTTGGCCAGTTGCCATATCGATCCCATAACTCTTGCGTGGAATACCGTGCAAGTTCTTAGTAGAGAGGACAGACTGGATACGTACTTGGTCGATTGACTGATCTGCCTCGATAGCGTTGGCAATCTCACGTGTAATGAGCTGGTCGCGGTCGAGGTGGCCCGGCACTGCCTCGGCGGTGTAGCGGCCAAACAAGCGGTTGCCAAACTCGATCATTGTCTCCTCAGACTCATTGCGGTAAATAGTGAAGCCATCGTCATCGTCCTCTTCGTCCTCAACGGTAAAGACATCCTGCGAGACATCGACCAAGCGACGCGTGAGATAACCAGAGTCGGCCGTCTTGAGGGCGGTATCGATAAGCCCCTTGCGAGCACCACGCGTTGCCACGAAGGCCTCCAGGCTCGACAACCCTCGCTTGAAGTTGCTACGCACTGGCAGCTCAATCTCGCGGTTAGCAGCATCCACCTGGATACCGATCATCGCACTCGCTAGCTTAATATTGTTAACGCTACCACGAGCACCAGAGTTCACCATTGTTGCGACAGAGGTATCCATGTGGGCCAATTGGCTGCGCAAGAAGTCCTCTACCTTGCGATCGACGGTGCGCCAGTTGTTGACAGTCAATGTGTAGCGCTCATCCTCGGTAATGAGCCCTTGATCGAGCTGCTCCGAGATCGCAGCAGAACGTGCATCACCCTCGGCCACAAAGTCGGCAATTTCGTCGAAGCTGAGGTAGTCTTCCATACCAGTCGATACCGCAGCAGTAGTAGCAAAGCGGAAGGCCAAGCCCTTCATGCGGTCGGCAGTGATAGCAGTCTCAGCAGCGCCATAACGCTCGAAGATCTGGCCCAGCACCCGCTTGAGCTCTTTCTTGGTCTGGACATTGTTGTTGTAGGGGAAGTCCTCTGGTAGGATTTCGTTGAAGAATACACGCCCTAGGGTCGTGGTTCGGATCTCACCCTTGGCTCGAATGCGGATTGGGCTCTGCAAGTGGAGCTTGCCCATGTCGTAGGCGAGCTCAGCAGCCCGACTGTCGGCAAAGACGGCAACAGTGTCAGTCTGAGCCGAAGGTTTCTCATATGTGAGGTAGTAGTTACCGAGCACCACGTCCTGGTCGATACTGAGAACTGGGCTCCCGTCGGCGGGCTTCAGCAGGTTATTGACGGCGCTCATTAGCTCGCGTGCTTCGGCCTGCGCCTCGGCACTGAGCGGCAAGTGAACAGCCATCTGATCGCCATCATAGTCGGCATTAAAGCCGTTAGCCACGAGCGGGTGGAGCTGGATCGCCTTACCTTCAACTAGCTTTGGTTGGAAGGCTTGGATACTCAGGCGGTGCAGCGATGGCGCACGGTTGAGAAGGACGTACTTGCCCTTGATTACCTCATCGAGCGCATCCCACACGACCGCTTCGCCCGCCTCAATCAGGCGCGTTGCACTCCGGATGTTGTGTGCATAATCGCCCTTGATGAGCCAGCTAATGACAAATGGTTTGAAGAGCTCGATTGCCATCTGCTTTGGCAAACCACACTGATGAATCTTGAGCTTTGGGCCCACCACAATCACCGAGCGGCCCGAGTAATCGACACGCTTACCAAGCAAGTTCTGGCGGAAGCGCCCTTGCTTACCCTTAAGCATATCGCTAATGCTCTTGAGGCGACGGCGCCCACCAGTTGCATTGACGGCACGGCCACCACGAGCAGCGGAGTTGTCGATCAAGCTATCGACAGCCTCCTGCAAGATACGTTTTTCATTATCCTGAATCATCTTTGGTGCGTCGACCTCAATCATTTTCTTGAGGCGATTATTACGGTTGATGACGCGGCGGTAGAGGTCGTTGAGGTCACTTGTCGCAAAGCGCCCACCACTCAGAGCCACCATTGGCCGCAAATCTGGTGGAATGACTGGCAAAACTGTCATACACAGGCTTGATGGCTTAATGCCCGCCGCTTGCATACCCTCCAACACTTTGAGGCGCTTGAGCAGCTTCTTCTCGCGTTGGCCGCGCGCGCCTTCAACTTCTTCTTGCAAATCGGCGATGAGTGTGTCGAGATCAATATCATCAAGCAGTGTCTTGAGAGCCTCGCCGCCCATGCCAACCTTCACCAGTTCTTCGTACTCTTCGGGTAAGTTGCGATAGTCAGTATCGCTTAGGAGAGCACACTTTTGCAGGCTCTCGAGCTGGGCTTTCTTTTGGCTGTAGGTTGCTTCGAGCTCTTCGTACTCGCGTGTTTGCTGCTCGGCAAGCGCCTTCACATCTGCCCCATCAGCCTCAGCTTCGCGCTGGAAGCGAATCTTGATGGCAGCTCGTGCCGCCTCGGTCTCAGCCTCGAGGTCAGCCAAATACGCGTCGCGTGGCTCGGCGTCAACGTCGAGGATGACATAGTTAGAATAGTAGGCAATCTTCTCGAGGTTGCGTACCGTAATGCCCAGCAAAAGGCTCATTGCACTGGGCGTGCCGCGCATAAACCAAATATGCGCAACAGGGGTCGCCAGGCTGATGTGCCCCATCCGCTCGCGACGCACGATCGACTTGGTGACGAGCTCACCATTCTTGTCTACTGCAGCTTCGCGGCTGCGCACACCCTTGAGCTTGCTGTCGTGTGGGTTGATATCTTTGACTGGGCCAAAAATACGCTCACAAAACAGGCCATCGCGCTCAGGCTTCTGGGTTCGATAGTTAATCGTCTCCGGCTTGGTGACTTCGCCGTAGCTCCACTTGAGGATATCCTCGGGGCTGGCGACGGCCAAGCGTACCGCATCAAAATTGGCGATATCGTGATCTGTTACCACGTGGGACATCTTAGGCTTCCTCCTCGCTTAGGTTTTCTACTGTGTCAATATCTTGGACGGACATGCCGCTGTCATCGGCAATTGTGCCAATGCCGTCGGATTCATCAAGATAGGTTGCTTTGTCATCACTCTCATCAGACGGGACGGTTTTGTCGGCAGGGCCCGCAGCAGCAATGACGTGCTCGGCATCGACCGACTCATCAGACTCATCCAGCAGGTCAACACGCAGACCCAAACCTTGCAGCTCCTTGACGAGCACGTTGAAGCTCTCAGGCAGCTTTGGCCCAGCAATTGGCTCATCCTTGATGATCGCCTCGTAGGCTTTGGCGCGGCCATACACATCGTCCGACTTAATGGTCAGCATCTCCTGTAACGTCGTCGCGGCACCGTAAGCCTCAAGTGCCCAGACCTCCATCTCTCCGAGACGCTGACCACCATTCTGCGCCTTACCACCAAGTGGCTGCTGCGTCACCATAGTGTATGGGCCGGTGCTGCGGGCATGGATCTTGTCGCTCACCATGTGGTGGAGTTTGATCATATGCATCACGCCGACCGTTGTACGCTCCTCAAATGGCTCGCCGCTCAGGCCATCATAGAGTTGGCTCTTGCCGTCGCGTGCAATACCAGCCTTTTCAAGCTCATCCTTGATAGTATCGGCTGGCACACCGTTGAATGGTGGCGTGGCAACCTTGTAGCCGAGCGCCCGTGCAGCCATGCCAAGGTGCGTCTCAAAGAGCTGGCCAAGGTTCATACGGCTTGGCACACCCAGTGGGTTAAGGATCACATCAACGGGAGTACCGTCGGCCAGGTATGGCATATCCTCTACCGGCATCACGCGGGCACACACACCCTTGTTGCCGTGGCGACCAGCTATCTTGTCACCCACACCAATCTTGCGCAATTGGGCAACAAAGATCTGAATCTGCATCAATACGCCCGTCTTGAGCTCATGACCATTCTCGCGGCTAAATACCTTGACGCCAACAACTTTACCGCCACCAGCGTTGTTCATGCGCTGGCTGGTGTCGCGCACATCTTTGGCCTTTTCACCAAAGATTGCACGCAGCAAGCGCTCCTCACTGCTGAGCTCTTGCTCACCCTTTGGTGTGATCTTGCCGACCAAAACATCACCCGCCTTAACCTCAGAACCAATTTGCACAATACCGCTCTCATCCAAGTGGCGAAGGCTATCTTCACTCACATTTGGAATATCGCGCGTCACGATCTCTGGGCCAAGCTTTGTCTCACGCACCTCGACGGTGTAGTCCTTGATGTTGATACTGGTAAGGGTGTCATCTTCTACCAAGCGGCGGCTCAGAATCACTGCGTCGTCCATGTTGTAGCCACCCCACGGCATAAAGGCGACCAGCAAGTCCTTACCAAGGGCGAGCTCACCATCAGCAATGGACGCGCCCTCGATGAGCGTGTCGCCCTTCGCAACGGTTTGGCCACGGCTAACCCGGACTTTTTGGTTGATACAACGATCATCATTGCTCTTGGCAAAGTGGATCAGGTCGTAGCGCTTGACGCCATCAGCATAGCGCACCTCAACTGCTTCGCCATCAGCCCGAATCACTTCTCCATCAGCCTCGGCCGTCACAAGCTGACTCGAGTTGCGCGCCACCTCGTGCTCAATGCCAGTGCCAACCGTTGGCGACTCTGGCTGCAAAAGCGGCACTGCCTGGCGCTGCATGTTGGAGCCAGTCAAACTGCGGTCGATACGGTTCTTCTCAATGAATGGCACGAGGCTCGCCGTCGACCCAAGGATCTGCTTATGCGCAGCATCCATGTAGGTAACTTCGCTGGTATCTACCTGCCCTGGCTGGAGGAACTTGCGCGCACTGACGCGATCGCGTACAAAGGTACCATCCTCATTGAGGCGAGCGCCAGCGTCGGCAATCACCTCAGTTACTTCTTGCGAAGCATCGAGGTAGACGATTTCATCAGTCACGCGGCCATCAACTACCTTGAGGTATGGTGTCTCAATAAAGCCATATTCGTTGATGCGTGCATAGGTAGCGAGGTTCAGCACCAAGCCAATGTTGGCTCCCTCTGGTGTCTCCACCGAGCAAATCCGACCATAGTGAGTGGGGTGAGCATCGCGCACCTCAAAGCCGGCTCGCTCGCGGCTCAAACCACCAGGCCCCATCGAGCTTAGGCGTCGCTTGTGGCTCAGCTCGGACAGCGGGTTCACTTCATCGAGCAGCTGGCTCAGCTGGCTGCTAGCAAAGAACTCGCGCACTGCTGCCACCACTGGGCGAGCATTGATCAGCTGGCTCGGCGTAACCGTCTCGAGGTCACTCATGCTCATGCGATCCATTGCGTTGCGTTGCATCCGGAGCATACCGACGCGGAACTGGCGCGCCACCAGCTCGCCAACCAGCTTTACGCGGCGATTGCTCAGCGAGTCGATATCATCAGCTGGCTCTTGTGTGTTGTTAAGGCGAATGATTTCGCGCAAGACACCAATCAAATCACTCATCTGCAATGTGCGATATTCGGCCGTATTGGGCACATCAACACCCAGGCGCTGGTTGATCTTGTAGCGGCCAACGCGGCTGTAGTCGAAACGCTTAAAGTCGAAGAACATGCGCTCAATCATCTGACGAGCGTTCTCTACGGTAGCGAGATCACCTGGGCGCAGACGGCGATAGACCTCAATCAACGCTTCGTTGATACCGTGCGCTGGATCCTTCTCAAGCGTGGCTTCGATATATTTCACCTCACCAGTGTCGATATCAGCAAAGGCCTCGCGAATGGCCGACACCTTGCTCATACCAAGAGCACGCAGCAAAGTAGTGGCAGCAATTTTGCGGCGGCGATCGATCTTCACGTAGATTGCGCCTGATGGACTGGTCTCAAACTCCAGCCATGCCCCACGGCCTGGGATCATCTTGGCACCATAGAGGTTACGCCCCGCCACGCGGTCAGCACTAAACAGCACACCAGCACTCCGAATCAGCTGGCTTACCACCACACGCTCTGTTCCATTAATGATAAACGTTGCGCGTTCGGTCATCCAAGGGTAATCGCCCATGTAGATGCTCTGTTCCTTGACTTCGCCGGTTGTCTTATTGATAAGCTCGACGGTGGCTTGCAGTGGTGCGTCGAAGGTCAGGTTGTTTTCTTTCGCAAACTGCTCTGTATGCTTGGGCTCGCCAAAGGCATAATCTTTAAAGCGCAGCTCGAGCTTCTGGCCAGTATAATCTTCGATTGGGTTGAGCTCAGCAAAAATTTCGCTCAAGCCCGTCTCGACGAAGTCCTTCCAGGATTCTTCTTGGTGAGCCAGCAAGTCGGGTACTGCCAGCGCGGTGTCATTGCTGGTAAAAAACACACGCGATGGAGCAGCTGTTGCCGTGGTAGGTGTAGGCATGTAAACTCCTCTTGAATTATTGTTATCTATCTGCACGCGTAAGGACTCCAAAACCCTGCTCGTGCATTTGTTGTGGCACCGAAGCTTTACTCAATATAAGTTTTCGCACACTAAAACGCCACGCCACCGGCGTAGTCCGCACCTAACCCATATTACACAACCTTCATTAATTTTTGATTGTAGCAGATCGCGCCTTACTCCGTCAAGTGCCAAGGCCTCAATTTTTATAGACCGCTTGAATAGTATCGTAACACACTAACGCATTTCTTCGTCATACTACGGCGCGTCAGGTTAATAATACACTCCTTTATAACCGGTGTAAGCTATTTGACCCAAAGCCATTAACATAATAGAAGAAGCGGCCGGTCTTGGTAGAAACACACAGTCTTTGAACTGGAGACTGCCAAAAGGCGCATTTGGCACTTGTGTCGCGTAGAATGCTTTCGCCATAATGTCGAAGTGAATCGTTTTTATACCACACTGTGTCGCCAGCCGGTATCGGCTGTGTATAGGTTTGTGCTTGCGCAGCTGATATCCATCCACTACACTCTTTCCCAACCGTACAGCGGATAAATGGTTGCTGTGCAAGCAGGCGGTTGCGGTCATCCTGCGAAGTAATCGTCCCATACACACCACCATCAGCGTACGCATCCCACGAAATTACACCATCCGACGAGAACGTAGCAGCCCGTGCTAGCATAGCACCTTCGACGAGCTGCGATTTCATCAGGGAGGCAGCGCTTTGACGGTTCTTATAGAATATACTCACAGCTACAACGGTCAAAAGCATTAGCATAACCGTTAACCATACTATCACTGTTACCCGACGTGGGCGATAATGCATAATACGCCGGAAACGTAAGGGTTTTTGGCTTGATTTAGATTCGGAGCTAGTATCTGTACTACGTGATGTCACATCTATATGATACCATAAAGTTGCTACGAACGCTGTGTGATTTTTTGTATGCGAGCACCAATCACTTCATCGGCTAGACCATACGCCACGGCATCTGCGGCACTCAGCCAGTAGTCACGCTCCATGTCAGCCTTGATTTTATCGAGTTTCTGGCCAGTGTTGTCCGCCATAATGGTGGCCAGCCGCTCCTTGAGGGCGATACTCTCGCGTAAGCTAATCTCTTGGTCTGTTACTTTGCCGCGCGTACCGCTGCTAGGCTGGTGGATCATCACGCGAGCATTGGGCAGGACAAAGCGTTTACCCTTCGCACCGCTACTAAGCAAGAAGGCACCCATGCTTGCCTGCAGACCAATACCAATCGTTTGCACATCTGGCGCGATGTATTGCATAGTATCGTAGATCGCGAGGCCATCATACACACTGCCACCAGGGCTGTTGATATAGAGCTGGATGTCCTTGTCTGGGCTCTCATTAGCAAGATGGAGGAGCTGCGCCACAACGACATTGGCTGTCATCTCGGTTACTTCTTCGCCGAGGAAGATAATGCGATCCTCGAGCAAACGCGAGTATATATCATAGCCACGCTCGCCATCACGCGTGCGGACAATGACGTTGGGCACTAGGTAATCATTCGGTTTCATCATAGTGCCATTGTAACGAGAAAACTAGCACTCGTCAAGGTAGAGTGCTAGTTTCTATTGTAAGAGCCGTACTGTTTGTTATTTCTTGGTGTTTTGCGCCACCAGCCAGTCAATCGTCTTCTCTGTCAAGAGGCGGTTGGCGATCTCGTGTTGCACCTCTGGCTCATCAAAGCGCGCCACCATGGTTGCATCATTGGCATACTGTTGCTTGAAGGCACTGATGCGCTCTTGCAGCTCCTCTGCTGTGGCTTCGATCTTCTCAGCCTTGCTCAGCTCAGCCAGGACAAGCCCAGCCTTAATGCGCTCATCGGCCGCTGGTTTAGCCTCCTTCTCGATCCACTCGTCTTTGTCCTTATATTCCTTCTCGGCAAGGTACTGCTCAAGAGTCCGGCCGCGATGAGCGAGGTTCTGCACCAAGTCTTGCTCAATCGAGCGAAGCTGGTCGGCTCGCAATACCTCTGGGATGGCCACTGTGCTAGCATCGGCCAACTGCTTGACGGCTACATCGCGCAGCTCGTCATCTGCTTCACGCTGCTTTTGCGCAGTAATTTCCTTTTCAATGTCTTTTTTGAGGTCATCAATAGAGGTAAATGGCCCAACCTTCGCCGCAAACTCATCAGTCAGTTCAGGCAGTGTCACTTTCTTGACCTTCTTGACGGTCGTATCAAAGACGACTGCTTGCCCAGCTAGTTCGCTCGCATGGTAGTCCTTCGGGAAGGTGAGTTCGACTGCCTTCGTTTCACCAGCCTTGAGGCCAATCAATGCCTCTTCGAAACCTGGAATGAATGACTTACTGCCGAGCACAAGCGGATAATCTTTCCCGGTGCCACCAGCAAAAGGCGTACCATCGCGCTTACCAACAAAGTCAATTGTCACTTCATCGCCGTCCTGGGCTGCTTCATCAGTGTCCGTACGCTCGGCCATGCTGTGACGAATCCGGTCAAGGATCTCCGTTACTTCTTCTGGCGCAACGGTTATCTTCGCTGGCTTAAGCTTGAGTTTCTTATAGTCACCGAGAGTAATCGTGGGCATGACCTCTGCCTCAGCCGTGAATTCGAGCTCGCTGCCAGGTACGAACTTCTTAATCTCCACCTCTGGGCGCTCAAGCACTTGCACATCACTCTCAAGGAAGGCTGCAGCAACTGCTTTGCTCAGGGCGTTGTTAAGCGTCTCCTCGGCGAGGTGTTCTGGATTGGTATTTTTTGCAACCAGCTCGAGCGGAGCATGACCCTTGCGAAAGCCATCAACCTTCGTCGTCTTGGCGAGTTTACGCAAAGCAACCTGGCGAGCTGCCTCCAGTTCGTCTGCACCCACAGTAATCGTGGCGCGTACTTTGGTGTCTGATAGGTGGTCTAGTGTCGTCTTCATAGTTGGTTATTGTATCATATGTCGTTGACGGTGTGAAATAGACATGCGACAAACCCAAGTATGCATGCGTATATGTGCTGTTTCGCAAGACGAGCAAAACGAGAGGCTAACAGAGATGAGCTATAGCTGTCATAGAGACGCACATGATGACACTACGATAAATCAAAGTCATCATCTTCGCTGCGCGATGGCTGACGACGATAATCCTTAACGGCGCTGACGACGCGCTCCAGACTGAGCTTTTGCTCCTCGCTCGTCGCAATATTCTTGAGGGTATAAATCTCATTCTCTAGCTCATCCTCACCAACGAAGAGGAAGTATGGGATCTGCTTTTTGATTGCTGCCTTGAGCTGCTTGTCTAGTTTGCGGCCAGTAAAATCGACTTCGACATTAACGTCCTCATCGCGCAGGTCGTCCGCTAGCTCGAGCGCACCGCGCATTGCCCCACCAAGGACGATCATATAAATATCGGTTGTGGAGCTAAACTCTGGTAGCAGCTGATGCGCCTCGAGGAAGAGCTGCATCATTGATAGGCCCGGTGCGAAGCCGACCGCACTGATAGGCTCGGCGCCAAACATCCCTACTAAGCCATCATAGCGCCCGCCACCAAAGAGCGAGCGGTTATTATCTGGATGGGTATCGAAGAACTCAAACACCGTACCCGTGTAATAGTCTAACCCGCGCATGAGCGTGATATCGAAGATGGCATTCGTCACGCCACTGCGCTCAAGTAGGGTAAAGAGCCGCTGCACATCACGCACCGCCTCGCTGTCGCGAATCGATTCGGGGAGATCGGCCATAGTACGTGCCGTCAAGAGCTGAGCAATCCGCTGCAAGCCAACCGGTGCTGCTGCCTCACCAAAGATCTCAATAGCCTGGTCGCGAAAGGCCTGTGGTGGAATCTTATTCTTGCGGTCAAACAACCGAATCATCAGCTGAGCCTGCACGGCATCGAGCTCAAGAAACTGCGCCATCATGAGATTGATCAACTGGCGGTTGTTGATGCGGATGGTGTACATGTCGTCCGTCGCGCCAAAGGCCTTCATGATACGGCTACCAAGTGCAATAATCTCGGCTTCGGCCTGCATATTATCAACACCAAATATATCGACATTCATCTGCCAAAATTCACGCTCTCGCCCCCGTTGTGGCCGCTCATAGCGCATAAACTGGGCAATACTAAACCAACGTGCTGGGTAAGCAATCTCTTGGCGGTGCTTGGCAATCATCCGGCTGACGCTCGGTGTCATCTCGGGGCGGATCGCTACCTGTCGGTCGCCCCGGTCGATGAATTGATATGTCTGATCATTCACCAACTCGTCACCACTCTTGGCAGCATACACCTCAACTGGCTCAAGCAGTGGTGCATCGTATTCTTCGTAGCCATAGCTCTTGGCAACATGACGCCAGGTTTGAAAGATATATTTGCGCACGCGAAGATCTTCCGGATACCAATCCCGCGCCCCCCGATATGATTCCGATGAAAGCTTTGTCATAGTTACTGCTATTTTTGCATAAACGGCATGGAAAAACAAGCCCTTGGCCAGATTCACCTCTATAGAGTATCATTACAGGCTGATTACAAATGGTGTATATCGCTCTGCCTGCCCTTTTCTTACCTGATAGTTAAAGAGAGATAGATTACAGGCTGCAAATCTCTATCAAAACAGTGTGGCATGCGCAAGGTGTTACCTCACCCCTGATCCGAGCGCAGCCGATGCTGCTGCACCCAAGCATACATTGCAATACCCGCTGCTACGCCAACATTGAGGCTACGCGTACTGCCAAACTGCTCAATTGCAACAATACCCGTAGCCCGCTCAAGCAGCTCAGGGCGGATACCAGGCCCCTCTGCCCCAAACAAAAGCACGACACTACGTGGCAGCGCAACCGAGTGAAGTGGCTGCGAACCAGCAACATTATCAACCGCAATCAGTGGCCGGCCAGCAATGGCCTGCAAGAAATCTTCAACCGTTTGGTGATAATGCACGTGCAGATACGTGTCTGTCATCATCGCACCGCGTTTATTCCACTGCCGCCGACCAATAATGTGGACATGCCGCACCCCAAAGGCATTGGCACTGCGGACGATCGTCCCCATGTTGAAATCGCGCACAACATTATCAATCGCAATATGAAGTGCCGAGCCATGCTCATCAAGATCGGAAACGATCGCTTGGTGAGGCAGCCCTTTATAGCGGTCTACGACATTGCGACGGTCGGCTAATGCAGAGGTGGGATCTATAGTGTTCATTGGTGATATTATGCTGCTCTTCCTATAGCATCAGTATTATTTTCTTCGACAGATTGCTGCGCCATCCCACTGATCTCGCGAATGATGCGGATGCCCTCTTCGGTAAGCTCACCCTGTGTTGGCTGTCCGGTGCGTGATGATATAGCCAGGCCGTACAGTAAGCGTCCTGCAGTATCTGGCGTAAGATCTTCGCCCGATCGTGTAGCAATTAAACCTAGCGCACCAACCATCCGTCGGCGCACCTCAGCATACTGCTCATCTCCAGCTTCACCTGAGTTGGCGGTACCGCACTCCTCTCGGATTTTTCCAATCATTTGTTGTATCCACTCTAGTTTCTCGAACTTTTGGGACGATGAATAGGTAGAGGTCATGTCATTACTCCTTACATAATCTAAAATAGTGGCAGACCCGCCACAGTTTATTTACCTGATTGTATCACAAAACTCTTTACGCAAGACCAAAATTCGTATACAATACACGGTAAGAGCCTGCGGTGCGTATATCTGCGGATGTGGCGGAATTGGTAGACGCGCTAGCTTCAGGTGCTAGTGCCCTGCGGGGCGTGGAGGTTCAAGTCCTCTCATCCGTACCAGCCAGCTCTTACCCGAACCCACCCCAGTCGAAACAGGCTGAGATGCGGTTCCAGATGTTGAACAACGCTCACCCACTAGGGTGGGCGTTGTTCGTGTTGTGGAGCTCATGAGCCCATCGTCAGCGGTGGGCGGCGTGGTTGGGGTGTCAGGCTGAGCCGCGTGCTGCAGGTGATGCGCATGAGCGGCAGTGTGCAGGCTGGGGCTGGTTAGCTGGTCGAAGGGTGGGGTGAGCAGAGCGCTGAGGCGAGTGCCGGAGCCGGTGTCGGCAAGGTGGACGGGGTGAGACATCAGGGCTAGCGTGTCAGCATCAGCTCCTCCTCCCCCACTGGCATCGCCAGTTCCTTCTTCTTCTCCGGCGCTGTGCTGCTCATCGTGTGCACTCGTATTGCGTCGGTCTGCTTGGTCATGACCGGGATCGGCCGAGAGTGCAGCACTGTCCTCACCGACTGTCTCCTTACCTGCTACATCCTTATCCGCTGGCCCGCCAGCATTGGCACCGTCGCTCGTGCCATCGCCTGGCAAGATGACCCGGCCGTCTTCATCGACTAGTGGGTTGACCAGTACTCGCTGGAAGAAGACTTGGTTGAGCAGCTTCTTCAGGTGCGGTGGGGCGGCTTGGTAGAGGCGGTGGCAGTCTTCGAGGAGGTCAAGAGCCTGGGTGAGGTGCTGGCGGACTTCGGCGGCATCGGCCTGGTAGGCGGCCAGCTGGCGCTCAATCTGGCTGAGCTCGGTGGAGAGCTTGGCTTGTTCTTCTTTGAGGAGGTCAAGGGGGATGGCACCTTCGTAGTGGGCGTGGAGGAGACGGCGTCGTCTGTCTTCGATGTTGGTGCGCCGGGTGGTGAGGGAGCGCACTGCCTTGGCCTTGTCCCCTTCTATCTGGCTCAGCTCGTCGTGGAGGTAGTGCTCGATCTGCGTTCTGTCTGCTGCGCTGAGCTGGATGGTTCGGTAGAGGTCTACCATCCGGTCTTCGACGACGTCGATGAGGACGGCGGTGAAGGCGCAGTCGTGGAGGCGGCAGCGGCGGGCGCAGACGAAGTAGGGGTAGATGGTGCCCTTACTGTTCTTAGCGTTCTGGACAGACAGGCGGGCACCGCACTGGCCACAGACAACCGTGCTCTTGAGGAAGTGGTTGTGGATGCGCTGACGCTCCCCATAGCGATGGGAGTCCAGCATGGCTTGTACTTGGCTCCAGGTTTCTTCGTCTACCAAGGGCTCGTGTGCTCCGGGGTACTCCACCCCTTGGAAGGAGATGACGCCTTTGTAGTAGGGGTGGCGCAGGATCTTGTGCAGGCGCGTTGTTGTGATGGGCTTGGCGCAGCGCCGTGGCGTGGGCGGGATAGAGAGTCCGAGGGTGTTGAGGTGCTTCGCTAGTTGACTGACTGTCCAGTTACCTGTCGCATACTCCGTGAAAGCCAGCCGGATGAGTGGTGCGCGCTCCTCATCCAGGGCGATGGTGCGGATCTCTCTTCCGTTCTCATCTCTGGCACGCACATTCACATACCCCAGCGGTGCCTTACCCAGCGTCCCGCCATTCCTTGCTTTCTCGCCCATCCCCTTCATGACCTCATTAGCCAGGTTCCGGGAGTAGAACTCAGCAATACTGCTCATAATGCCGTGCAAGAGCATCCCGCCTGGCGTCTGGTCGATGTTCTCCGACGTTGACACCAGCCGCACACCGGCCTCCTCGAAGGCGCGGTTAATCTCCACATCATCGGCCCTATTCCGTGCCAGGCGATCTAACTTGTGGACGATGACGTAGTCGATCCCACCATCTTCTTTGAGGTAGGCCAGCATCTTCTGCAGCTCAGGGCGGTTCGCAGACCTGGCCGACTCACCGCGGTCGGCGAACTCCTTAACCACCAGCGCACCCATCGACTGGGCTTTGCGCTTGTTGGCTTCACGCTGAGCCGGCAGGGAGAAGCCCTCCTCCGACCCGCCACGCTGAGCCTGCTCACGGGTGGAGACGCGGATGTAGGAGACGGCGCGCTTCGGCGTCAATTGCGCCGCCATAGCGGTGAAGGGGTCGGGGGCGAGTGCGTCAGGCATGGTGCACCTCCTTGCTGGTTTCGATGGGTTCGCCGGTCTGCTCGCGCTGTCTGCGTTCTTGGCTTCTCAGCGCATCGAGCTGCCGCATCCACGCGCCCTCTTCGTCGTTCCACCAGGCAGGCGGCTCACCGTCGCCGGGCTGCCAGCTGTTGAGGCAGACCAGGTGGGTGCCGCTGGCTGCGAGCTGCTCGGTTACCGCGTCTGCTTCGGTGGTGGTGAGGTTGGGGGTGGGCCAGCCCGCCGTGATGACGTACTCGACCCCACCGCGC
>ERZ773038.889-NODE-889-length-18326-cov-26.597340_pt1 | contig 18326 bp, 28 predicted proteins | sample MGYA00511665_ERZ773038 | MGnify/ENA primary metagenome ERZ773038 (study PRJEB29015, sample SAMEA2737966) | human oral metagenome | biome: human oral; feature: human-associated habitat; material: dental | place: China | collected 2028 ... | reverse complement strand
TGAGGGGGTGGTGAGCTAACGCTCGTGCGGGTTCAAGTCCCGCCAACCGCACCAAGCTAATAAAATAAGGGTTTACAGGTAATTCTGTAAGCCCTTATTTTTGTTTGACATCATAAAGTCTTGTGTGGTTTGACATCATTTTGACATCAGAATATTTTAGAAATTCGTTCCACGATGTCATCCTCCATCTTAGGAGTGACATGTGAATAGGTGTCCATTGTTTCTTGAAATGAAGCATGCCCTAGACGTTCCTGTATGGCTTTCATATTTGCCCCATTTTCGATGAGAAGAGTGGCGTGGGTATGTCTTGTGCCATGCATTGTAAAAGATGGCTTGCCGATTAAATTAGCGTATTTCTTGCATAGCTTGCTAACTTCATCAGGACAGCGAGGGGCACCTTTAATACCAGGAAATACTAGATTGTTATTAATCCAATTCATAGTCTTGATTCTGCGTTTGTCTATGACTGTTTTATGCTTCATAAGCTCCTGGAGTGTTTCCGTATCAATGGCTATTATCCGTTTTGATGATGTTGTTTTAGTTGTGTTTGATATAACTGCAGTTGATCCGATTTTGAGTGCTGTTTGTGAAATGGATATGGTCGACTTTTTAAAGTCGATATCAGACCATCTTAGGCCTAGTAATTCAGAGCGCCGCATACCGGTTGCAAATGCTAATTTAAATAGTGCATGGTGTTCGGTGTTTGAGATATTGGACAGAAAATTCTTGACTTCGTTTACAGATAATGTGACCATTTGGCGAACCTTAACTTGTTTAGGCCTGTCTATATTTTTCATATAATTCTTAGGGATTATATCATCTTTTACCGCTTGCTCTAATATAGAACCTAGGATTGTCATGGTGTAGGATATAGTTCTTGATGACAATCCGTCCATTGATTCAAAGACATATCGTAATGTATTAGGTTTAATTTCCGCTAACTTTACGCCGCCGATTTTATCTCTAATATAACGATTAATAATCCCTGTATAACTTTGATAGGTAGCCGGTGTTATACTCTTTTCTTTTAATTGCAGCCATATATTAATCCAGGTATTTAATGAAATAGTATCATCGAAATTGGCACATGATTGATTAGTATTTACGTATTTCTCCATAGCTTCTATAGCCGCTTTCCTGGTTGTGCCATAAAAGTATTTACGCTTGCCGCTTATCATCTTTGATACCTGGTAGCGACCGTCGGATCGTTTTTTAGCCATAAAAAGAACCTCCTTGGCTTAAATTTGGGTATAAGAAATAAGCCTTAGAGGTTTTGTATGGTATAATAATATCGGAGTAAAAATGAAATACCTTTTCTCTAAGGCTAGGTATGTAGTTTTTAAGGGCCCTCGCTGCGGTGAGGGCTTATTTTTTTTGCGCGCCTAATCTACGTTTGCTCTAGATAGATTAAAAATCTATTCCGTGTATCTACTGGCATGTCTGCGATGTTCGCATAACACTGAAATAAAAAAGGCCTTATTTCCCGGTCGCCCTCGTCAATACCATTAAATACAGATAAGAAGTCGACAATAAATTGTTTTTTTAGATAATCAGTTTTTAGTAAAACCATCATCGATAACATTACACCATATACACCCTTAAGATATACTTTTTCGTTTTTCTCAATCTTTTTCTTTTCTTTCTTTATTAAAATTTTTCCGGGTAAACATTTTGACAATGTGCTAGAAGGGATTTTTCGTGTCTCATCAGTTCTAAGAGCAGTGAAATCAAGATTATGTGCTGCTGCATTTCGAAACACTCTAATGGCCTCTAATGCGCAAATAATAAAATTAGTTTTATCGTTAAGTGGAATTATCCTGTCAGGTTCATTAGGCAACAATTCGTTTACAACGTCGTCGCGTTGGGCGTTCTTTAACAGTTTAAAGAGATTAATGGAATTACTAAATGATAGGTTCTTTAATAGTATCCACGGTGGAATGTGGTTATGGTGTTCACGATAATATAAAGTAGGGTTGTTTGCGATTTTATCATCATTTCTTGTTTTGAAACATTCGAGTTGAACAGCATCAAACGTCAATACATTATTAGGATTTTGATAAGACTCTTTATATTTTGACTTTGCTAAATACACTGACATATCTACACCAAAATCTCTAGATAAAGTGTAAGCTAGTTTTGTTTTAAATATATTTTCAATAAACATACTATATTTTAAAATGAATGCTTGTATAGATCTGTCAAACATAGAAAGGCTATATAACTGTTCTATAGTAGTACCTTCAATGAAATGCTCTCCGTCCGGTATAAAATGTTTTTGGTACCGATTAATTAGATCATAATAAGATATTGTATCTAAAGCATGAATCGCAAATTCTTGATTGCTTATGTTTAGATTTCTAGTACGTAATAATTCAATTTGTTGATCGTAAGTTTTAAAAGGCTTGTCATAAATTGTCAAAATTCAGCCTCCTATATAATAAAAGGAGCCCTGCTACCAATGATAGCAGGGCTCCAGTGTCCAACAGTCACGCAATGTGGAAAGGGACAGTTCACTATCATTAGTATACATCATATAAAATAAGTTTTCAATACTTATTCTCTTGTGAGTAAAACAGTATCGCCTATCTTTATAGGCGTTATTTTAGGCGCGGAAAGATTGTCAGAAATATCATCTTTATTGACATTTAATGGGACGGTTCGAGCAATAGTTTTTTGAAGTACAGATACCGGACTAAATAGAGTGCTAGTACGTCTAACAATGCGCTGACATACAGAGAATTGAGCATAAGGGGCTGTAATTTCAATAACAGCTTTTATACCGTCATACGCGCCGTAGTTTACGCCATCTATAATTAAGTCTTCACCAGGTTCGATTATACGTAAAACGTCACCCTCTTTAGCCCCACTGTTTAGGCCGTAGTCTATTAATACGGTGCTTTCGTTTTGAATAGCGATAATTTTATATGTATCAAACATAATGTCCTCTCCTTTTGTCATAAGACATGATGATAAAAATTAATACCATCTACATCGTCAACTTCCCTTGCATTGGCCATGCGTTCAATTAAATCAACATTAGCGATACTATACATATCATCGTGTATAATATGCCCTAATTCATGTAATATCCCCTTGCGTTGCATATCTCGTGGCTTGTTGCTATTGACTAGGATGGTATATGTACCATCCTCATTTAGTTTTAGAATGGCAGTTTGAGTTTTACGTAATTTTACATAGATTAAATTAATGTTCACGGAATCAGCCCCTTCGTAGGGATATTTTATATCACGATACATGGAATTTTTTACGCATGTTTTTTTGCACTTGATTTGTAAAAATCATCAAAAAAATACCATTAACAGTAATAGGTAACATCAAAGAAATATATCCATTCTGTGTAAAGTAATATATTAATAATGCGAGCAAGATGGAAATGCTAGAAACGATAAATGACATAGCTTGCATTTCACGAACACATGAATTTATTATATTTTCATAATTTGCCATGTTATTTGCCTTCTCTTTTCTTTAATCCCTCAATCATATTAACTACAAAATCTATATCATCCTTAGACATATCCTTGCTAGCATCAAAGAGGATTCGTAAGTTCGGATTATCTTTTACCGCTTGTGCGTATTTTGATACTTCCGGATCTATATAGTACTCTTTAGGAGCGTCATTCCAGCCCATTATTAGAGCAGGAGATACGTTAAATAGTTTGGCTAAACCTTCTATTTTATCTGAAGGTATATTTGTAATTATATTATTTTCATATTTATATAACGTTTGCTTTGAGACTCCAATTCTCTCGCCGACTTCTTCTAGAGTCATTTTATTTTGAATTCTGAGATTTTTGATTTTATCTCCTTTGTTAGTAGTCATTAAATTTACCTCGCTCTTAATATAATTTTCTCTATGAGTCAATATTACACCGATTTAACTTAATAAGCAACATTTTTGTAAAAGAAAATAACAAAAATGACTTGACAAGTTACGCAAAGTAAATTATTATTTAGGTAACCTAATAAGTTACTTTAATAAAGGAGGTGATATATTGATTGATGTGAATAAGCTAAAAGGTTCAATTGTTAGTGCTGGAAAAACTCAAACAGATGTTGCTAAAAGATTAGGGATTACGCCTAAAACGTTTTCTATTAAATTGAAGAAGGGCGTATTTGGCTCTGATGAGATTGAGGTTATGATCGATTATCTTTCAATTGATGACCCTTTATCTATTTTTTTTGCGAAAGAAGTAACTTAATAAGTTACTAATTAAATGAATCAAACGAGTTAAAGAAAAGGAGAAAATATGTACAACACAACTGAAAAAACAGAGTCCACCAACAAAGTTAGTGGCAGTAGCGAGGGGCATTAAATGAAAGAGGAAAAACATATTAAAATACTCCGCCAACAGCTGGAACTATTGACGGAGTTGCAAAAACAAGTGGATGATCCACAAATAATCATGGAGTTATCTGACAAAATAATTGTGTTATCTGATGCACTAACTAATCTAGAAGAATCACAAAATAATAAATTATCTGTTTGGGAAGACGCATCATTAATTTATCAATTAGCCTTATCAATTCAAAATAAATGTGCAAAAGATATAGATGAATTATTTGCTCTGAGCAGTGACAAAAGCAAATAGCATCTGCATAACTGCGATAGCAATATGTTGATGCTTGTGGAGTACATTAGAAAATTTTGATAATAGACCTTTTTGCACGGGGATATCATTACTTAAGTTTGTTTCTAGCAAATGGAGCATTTTTCTAAACGCTTCTTTTTCTTCCATAGATATATTTTTGTCATTGTCAATTAGATTTGAAATTGAATTTATGGATTGATCTATAGAAATTGAAATATTTTCTTGTGAACCAATTATAGAATTTCCATTTATAGTGCCAATGTTAAATATATTGGTTGCATTAGAGCGTTTATGAGCACGCTGATAGTCTGTTTCATATTTTAAAATGGCGCCATCAGTCATTCCCAAAGGTTTTACATCTATAACATGGTAGTTCTTTTTGTTATGAACCAAGATATCGCCTTCTATTATATCTGAAAATTCTAATGTTTGAATGGAGTTTGGATATTTACTAGAACAGAAAAATCCATACACTTTGTCAGCGATTACTTTATTATTTCGTATTACAGTAAATAATTCAGACATATTTTTAAATGGGGCAACCGGCATTTTGAATTTCATTATAATCACCTCCTTTCAAGGTGATTATACAAACAATTATTTAAGAATACACAAAATATTCATGAATATTTTATGAACATCTATAAAGAAGATATAAAGGAGGATTATTGTGGACAGGAATAAATTATGCATAACAGTCGCTGAGGCTGCTGAATTAGCAAGCGTTCCTCAAGACGTGATTCGTCAATGGGCGGCTGACTTTGATTTTCCGTCGATGAAGATAGGGGCCCGAGGCGGAAAACGATTGATTCATTTAGATTCGTTTAATGCATGGCTAGGGAAACGATGCCAAGCAAGAATAGGAGAGTGAAAAATGAAGAAATTAGCAGGTGCCATGCTGATTACATGCTTTGGAATTTTAGAAGGCTCAGATGTACAAGGGTACGAGTTGCATTCATCGACTATGCTACTGTTGCTTTTATGCACTGTATCTGCAGTAGCTATTCTTTATAAATCATTTAAGGAGGATGAGCATTATGGACGATATTGATGTGATTGGTGTGTTATTTATTCTTGTTGTGATGGCCGTTTGTATTATGTTTTATGGCGGTCTGGTTTGGGTACTAATACGATGAGACGTCCGGTTCGAACATGTACGAAATGTGGAGTTAGGTTAATTCCACACACTTATAACTACATTTATGACGGGATAAATCGTAAGGCGATTAGAGTGTGCAAGCATTGCCACGATGAACATGTTCGCCGTAAAAGTAAAAATGCCCTCACGCACGGCAATGCGTAAAGGGCAAAGATAAAAATATCCTATATAAATTATACCAGATAAGGAGATAAAATGCCTGAAATAAAAGCAATAAAATCTAAACCTGCTGTAAATGCATTTGATTTTAATTTCTTTGCAGATAACAGGGGCAAACACGAATCATTACAAAAGGTAGCTATAGTTACTACAAATAGCTATATCAAACTTTCAATGCCGGCTTACAGGAAATTAAAAGGCCCGGAATATTTCAAAGTCGGTATAGATATTAACAATAAAGTCATTTGTGTGGCGCCTGCGCTTGCAACAGAGCCATATGTAATTAAACCAACAGCAGTACAAATTGAAAGAAACACTATTTATATATCTAAAAGTCGCAGCGTAATTCGTAAACTCCAGGAGATTGGAATTCCCAAAATCGTGGAAGGGAAATTAGTTGATGATGAATTACTGTTTAAATTCTAAAGGAGAAACTATCATGGAAAATCAAAATATCTTAACAATTAAATTCAATGACACAGAAGATCTTGCCCTTAAAATCGCAGAATGGAATGAAATTTTAAACCATCAATGCTGCGGCAATTGTCATGACAACAAAGAACCTACGTCAACAGTTTGTGAAACTATTGATGTAGAGGCTGTAACATCTAAGGTCGAGCCTAAAGTGGTGAAGGTTGAAAAAGCCGAAGCGAAAGAAGAAAAAGCATCAACCAAAACTGTTAAGGCAGAACATAAACAAGACGTGCCAGTGACAGACTTCGAAGGTAACCAAACAGAGCCTAAAAATGAAGAAAAGGTTGAACCAGCAGCAGAACCTGAACCTGCTAAAGCAACGAAAAATGAAGAGGCTGCTACAATAGAAACCCCTCAACAAGATACAGAACTAGATGTTGCTGCTGAGCCTGTAGATAAAAAAGCTTTTTATAAGGAATTCCGTGAATGGATGGGCGAGGATGGGGTAAAAGCAAAAAAAGCACTTGCAATTTTTAGCAAGCACGGTGTCACTCGTCCGTCTAGCGACTCTTTAACGGATAATCTTATCACCGATTTAAAATCCATCATGGCAGAGAAGGAGGCTTAAATATGGCTAAGCAACAATTCAAAGCGCAAGCTGATATATGTAAAAAGTCATTAGACGTATTACTTAAGGCCATTGAAGTGGACCCTAGTAATGCTGAAGAATACCAAGCAGGTATAGCGTATACAGAAGGTGTCATGAAAGCATCTAATGCAATTGTAAAAGCCTTTGATGTGGTAGAGCCTCCTAAGTCAGCTACTCCTAAGGATAAAACGGAAGATGCTACAAAGGAAGAAAAGCCAAAACGTAGCCGTAAAGTTAAAACAGCCAAAAAACCTGAACCAGTTGCTAGTCAACCAACTACAGATGAAGCACAGCCAATGGTTGAGTCTAGTGTAGAAGATAACGCTGACCTCTTTGCTATGTTTGGCGACTAAAAGGAGGGTTTCGCGGTGGAGATTGTATCCAGTACCTATATTCACAAAATGTTTGATAGCGTAATCCTAGAGGCTCCTTATGGCGCGGAATACACAACCATCCACCATATCGACTGTGGATTTACGTTTGGCGGTAGCTGGCAGCGTAAGTATTCCTATCACAATGGATATGTAACTGGCGCTAAATATTATACTTGTCCAAACTGCCATCTATCATCCAATCCCTACGATCATAAGATTTGCTATTCCATTAATGATGAGAAAGTATATCCTGTGACAGCCTATGTAGAAGTTATTAACTATAAATATTTTTTAGATTTAAGGATTAGATACCAAGGTATACAGCTTTTCTTTGATGGTAGAAAAAATGACCACGGAATGTGCACGGAAACATTGCGATTCGACTTTAGAAAACGTAAAGCTACATACATTGATAGATTTAGAGTTCGCCACGAACTCACTGTTGATTATATTCGTGAGAACGATATTATGCCTGTGCTTAAATTCTTTGGTGATTCATATGCCATGACAGACTTTAATCGAAAGTTTTTAAATAAAACATTTAAAGCTTTAAGAGTTATGTTTGAAAAACGATTGAAAGAAACATATAGCTATGGGGCTAAGGATATATATGTGTCACCTAGCGCCACTGAAGAAAACGGCTATCACTTCACAATGTTACTCAACATGATTTTGAAATTATCTGCACCGGATATACCTAGTATTGTGAGTCTAATGAGACAGTACGGGTATTGGACTAATGCTTATAGCATGTATCGATACACCAATATTCCATTTGAAGAGGATGTGTTAACAGCTACAAGAAAGGGTATGAACTTTCAGGCAGCGCTTAGACAGTCGTATAAATCACCCAATAGCAGAGCATTACGAAAGTGTATGGTTGATGATCCATTAAGTGTGATTATGTCTGATGTCCTCAATCTATTCGGTGACGAAAACTGCAGACGTACTATTCTTACACTACAACGCAGCTATGAAAGTGCTTGCCCATATACTGGCAAGCTTCATAACGCTAATGATTTTCGTAAGGCTATGAAACTAAATACACCTCATTCTAGGGATATGTGGCAAAAACTAATCAAACGCTTCGATGAACCTGCTATATTGCGGTGGTTACTGGGTGAGGATGTCCGTGATATAGCAGATTGTGTTGATATGTACGTAAAACTAGGACCAAAATACCATGATGTTTTATGGGAAAAACGATTTAAGCTAAAGAAGTTCCATGATGAACTTATTAATTTGTTCAATAAGCAAGAATATGGAGATGTAATATTGCCTGCTCAACCTCAATTACAGGCTGACGTGAATGGAATGCACTTCATGGTTCCTAAGACCGCAGCTGATTTGATGGCAGTTGGTAAGCAATTAAAAAACTGTGTGGGCTCTTATCGTGGTCGTGTCATGCAAGGACAGACAGCGATTGTAGTTGTTACTGATGATGACATGAATCCTGTGGCCTGCTTAGAACTGGCCACAGGAGAAAAAGTAAAAAAAGGGCAGCCCAAATTTAACCATTTAGTGCAAGCGAAGTTATTTGCAAATACGCAGCTAAAACAAAATAATAAAATTCACTCGACGGTCATGAAATGGGCCAATCAATTAAAGATTGAACCTCATACTATCGATGTAGATGCCACTGTTGTATAGGAGAACGAAATGAAACTCACAAAATTAGAATTGCTTAATTTTAAAGGATTGAAATCCTTTACCTTAGATTTAAATGGAGATGTTGTAATCCGTGGAGATAATGCCACTGGGAAAACTACTGTATTCGACTCTGTGTGCTGGTTACTATTTGGCAAAGATAGTCTAGATAGAGCCGATTTTGAAATCAAAACATTGGATGGTGGCGAACCTATCCATAAAGTCAATCACGAAGTAACAGGCACCTTTACATTGGATGACGGAGGGACGATTGAATTACAGCGAGTATATCGTGAAAAGTATTCATCCCCTCGTGGTGGTGAAGTTACCCTCACAGGTCATACGACAGACTATTTTGTCGATGGTGTACCTAAGAAAGAAAAAGAATACAAAGAGATTGTAAATTCTCTGGTTGATGAAAACATCTTCAAATTGATTACAAATCCATTGTACTTTAACGAAACGTATTCCTGGCAAAATCGTCGCAAATTACTCTTGGAAATGTGCGGAGACATCTCAGACGAAGATGTTATCGCAAACCATGATGAATTAAAAGCTTTAACAGATATCTTGTCTGGTCATAGTGTTGACGATCATAGAAAAGTGGTCGCATCTAAAAAGGCAGCTATTAATAAAGAATTGGATATGTTGCCAGTTCGTATAGATGAGGCCCTACGAGGTAAGCCTGAAGTTACTGCTAATCCCGAAGTGTTACGACTTAACATCGATACTTTAAATGCAGATATAGAAAAGTTAGAAAACGATAAGGCGTTATTGCAGAATGGACACTCTCTCGTTGATAAACGTGCTGAATTAAAAAATGTACAACGTAAGATTATGGCTCGTGAAACAGAACTGCAGATGGAGTATAAAAAACAATGCTCATTGAAGTCTAACGAATATGATGCTGTTGTAGCTGAAATCAATAGATTGACATCTAAGCTCGATGATACAAAACGACGTATAGATGACTCAGAAACGTCCATCAATCTTATTCAAGGTGTAATTGGAGAATTAACTATTCAACGAAGTCAGATTAATGCAGAAACATTTGTTGCAGACGTTAATGATCATTGTCCAACATGTGGGCAAAAACTTCCTGCAGAGCAAATTCAAGATGCTTCTGCTAAAGCAGAAGCAAATTATAATCTCAAGAAGTCTAAACGACTAGAAGAGATTGAACACTCCATTAAGCTAAAGGAACAAGATATTGAAGGTATCAAAAAACGAAATTCTAGTTTAGAGCCTGTGGAAACAATAGAAGCGCTTATTAAAGCAAAAGAACTCTTAAAGGAGACCATAGCCGAAGAGATTGAAAAGTTAACGACTGAACCATCACTTAATGATGACTCTGAATATGCTGATTTAAAAGCAGAGGAGCTCATGCTGCAGATGGCCATTGATGACGATAACTCTGATCACTCTGAAGAAATTGCTGAACTCGAGATTAAAATATCAGACAACAAAACCGAACGTATGAAGTTAGAACAAGAGCTCAATAAGTTTGCTGAAATTAAACGAATTGAAGCTCGTGTATCTGAACTCGAAGCAAAGCAGGCTGAATTATCCGAAGAAAAAATGAAACTCGATGAAGCATCATATCTTATGGATGAGTTCATTAAGGCTAAGGTTAATATGCTCGAAGAAAGCATTAATGCAAGGTTTAAATTGGCTAGGTTCAAAATGTTCAACGTTATGCTAAATGGCAATGTTGAAGAATGTTGTGAAACTACCTATAAAGGGGTGCCATACCGTAGCATGAATAATGCTGCGAGAATTAATGTCGGATTAGACATTATCAATGCATTAACTAGCTATTACAAAGTTAATGCTCCGGTATTCATCGATAATGCGGAAGCAGTAACTGAATTCGTTCCAGTTAATAGCCAAACAATTAAATTGATCGTTGATGAATCAGAACCACAACTGGTGGTTAAGGAGGTGTAGTTATGGAGGACTTACAAGTTTTTAATAATATTTCTTTTGGGCAGGTTAGGGTCCAAGAGTTAGATAATGAATTGTGGTTTGTAGCAAAAGATGTATGCGAATGTTTAGGTCTTGGTGATACATCAAAAGCAGTAGGTCGTTTAGATGCAGATGAAAAGGGTACGAATTCAATTCCTACCCCTGGCGGACATCAAAATTTGTTAACTGTAAATGAATACGGACTTTATAGCTTGGTTCTTTCTAGTCGAAAACCCGAAGCTAAAGAATTTAAACGTTGGATTACACATGATGTAATTCCTGCTATTAGAAAAACCGGTTCCTACTCTATAGCAATTCCTAAAACATTACCTGAAGCTCTTAGAGCCTATGCTAATGAGGTGGAATCGCACAATGCTACCAAAGCTATTGTCGCTCAGCAAGAGCAGCAGATAGCAGAATTTAAACCGGTTAAGGATTACGTGGATAAAATCCTATCCAGTAAATCATGCTTAACCATTACACAAATTGCTGCTGACTATGGCATGAGCGCTCAAGAATTAAATAAAATCTTACATGAAGCTGGTCTACAACGTAAGGTCGGTGATCAATGGATTCTCTATAAGCAGCATATGTCAAAAGGCTTCACTAAATCCGAAACCTTTACATTCTGCAGAAGCGATGGTCGCTTAGACTCTAAAATCACAACTAAATGGACTCAAAAGGGCCGTTTAGAAATTCATAACATTTTATCTAATTTAGATATCCACGCTGTATGCGAAAACGTGGCATAGGAGGTACATAATGGCAAATGAAGTAGCTGTAAAGCAACATACAAATTTACCTGGCTTTCAATCTGCAGAAGGATTTGAACTATTACAACGACAAGCAAAGATGTTTACACATTCCACATTGGTTCCTCAACAATTCCAGGGAGAGCAGAATATGGGGAATGCAATTATTGCATTAGAAATGGCAACTCGAATGAATGCTAGCCCCTTAATGGTAATGCAGAATTTATATATCGTATATGGAAATCCTGGCTGGTCTTCAAAGTTTTTAATTGCAACATTCAATCAATGTGGTCGATTTGAAGCTATTAAATATAGACCTACTGGCGAAAAAGGAACAGACTCTCAAGGTATTATTGCTTATACTCGTGAAAAGGGTTCAGATGAAATTATCGCAGGTCCTGAAGTAACAATCGCACTAGCCAAACAGGAAGGTTGGTATGACAAGAAAGGCTCTAAATGGAAAACTATGCCGGATCAAATGTTACGTTACAGAGCTGCGGCATGGTTGATCAGAACTACAGCACCTGAAATTTCAATGGGGTTACAGACTGCAGATGAAATTATTGATGTTGAAGGAAAGGTCATCGATACGGCCGATATAGTCGCTGAAACCATTAGTCAAAATGCTAATAGCGAAGTAATCGATATTGAGCCTGCACCTACCAGTGAGTTTGTTAATCCTGAAACTGGCAAAGTAGTCAATATGTTTGGTGATTAATTGTGATTAGTATTCAAGCATTCGGTAGTAGCTCGAAAGGGAACTGCTACCGAATCAAAACCTCAACAAATGGCGATGAATTACTGCTTGATGCAGGGTTATCCTTCAAAGAAATTCAACGGTATTGTCGATTTAATTTTTTACATCTATGCGGCACGTTGCTCACACATCAACACGGCGACCATAGCAAGGCTGTAACTGATCTATTAAAGCTCGGACATCGTGTATACATGTTAAAAGACACTGCAGATGCGCTATATGTAACAGGGAACCATAAAGCTATATATATTACACCTAAGGTTCAATTTACGATAGGCAATTTTAGTATTTTGCCTTTTGAATTAGAGCATGACGTTCCTAATGTTGGATTTTTGATTTCCGACAGAGAGGAAAAACTACTCTATATTACTGATACCTATTACTGCCGATATACGTTCAAAGATGTTGATCATATCATGGTTGAATGCAACCATTCCTATGAAATCCTAAATCAACAAGTAGAAGCTGGTTATTTAGATGAAAAGCGAATGGAACGATTAATTCAATCTCATTTTTCACTAGAAAATGTAATTAAATTTCTCAAGTCTATGGACCTAACTAAGTGTCAAGATATACGCCTACTACATTTATCTGATAGTAACTCAGATTCAGAAACATTTAAGCGAGCTGTTCAAGCTGCTACTGGCAAGTTAGTAATCGTAGAACAGGAAAGGAGCTATTTATGATTATTAAATCAATCCAAATTAAAGATAACGATATCAGCATTGCCTATCAGAAACCATCTGCTACGGGGTTAACAGATGTATTCACGCTAAAATCTAAAGATGATCCGCGTCCTGAGCTTCTGCAAGCATTCAGTAAACTGCAGTCTATTGTGAAGAAGAACTTTGAATTCTTGGAAGAATTTAAAATTCCATTTTTGGTAAACACATTCAAATTTAAGTATGGCGATATTGAAGGTCTTATTAGTCAGGTTTGCGTTGAAGGCATTGTATCTGATATGAACACTCCTAATGAATTTAAGTTCAAAACAGACTGGTTAAATGTTGAATATGCAGACTCTACATTTGCTATCTCTGTTCAAGACTTAATCGATGAATGCGTAAGGTTTATTATGGGACGTCGTGCCCAGGACAGTTTATTTAACGACAATGAAGAGTGATAGAAATGGCGAAAAATCAATCATACTATTTTAGTCATGACATCAACGCAAGCGATGACCCTAAAATCGCTGCTATGATTTCAGAACTAGGAATGATTTCATATGCCTGGTGGTGGATATTGGTCGAAAAATTAGCTGCAGCTGATGACTATAAATTACCACTAAAAAAATATACATTCGTTGCTCTGGATAATAAATTAAGAATGAATGATGAACAAATTTTAACAAGTGTTCAACAAGTGTTCAACAAAAATCAACACGTGTTGGAACAAAACTCAATGTGTTCATTTTGTTCATTTTTGTTAATTTATTTGTTGATTCATGACTACGAATTATTGGACTGTGATGACGAATATTTTTGGTCGCCAAGCTTAATTCGAAGATTTGAATTCAAAAAAGTGAAAGAGGAAACTATCCGCGAAAAACGTAGGTTGGCGGGCCTTAAAAGTGCAGAGTCTCGTAAGGCAAAAAAACAAAATTTAACACATGTTCAACAAAATTTAACACATGTTCAACAAAATCAACTAATAAAAGAAAAGAAAAGAAAAGAAAATAATATAGAGAGAGATACGCGCGCGCGTGAAGATGAAAATCCTCTATCTATGTTTGAAGATGAAGAAGTAAAAAATAAACCCATTTACGAATTGTATATGAAGTCAATTGGAGTTGTATCACCTACTATTAAAGAGCGGTTAGATGATCTAGTTGAATCATATGGCAAAGAACGAGTCATTGTTGCTATTAATACCACAGCGGATAATGGTGGTAATAGTATCAAGTATGTTGAAACTGTCACGGCAGGGAATTTAAAGCAGGAGGTGCAAAAGGATTTTGGAGCAAGCAAATGTAACAGCAATGCTAGAAGCGTGTCTCGAAAAAATTCGAGAAAGGACGAACAAGTCGACTGGCAAGCGGAATATGAAAGAGTCCACGGGAAAAAATGAGTTTTTCTATCCGATATATGACGAACCAGTAGTCATCCAAACAAACGTTAATACCACCTATGCTGCAGTTGGAATTCCTAAGAGGTATTATGATATGGATTTTGACTGGTTACGTAAACACGGTAGCTTTCCAAAAGAGAACACGGAAGCTTACGATGTAGTTAAAAAGTACTCTGATAATCTGAAAACTAATCTTGATTCTGGCAAGGGCCTCATATTAAGGGGCCCAGCGGGTACCGGTAAGACATCAATCGCGGTAAGTATCTTAAAACAAGCTATGGCATTAGATAAAGGGTGCCTAATGATCTCTATGCCTAATTTATTAGATACCATGCTTACATTGTCGAAAGGCGATAATGTAGCTTATCTAAGATTTGAGCAAAAGCTGCGGAACATACCGCTTTTATTGCTCGATGATTTTGGGGCAGAGTACTCAAAATCTGATTGGGTGCCATCTAAGGTTGAAAGCATAATTATTGATCGCTACAACCGGATGAAACCCATAATTCTTACGACGAATTACAGTGATGCTTGGACTGAAAAGAATTATAGCCAAAGAGTATATGATCGGTTACGTGGCGAATATGCGGTAGCTATATTCAATGGAGCATCGCACCGATGAAAATTATATTACGATGCCAATTTAGATTCCGGAAGAAATCTCATGACCGGTTTCCAACATTGAATGAGTATATTGATTGTGAACGTGGCTCAACTATAGCAGCGGCAGCCATGAAGAAAAAATGTACTGAGCAGGTTAAAGAACAATGTGTGTCTCAACAGATACAACCTGTTAATGGAAAAGTAGACCTACTGTTTGAATGGCATTCTTCAACCAGGCATGATCCTGACAATGTAGCATTTGCTAAGAAGTTTATCCTTGATGGATTACAAGCTGCTGGTGTGCTAGAAAACGATAATAGAAAGTTCATTGGTACTATGGCTGATGAGATTATTCAGGATGATGAAGACTATGTAATCTTACACATCACGAAAAATATGGGAATATTTTTATAATTTTAAGAATTAAGGAGATAAATAAATGAGTAACTTACAAGTAAAAGCGATTGAAGCCGCTCGTAAAGTGCTATTAGAAATGGGACATGAATTTGAAGAATTAGAATTCATGTATGTTGTATGGTTTTGTAAAACATTACAAAACTGGAAAGCATTAGTAAGTGGTCCTGGTATTGATGAATATGTAGAAGTAACACACAATGGTGACCGTGATGAGACATATGTTGATGTTTATTGCAAAACTAAAAATGTATGCATAAAAGATAACTAATGAAAATACTAGATACATGCTGTGGTAGCAGCATGTTTTGGTTTAACAAAGAAAATGCAGACACAATTTACATGGATAATCGAACTGAAGATACAATGCTATGTGATGGTAGAAAGCTAATTGTTAAACCTGATATAATCGCAGATTTTCGGAACATTCCTTTTAAAGACGAAACTTTTTATCTAGTAGTATTTGATCCGCCTCATCTAATAAGGGCAGGAGATAAATCCTTTCTGAAATTAAAATATGGAAGGTTAGATACAACATGGAAAGATGACATTAAGCAAGGTCTCTCTGAATGCTGGAGAGTTTTAAAGAAGAATGGGACAATGGTATTTAAATGGAATGAGGAACAAATCTCGTTTTCTATGATTAAAACCTTACTTCCCTGCGACCCTGTAATTGGACAACGTAGGGGAAAAACAATATGGTTGATATTTTTTAAAGATTAAAATGTTAGTTATTTATCGCTGGCAAAAACAAATTCGGACTAAAACATAAAACAACTTGTAAAGGGGGAAACATATTTGAATGAATATGACATTGAGAAAATCACTAAGTTGGCCACAGAGGTGGCAACCAAAACTTACTATGAATTAGCCAAACAAGAAAATGCTCAACTAGGTCGCAAACTTCGACACAACACGATCAAGTTATTAAAGCATTATAGCCAATTACAGTCGTATGTAGACAATGCTATCTCGGACTCGACACAAGCCGAGGATATATGGCTCAACGAACTATTAGTTGATATGTTTGACGATAAGAGCATTGTGAAAGTGAATGCGATTGTTAAATCTAAAGAAAAAACAGCATTGATGATGCGACATGTAAACAATATGCTAGATATCTATGCTGAGAAGTGCAACACAAAACAATTTAAGTATTGTGAGTGCATGCGCAGGTATTATATTAATGGGGAAACACTAGAGCAAATTGCTGAATCCTTTCCTGAAAAGCCAGATGTGCGCACCATCAAACGCTACATCGCTAGAGGAATTGAAGAATTATCCGTATTGCTTTGGGGTGTTATTGGGCTGAATACAAAAATAGCTTAATAAAATTGTCCCAAAACTGTCCTAGACATGTCATTCTTGACAATTTATAATGATAGTGTGAGTTAATGGGACAACAAATACTCTATCTCTCAACGACACAGTGAAACCTAGAACACTAAAGCAAAAGACCACTTAATCTATAGGGTTAGGTGGTCTTTTTATATGCAAATTTAAGGAGGCGAGGTGAATACGATTGACTGATGTGTATTGTGAAAAGAGAAGATGCCTAAATAATGTGAAAGGTTGGTGCAAGGCTAATGGAATTCATATTGACCATATGTGTAAATCGTATGCGCCATCACATTCGTTAGTAAAAACAAAAACCGCAAAGGTACATAAGGAATGCGGTAAATATAAGCAGAATAAGAGTGTATTAAAGTAGCACGGCACCGTCACGAAGATGAGCTCTGTATGTCTCGTCGTAAAAATAAATTTAAATTATACCGTGTTTTGTTAAATTTTTGAGCAATTTTTTTTGTGGGTCCTTCTAGCAAAAATTAAAAGCATGCGGTGGCCGAGACCCCAAAAATTGCCTAGATTTTAATTTTTTTATGACCTTGCTAGTGATACAGGTAATGGAAGGAGGCTGATTGATAAGTGAAAATTACAGATGATTTGAAAACAGCAACGGCCTCGCAGTCGAACCTGGCAAAAGCACTTGGACTCTCGCGTCAACGTGTTTCACAACTACTCCAAGAAGGGGTTTTAGCAACGGATGAAAAAAATCAGATTTTGGTTATCAAATCCGTTATCAATTATGTCAAATACAAGGGCCAATCTTCTGCTGAAGAGGTAAGCAGTTCCGATGATGCGATATTCGAGGTCGAAAAGGCCAAGAATGAACGTGCTAAACGTAAGATTGCTGAGTTGAAACTAGCCAAAATGAACGGCGAAGTATACTCGGCAGACACTGTAGAACAGGTCATGACAGAAATGCTTGTAAATTTACGTACACAATTGTTAGGATTGCCAACAAAATTGGCGCCGCAGTTACAAAATGTAACAAAAGAGGAGGCCTATAATCTGTTAACTCAAGAAATTGAAGACAAATTATCAGAATTAAGCGAATATACGCCGTCATTATTCATGGATAGCAATGAGTTAGACGAGGATAAAGCGCCAAATTAGGCGCTTTTTTAGTACAAAAAAAGGAGGTGATAGCATGAAAACGGCAAAAGAATTATGGCAATATGTGTCTAAAATGGGGCTGAAACCATTACCAAAAACCAGTGTTAGCCAGTGGGCTGACGATTATCGCATGCTATCACAAGGCCTTTCTGCTGAACCGGGGCGCTGGAAAACAAGTAGAGCACCCTACCAAAAGGATATTATGGATGCCTTTACGCAACCTGGTATCAATCGTGTAGTTGTTAAGTCAGCGTCACAGATAGGGAAGGCTCTTGATGTAGAAACACCAATTATGA
>ERZ773038.881-NODE-881-length-18410-cov-17.148679_pt1 | contig 18410 bp, 16 predicted proteins | sample MGYA00511665_ERZ773038 | MGnify/ENA primary metagenome ERZ773038 (study PRJEB29015, sample SAMEA2737966) | human oral metagenome | biome: human oral; feature: human-associated habitat; material: dental | place: China | collected 2028 ... | reverse complement strand
CCGCTCGTTCATGCCCGGCACGGCGACGTCGATCGTCCCCGGCCTGCCCGGCGCGGCCTTCGTGCTGTGGCGGATCCGGTCGCTGACGAGGCCCGACGAGGCCCGCTGACGCGCCCACCGGATCGAGGTCAGTCCATGAAGTAGGCTCGTGCCTTCTCCGGCGTGTCCAGGATATCTTCACTTGGAATACCGAGTCGGCGGGCGAGGGCGACTGACGCCTCGCAGGCGGCGACGGCATCGGTCGAGGACATCTCGACGACGAGTGACAGGAACACGTCCATATTCGTTTTCAACTGGTCCAGATGCTGTTGCCACTCGCTCTCCATCTGGGCGTCGAGCGTGCGGTCGTCCTCGAAGAGGCGTGCTGCGAGTTCCTGTTCGCGTGCATTCGAATGAAGCAGGAGCGTCAGGGAGGAGGTCTGGTGCACCAGGACTGCGAGGCGGCGCCGGGCCGTATCGTCTAGGTCGGTGAAGACGGTGCCGCGGATGTGTGTGCACTGCTCGTAGATGTCAGTGAGAGCATTCCGAAGACGACGCGTTCTCGTGATGAGATCGTTGATATCAGTCTTATCTTTCTTCGTCCGGTTCGTGTATTGTTCGATGGGAACTAGTGCTTCTTTTTTCTCTTTTTGAATTTCTTGGTATTTTTTAAAGAGCCGAACTCCGGAGGCGGTGAGCGTAATCACAGTGATGCCGTTGCCAATGGGACCGGCCAGCGCCAGGCGTGCATTTCCGGCGGCCATTCCGCCGCCACCGGCGGAGAGTGCCCCGCCGCCGATCCACGCCAGTGACGCACTTTCCATCGCCGCGCCCGAGAGTGCGGAGATTGCGGTTCCTGTCGAGGCGGTTCCGAAAGTTCTGGCCGCCCACATGGCTGCCCTCGGAACCAAGTGCTTCACCGCAGAGCCGGCCGCCACTCCGAATCCTGCGATTGCGGTTGATGTTAGTGCCTCCCGACGCTCTCGTGCGGCGAAATCTTGGAAATAGATGAACTTCACTTCCACCTTCATCGCCGCCCTGCCGTTCGAATCGAGATTCTTGGGGCGGTGCGCGATGCTGCCGATAAGATCGGCTGCATCTTCAATGAGTTCGGTTCCGAGCTCATGCTGTCGGTTCAGTTCTACTACGGCTTCTTCCATCTCGGAACGGGCCAGCTTACAAGCTTGCACGGCCTCCTCATAGTCGTCGTGCTTCTGGGGAAATTTGAAGCGGCCGGGCCAGGCCATGGTTCCTCCACGTGGCGGAAAGGTTCTGTCGGGGATGATTCTGCTCCTCGCGGCGTCGGGCCGATCCCCGGAAGATCGGTGGCCTCGATCACTGCGGAGTGCGGGCTGGAGTCCGGCGGCGCACATAGAAACAGGGCGTCGTGCGCGCCCTCGTGGACGGGTGCGCATCGGCCCGCCTCATTCCTCCCCTTCTCGCGCGCCCGCGCCCGTCATCGCCCTCACGGCGTCGAAGTCCTCGCGTGCCCGCGCCCGGGCGACAATGCGGCCGCGATCCATGTGCAGGGCGCGGTCGCAGGCGCAGGCGATGAGCTCCAGGTCGTGGGTGATGACCAGCACCGCGCGCCCCTGGGCCGCCAGCCGCCTCAGCAGGCGGGCGACGCGGCGCATCCCGTCCAGGTCGATCCCGCTCGTGGGCTCGTCGAACACGAGGACCCGCTTGCCGGCCGCCACGCACGCCGCCACGGCCAGGCGCTGCTTCTGGCCGCCGGACAGGGTCGCCGGGTGCCTGTCGGCCACCCCGTCCAGGGCGAGCTCGCGCAGGACGGCGCCGGTGTCCACGGCGCCGGCCGCGCGGCGCGGCAGGCCGAAGGTCACCTCGGCCGCCGCGGAGGCGGCGAAGAGCTGGTAGTCGACGTCCTGGAACACCATGGAGCATGCGCGCGTGCGCCGTCTGCGCGTCGCCCGCCGTCCGTCCAGGAGGACCGTCCCCCGCGCCCGGCGCCCCAGGCCGCACAGGGCCCGGCACAGCGTGGTCTTGCCCGCGCCGTTGCGGCCCACCAGGGCGACGACCTGTCCGGCGCGCAGGTCGACGTCGGCCCCGTCCACCACCGGGCCCCGCCCGTAGTCGACCGACAGCCCCCGTGCCGAGAGCACGATCTCGCCGGTCCCGCCGCCGTCGCCGATCCCGCCGTCGGGCGCGACGGCGCCGGCCGGGGGCGCGACGTCGGCGAGATCGCGCGTGCGCAGGCCCATGGAGTCCAGCTCCCGCGGGTCGAGCGCGGCGAACTCGCGGGCGCTCATGACTCGGCTGATGCGCCCGCCGTCGAGGTGGACGTAGGTGTCGGCGACGCCGGACAGCCAGGCCAGGCGGTGCTCGGCCACCAGGACCGCGCGGCCCGCCGCCTTCGCGTTCGCGACGAAGGCGGCGATGTCCGCGATGGACGGCGCGTCCAGGTTGCTCGTGGGCTCGTCCAGCAGCAGGTTGGGCGGGCGCAGGGCCCAGACGCTCGCGTAGGCGATCTTCTGGCGCTGCCCGCCGGACAGGTCGAAGATGCTGCGCCCGGCCAGATGCTCCAGCCCCAGCTCGCGCAGAGTCGCCCCGACGCGGGCGCGGATGGCCTCCTCCGGCCAGCCGGCGCTCTCCAGGGCGAAGGCCACCTCACCGGTGGTGTCCACGTTGAAGAACTGCGTGCGGGGGTTCTGGAACAGGGACCCCGCGCGCTCGGCGACCCGCCAGGAGGCCAGGTCGCCGACCTCCTCGCCGTCGAGCAGGACGCGCCCGGCCGCCCGACCGGGGAAGAAGCGCGGGGCGAGCCCGTTGGCCAGGCGCAGCAGGGTGGACTTGCCGCACCCGGAGCGCCCGCACAGGACCACCACCTCGCCGGGGCGCACCTCGAGGCTCACGTCGCGCACCCCCGCCTCCCCGGCCTCCCCGGCCGCCGCGCCCGGGCGGTAGGCGAAGGAGGCGCGCTCGAAGCGGATCATGCCGCCCCGCAGACCCGGCAGACCACGGCTCCCGCCACGGCGCCCAGGCCCAGGAGGAGCATGAGCCAGTCCACCGGGCGCATGGCGATGTGCAGGTAGCAGGTGCGGGCGACGGGGTTGTCGATACCGCGCGCAATGGCCGCCATGGACAGCTCGTCGGACACGCGGCCGGCGCTCATGAGCAGCGGGACGTAGACGCAGTCGACGGTGCGCCCCGGCGAGGCGAGCAGGCTCACGGGGCCGGGGGAGATGCCGCGCATGCGCATGGCGTCCCTGATGAAGGCCCAGTCCTCGCGGACCGCGGGCGCGTAGCGCAGGGCCACGGCCAGGGGGATGGTCAGCCCGCGCGGCGCGCGCAGGCGGGCGAGCGCGCTCATGAACTCGCCCACCCGGGTGGTGGCCACGGTCGCGTAGGCCATGAGGGAGCAGGCGAGCACCTTGCGCAGCAGCAGGAGGAAGGAGGCGAGGGCGGTGCGCGCGGCGACGCCGTCCAGGTGCGGCGCGAGCCGGGCGGCGGCGATGACCGCCGCGTACAGGGCGAGCATGATCACTCCGGCCCTGGTCCGCCCCAGGAGCGCGCTGAAGGCGCAGGCCGCCGCCATGAGGATCATCTCGTAGGCGGGGCCGGGGGCGAGGGCCACGGCCACCGCCATGGCCGCGATGAGGGCCAGCTTGGTGCGCGGGTCCAGGTGGATCCGCTCGCCCGCGCTCCCATCCCGCACCCGCGCCGGCAGGTCGTGTCCGTGCGTCCGCGTCATCGGTGTCATCGTCGTCGGCGCAGTGCGGCCGGTATCGGCGCGCCGGCGCTCAGGCCGTCATGCCGGCGCGCTCGAACTGCCTGCGCAGCAGCCGCAGGCCGACCAGGCCGCTGATGAGGGCGCAGACCACGGCGGCCAGGACCATGGCGGGCAGCATCCAGGCGGTGGCCGTGCGCGCCATGGTGTCCATGTACGCCTGCTCGGTGCCCCTGCCGGTCAGGTACGCCGCGTAGCCGCCCGGGTCCGCCCACAGCATGAGGTAGGAGCCCATGGGGGACAGGGAGTAGATGATGAAGGCGAGAAGGTTGAGCGGCTTGGCCCGGAACCGCCCGAGGCCGGCGACGACGTCGGCCACGGCGCCCAGGACGACGGAGGCCGCCGCCCACCCCCAGTACATGCCCGTGGCGAACAGGATCGCGCCCACGACCGCGCCCAGAATGACCAGCGGGCCGTGCTTGGGGACCCTGGCGATGAGCAGCAGGTAGACGGGGCCGGTCAGCAGGGCCGCGGCGGCGGGCATCCAGAACGTGAGGACGGGGTTGGGCGCGAAGAGGGCGCCGCCGACCATCATGAACACGAGGAAGAGGGCGGTGAAGACGCCGGTCGTGATGAGGTCGCGCGCGCTCAGGCCCCTCCCGCCGTCGGCCGCGCCCGACGGCGTACCCGCTGACTCGCTCAATATCTCGTCCTTTCCCACCAATTCAGGTATTGCTAACCTTCGCCCGGAGTATATGGAGAGGGGGCCGATCGGAAGCCGCCCGCCGGGGACTCCGGTCCCATCGGCGCACGATCGCGTCCCATCGTCATAGGCCGAGAGGACGACGGCGCGAGGGGGCCGACATGAGGGAGTCGCTGCACAGCCCGATGCTCAGGAGCGCGGGGTTCGCGCAGGCGCCGCCCGCGCAGGGCCTCGGCGGGCTCTGGCGCTCCTGGCGGTGCGAGGGGCCGGAGTGCACCGGCTGGTTCCACTTCCTGTCGCCCGGCCCGGCGCTGTGGAGCATCACCATCCACGACTTCACCATGCGCGGCGACTACATCATGGACGTCGAGCCGCCCGACTACCTGACGGTCACCTGGTTCAAGTCCATCGCCGGCGAGGAGTTCAGCCCCTGCCGCAGGCTGCGGCCCAACAGCGTGTGGGGCCAGAGCATCGGCGGCGGCCCGTGGAAGGGCGTGGCCCACGGCGGCATCCCCGTGCAGGGCGTATCCATCGAGATCACCCCGGAGTTCTCGGCGCAGTTCCTGGACAGGCACTACGCGGGCCGGTTCCAGGACGTCGAGCGGGCGTTCGTGGCGCTCGGAGCGGCCGACGGGTTCCCCGAGATGAAGGCGCTGCTGTCGCGCCTGTGGCCCCGGCCCGGCGACCCGGAGCACGGCGAGCTCTACTACGAGGGCGCGGTGCTCCAGGCCATGGGCCTGATCGTGGAGCGCTCCCGGCGCGGCCCGGCCGAGGCGGGCGGGCGCGTCAGCCCCGCCGACCGCGAGCGCCTGCGCGACGTGACGGGCTATATCGACGATCACTGCTCGGCGCAGCTGCGCATCGGCGACCTGGCCCGGCTCGCGTGCATGAGCCCCACGAAGTTCAAGGAGACCTTCAAGCGCCTCAACGGGCAGACCGTCATCCGCTACGTCCAGGGGCGGCGGATGAGCCGGGCCGAGCTCCTGCTGCGCCAGGGGGATCTGACCATCGAGCAGGTGGGGCGGTCCGTGGGCTACACCTGCGCCAGCCGCTTCTCGGCGCTGTTCAAGCGCGAGGTCGGCATGCTGCCCAGCGAGTACCGCAGGCGGCTGGGCGTCTGAGGTCGGGCGGGCGTCTGAGGGCGAGCGCATCGGCCGGCGCGCCGTCGGCCCGCCGCGATTAGAGTGCATCGGGGTCCGTTCTCGCGGAAGTCCGATGAGAGGAGGAGCCCCGCCATGAGCCGGTCCAAGAACGACGACGTCCGCGGGGTCGACGACCCCGACGCGCGTCCCGGCCCCGGCGTCCGTCCTGCCCCCGGCGCGCTCGCGTCCGATCTGCGCGCGCGGGCGCCCCAGGACGTGCGCCGCGCCGTCGTCGCCGAACTGGAGCGCATGGAGCGGGCCGAGGACGTGCGCGTCCTGCTGGCCGTGGAGTCCGGGTCCCGGGCCTGGGGCTTCGCCTCCCCCGACTCCGATTTCGACGTCCGCTTCGTCTACGTCCGCCCCGTCGAGCACTATCTGCGCCTGGAGCCCGCGCGCGACGTCCTGGAGTGGCGGGTCGACGAGGTCCTCGACGTCGACGGCTGGGACGCGGACAAGGCCCTGCGGCTTTTGAGGGGCTCCAACCCGTCGTTGTTCGAGTGGCTCGCCTCCCCGATCGTCTACGCCGAGGATCCGGCCTTCGCCGTCGTGCGCGAGCTCGCGGCCGAGTGCTTCTCGCCGGTCGCCTCCGCCCACCACTACCTGTCCATGGGCCGGAATCATCTCGCGGCGCTCGCCGGTGAGACGGTCCGCCTCAAGAAGTGCCTGTACACCATGCGCGCGATCCTCGCCGCCCGGTGGGTGGTGGCCGAGCGCGCGCCCGCCCCCATGCTCTTGCGCGACCTGGTCGACGCCGAGCTGGAGGAGTCCATGAAGGGGCTGGCCGCCGAGCTCCTGGAGGCCAAGGCCGCCGGCGGGGAGCGCGGCGAGCGCCCGCGCATTGCGGCGTTCAACGCCTGGGCGGCCGGAGCCCTGGCCCAGGTGACCGGCGCCCTGGCCGACTTGGAGCCGCCGGCGCCGGTGCCCTGGGAGCGCCTCGACGAGGTCTTCCTCGCCCTGGTCGGCCCCGCGGCGTGCCGCAGTATGAGTGAACGCCTTCTGCATGGCAAACCCGTGACTGACGAGCGGATTCGGATGTGGGCCGATGAGGCCGAGGCCGGATACGACCCCGCGACCCTGCCCAAGCCTCGGCGCGGTCGCCCTCCGGTGGGCGGCGGTCCCGGCGTCGTCCCCGTGCGGTTCGACGCGGCCACTCTCGCCGCTCTGAACGCCCGCGCGCAGGCCGAGGGGATCCAGAACCGATCGGAGGCGATTCGGGCCGCCGTGAGAGCATGGGCGCACATCGCGTGACCCGCACCGGTCCGCGTGGAGGGCCGGCGGCCCTGGTAGGGTCGGAGCACCGTCCGCGTTCCCGCGCGATCCCGGAGAACGGAAGACCCCATGACCGCCCTGATCCTCTTCTTCTTCCTCTTCCCGCTGCCGTTCCTCCTGTGGAACATCATCGACCCCCGCGGCATGTGGGAGAAGCTCTCGTCCTGGCAGTTCCGCGATCCCGAGGCGAACGAGCCGTCCGACGCGGCCTTCGATATGCAGCGCCTGATCTCCCTCATCTCGCTCAGCGTGCTCGTGGTGGGCTCGCTGGGGTTCTTCTCCGTCGTGCATCGCAGCGCCGACGCCCGCTCGACCCCGACATCCACCCGCGCGCCGCAGGTGTATCCGTACGCGCCGAGCACGCCCAACGGCGGACGCGCCAGGACCACCGTGACGCCGGAGCCGATCGACCCCTTCCCGTCGGCCTCGACGAGTCCGGTCGGAGGCGGCGACCCGGTCACGCTCTTCACCCCGGTCCTGACCGATACGACGGGCGGACAGGACTCCGAGTCCTCCCAGCGGATCGGCGTCGACGCCTTCTACTACCCGTGGATGCCGGACGATCACCCGAGCGCCTTCGCCGACGCCGACGTCATCGACTCCAGGGTCGCCCTGAGCACGCTCGACCCCGCCCAGGCGACCACGACCGCGGGCGGGCAGGCGGCGCTGGGCGAGGGGCCGGCGATCCTCGTCCGCATGACTCAGGCGGTGTGCGCCGTCACCGCCGTCACGGTGACCGAGCGCGGGTCGGCGCTCCAGATCGAGGTCACCGGGGTCACCGACCCGGCCCGCTGCGGCCAGGCGACCGAGGGGGCCTACGTCGCCGTTCCGCTCACGGACGAGCAGGTGGCCGCGGCCCGCGCCTACCAGGCCCCCGCCTACCGCCCGCTGAGCGGCTCCGGGTCGGGGCGCGGCGGGCGGAGCGCCTCCGGGGGGCAGTACCGCCCGACGATCTTCCTGGCCTATGATCGCGCCGAGCTCTCCGGGACGTGGATCTCGGAGCGGACCGACCGGCAGTTGACGTCCGACGTGCTCCTGCCCTGGACCTCCGGCCGCTAGGCCGGCGGTGCGGGGGTCGCGCGAGTCCGTCGGCGCGCCGGCGGGCCCCGAGGGGGAATGAGGAGCAGGAGGGAGCCCGCCATGGCCTTCACGACCGAGGAGGTCGTCCTCGACGCCGAGCGCGGCGTCACCCTGTCCGTCCAGCTGCTGCCCACCGGGGGCTGGTACCCCGGGATCACCGAGCGCCCCGCGGTCCTCATCCTGCCCGGGGGCGGCTACAACCGCCCCTCCGAGCGGGAGGCGGAGAACGTCGCCGCGCCCTTCCTCGCCGCCGGCTACCACGCCATGGTGCTCAGGTACTGCGCGGGCGAGCACCGCGCCTGGCCGGGCCCCCTGCGCGACTACGAGGCGGCCATGGCCCTCATCGACGAGCGGGCCGGGAGCTGGCGCCTGCGCGCGGACAAGGTCGCCGTCCTCGGCTTCTCCTCGGGCGGGCACCTGGCCGCCTGCGCCGCCACCATGGCCCGCCGCCGCCCCGCCGCGGCCATCCTCGTCTACCCGCTGCTCGCCGGCCCGACCCTCGAGCTGTGCATGCCCGGCCCGGACGTGCCCGCGCCCGTCGAGCACGTCGACGCCCGCACGACGCCGATCTTCCACGTCCAGTCCCGCGACGACACCCTCACCCCCGTCGGGGACGCCCTGGCCCTCCTGACCGCCCTGGGCCGGGCCGGCGTCACCTTCGAGAGCCACGTCTACGCCTACGGCGAGCACGGCTTCTCCACCGCGGCCCCCGGCCTCAACGCCGCCGGCGCCGTCCCCGAGCGCACCCGCCACTGGGTGGCCGACGCGATCTCCTGGCTCGACGACGTCCTGGGCCCGCTCACGGCCCGGGGCGTGGGCGAGCCCCGGGTGTCGGGGCGCACCGACGCCGACCTGGAGGACGTCCTGAGCCTGGACTGCACGGTGGGCCACCTCCTCGCCCAGGAGGGTCAGGCGCGCGAGGCGCTCGCCCCCGCCCTGGGCGCGCTCGACGCCATGGAGATGGAGGTCATCCGGCGCAGCGGGCTGGTGGCCCCCGGCGTCGACGAGGACACCGCCCGGCGGACCTTCCGCCGCCTCATCGCGCCGGCGCGGCTGCGCGGCGTCCTGGGACTGGTCGGGGCGTCGGCCGAGGAGATGGACTCGCTCGATCAGTGGCTGCGCCGCATCCCCAACCGCCGGTGAGGCCCGGGCCGGACCGCGACGGGGGCGGCGCCGGGGCTGGACGGGGATTCAACCAAGTGGTATATTTCAGTGCCGGGGCCGCCCGACGAGGGGCGCCCCGTCAGCAGTCGACATCGGCAAAGGAGCTCCACGTGCCGCTGAACCAGTACGAGATCGACCACCTCGCCACCGTGCGCGAGAACGCCCCCGAGTCCATGGTGCTGCTCGCCTCCGACGGGTCCTTCCCCCTGGCCGGACCCGGCGAGCTCGCCCTGTACGGCGCCGGGGCGCGGCGCACCATCAAGGGCGGGACCGGCTCCGGCGACGTCAACTCCCGCCACGTCGTCACCATCGAGGAGGGCCTGGAGAGGGCCGGCTTCACCCTGACCACCAAGGCCTGGCTGGACGCCTACGACGAGGTCGCCCAGACCAACCACGCCGACTTCGTCGCCGACATCAAGGCCAGGGCCAAGGAGGCGGGCGTGCCCGCCCTCATCTACGGCATGGGCCTGGCCGACCCGGCCCCCGCCTTCGACATCCCGCTCGACGGCGGGGGCGAGGCCGCCGTCTACGTCCTCGCCCGCGACTCCGGCGAGGGCAACGACCGGCGCCCCGAGGCCGGGGACGTGAGGCTCACCGACTCCGAGATCCGCGACATCCGCGCGCTGCAGGACAAGTTCGACAAGTTCCTCCTGGTGCTCAACGTCGGCGGCGTCGTCGACCTGACGCCCGTGAAGGACGTGAGGAACATCCTCATCGTCTCCCAGCTCGGCGCCGCCATCGGCGACTCCTTCGCCGACGTCCTGCTCGGCCGCGCCCAGCCCTCCGGCAAGCTGTCCACCACCTGGGCCGCCTGGGAGGACTACCCCGCCGTCGGCGACTTCGGCGACCCCGACGACACCCACTACCGCGAGGGCGTCTACGTCGGCTACCGCTACTTCGACTCCACCGCCACCGCCCCGCTCTTCCCCTTCGGATTCGGCCTGGGCTACACGAGCTTCGAGCTGGGCGCGCCCGTCGTCTCCGTCTCCGGCTCCGAGGTGAGCGCGACGACGACGGTGACCAATACCGGCGGGCACGCGGGCAAGGAGGTCGTCCAGGTCTACGTCTCGGTCCCGGCCGGCCGGCTCGACCAGCCCTACCAGGCGCTGGCGGGCTTCTGCAAGACCGACGAGCTCGCCCCCGGCGCCGCCCAGGAGGTCGTCGTCTCCTTCGACCTGGCCGACCTGGCCTCCTACGACGAGGCGCGGGCCGCCACCGTCCTGGAGGCCGGCGACTACGTGGTGCGCGTGGGGACCTCCAGCCGCGACACCGTCCCCGCCGCCGTCGTCCACCTGGCCGAGGCCGCCGTCGTGCGCGAGCTGCACGACGCCCTGGGCGACCCCGGCTTCACCGACTGGCGGCCCCCCTCCCCGGCCGTCGTCGAGATCCCCGACGACGTCGAGCGCCTGAGCGTCGAGCCCGCCGCCCTGCGCCGGGCCGACCGCTGCGAGCCGGTCGACCTGGCCGACGCCCAGGACTTCGTCAAGGGCCTGAGCGACGAGGAGCTGGCCTACATCGTCCTGGGCCAGTACGCCGAGACCGCCGACAAGCAGTCCATCATCGGCCAGGCCTCCGAGGCGCTCGTCGGCGCCGCCGGACAGACGACGACCCGCTTCGAGGGCCTGCCCTCGCTGGTCATGCCCGACGGGCCCGCCGGCCTGCGCATCTCCCCCGAGGTGGGCGTGGACGCCGACGGCAAGTTCCCGCTGGGCGCCGCGCTGGGCGGGCTCTTCGCCGAGCTCATGGACGAGGAGTCCCTGAAGGCCTTCGGCCTCGACTCGGACCAGGAGCCCCGCGTCCCCGAGTCGACCTTCGAGCAGTGGGCCACCGCCATCCCCATCGGCACCGCCATCGCCCAGTCCTGGAACCCGGCCCTGGCCGAGGCCTACGGCGACCTCGTGGGCGCCGAGATGGACCACTTCGGGGCCCACCTGTGGCTGGCCCCCGCCTTCAACCTGCACCGCTCCATCCTGTGCGGGCGCAACTTCGAGTACCTCTCGGAGGACCCGCTGCTGGCCGGGCGCGTCGCCGCCGGCATCACCCGGGGCGTGCAGGGGCACCCGGGGCGCGGGGTCACCGTCAAGCACTTCGCCTTCAACAACCAGGAGACGAACCGGCTCAACTCCAACTCCCACGTCTCCAAGCGGGCGGCCCGCGACCTGTACCTGCGGTCCTTCGAGATCGTCGTGCGCGAGGCCCGGCCCCACGCCATCATGACCTCCTACAACCTCGTCAACGGGGTCCACACCTCCGAGTCCGCCGAGCTGCTGGAGAGCATCCTGCGCCAGGAGTGGGGCTTCGAGGGCCTGGTCATGACCGACTGGGTCGTCCACGGCATGACCCGCACCGACATGAAGAACCCGCGCGCCACCGCCTCGGCCACCATCAAGGCCGGCAACGAGCTCTTCATGCCCGGCTGCGAGGAGGACCGCCAGGACATCCTGGCGGCCCTGCGGGGCGGGGCCGGCGCGGCGGTGCGCCTGAGCCGCTCCGAGCTGGAGAAGCAGGCCGCGCGCGTGGTGCGCATGGCCCGCGCCCTGGCCGGGCAGTGAACGGGACCGGCGGGCGGGGCGCGGGGGAATCGCTCCCCTCCGCGCTCCGCCCGTCGTCCTTCCCGCCAGACACCCGTCCGATCATCGACCCGAGGAGACCACCCATGGCCCTGACCCCGCAGGCGCGCGAGACCTGCACCCGGCTGTTCGGCTCCGAGCCGACGCCCCACCCCGCCGATCCCGAGCTCTACGAGATCCTCCAGAACGAGATCTTCGGGGAGGTCTTCTCCACCGGCGTGCTCACCGACGTCGAGCGCGAGCTGCTCACGGTGACGGCGCTGGCCGCCATGCAGACCCTGCCCCAGCTCAAGGCCCACGTCGCGGCGGCCCTCAGGACGGGGGCGAGCCCGCTCCAGGTGCGCGAGACCATCTACCAGTGCGCCCCGTACATCGGCTTCCCCAAGACCCTCAACGCCATCGCCACGGCGAACGAGGTCTTCAGGGCCGAGGGCGTCGCCCTGCCCCTGCCGACGGCGGGCACGGTCGCCCACGACGAGCGCGAGGCGGTCGGGGCCGCCATCCAGACGCCCCTGTACGGCCAGGAGGTCAAGGAGGTCTTCGCGGCCCTGCCCGAGCCCTTCGGCCAGTTCGTCCCCCACCTGCTCACGGCCGGCGCCTTCGGCGACTTCGAGAGCCGGGGCGTGCTGGACGTGCCCACCCGCGAGCTCATCAGCCTGGTGGCCATCGCCGCCCTCGGCGCCGCCGCCCAACTGCGCCCGCACGTGGCCGGAGCGATCAAGGCGGGCTGCACCCGGCAGAAGGTCGCCGCCGCCCTGGTCCAGGCCCTGCCCTACATCGGCGGCCCCTACGCCCTGTCCGGGCTGGTGCTCGTGGCCGACTACGACGAGTCGGCGTCCTCGGAGGCCTATCGCTGAGGGCCGCCGAAGGCCGCGGACTCCCGGCCCGCGGGCGTAGACTCGGCGGGCCGGGCCCGGGCCGGTCCCGGCGCACAACCTCGAGGAGCGGCTTCGTGACAGGCTTCCAACGGCGCCTCGACGCCCGGCTGGTGCTCTCCGTCGTCGCCATCGGCGTCATGTCCTTCGCGGGCGTCGTCGTGGAGACGGCCATGAACATCGCCTTCCCCGCGCTCATGACGGAGTTCGGCGTCTCCACGGCGAGGGTGCAGTGGATCACCACCGGCTACCTCCTCGTCCTGGCGGCGATCATGCCGATCTCCTCCCTGCTCAACCGCCGCTTGCGCACCAGGTCCCTGTTCCTGACGGCCATGGCGCTCTTCGTGGCGGGCACGGTCCTGTGCGCCGCGGCGCCCCGGTTCGACCTGCTCATCGGGGGCCGCCTCATCCAGGGGGTCGGCACCGGCATCGCCCTGCCCCTCATGTTCAACGTCGTCCTCAAGCAGGCGCCCCTCGACCGCCTCGGCACCATGATGGGGGTGGCCACCCTCATCACGGCCATCGCGCCGGCGGTGGGCCCGTCGCTGGGCGGCTACCTCATCGGGGCCCTCGGCTGGCGGTCCATCTTCCTCATCCTGCTGCCCTTCCTGCTCGCGGCCCTGCTGCTGGGCGCGCTGACCATCCGCGAGGCGCACGAGCCCGAGCGCGTCCCCTTCGCGCCGGTGCAGTTCGCCGCGCTCGCGGCCGGGTTCACCTGCTTCGTCCTGGCGATGAACGCCGCCTCGACGGCCGGTTTCGCCAGTGCGCGGGTGCTCGTCCTGACCGGGTGCGCCGCGGCGCTCGTCGGCGCCTTCTGCGCCCTGTCCCGGCGCTCTCACGCGCCCCTGCTGCGCATCGGCGTGTTCGCGGACCGCACCTTCGCCCTGTCGATCCTCTACGTCGTCCTCGTCCAGGGGATCGTCCTGGCCCTGGGCTACCTCATCCCCTACTACGCGCAGGTCGGCGCGGGCGCGGGGTCCTTCGCCGCCGGCTGCCTCCTGCTGCCCGGGTGCGTCGTGGGCGCCTGCCTGACGCCCTTCGGCGGGCGGATCCTCGACCGGCTCGGCCCGGCCCGGCCCATTGTCGCCGGCGCCGTCTTCGGCGCGGCCGCCATGGCCCTGTTCGCCCTTCTCGGCGTGCGGGGCGGGACGACGGCGCGCCTGGCCTGGATCTACCTGCTGGTGCCCGTGTGCCAGGGGCTGTCCATCTCGAATTCGATGACTCACGCCCTGCGCGGCCTGCCCGACGATCTCCAGGCCGACGGCAACGCCGCCCTCAACACCGTCCAGCAGCTCGGCGGGGCCATCGGGACGGCGGTGGCCACGGCCATCGTCAATGCGGCCCAGGCGGCGGATCCGGCCGACCCGGTGGCGGCCACGACGGCGGGGACGCGCCAGGTCTTCTGGCTCCTGCTGGGCGTCATGATCGTCGCGGGGCTCCTGGCGGGCGCCGCGGTCCTGCCCAAGATGCCAGCCGCCGACCCGCCGGTGCCCGCGGCGCCCGTGCAGTAGAGTCCGGGAGTTGGCGTGCGGAGTCCGCGGAGCGTAGTGTCATGACATCTGAAGGCTCCGAATGGAAGGACCCGTCATGACCCTGCCCGCTCCCCAGCCCACGCCCTGGCAGACCGGCACCGGGCTCGACCCGGCCCGCACCGCGCTCGTCGTCGTCGACGTCCTGGGCGGGCCGAACCCGGTGGCCGAACCGCTGCGCGACATGGCCGCCAATGCGGTCCGCCTGGCCAGGGCCGCCCGCGCGGCGGGCGCGCCCGTCGTCTTCGCCTGCGACGCCCACCTGCCCGGCACCGACCTGGAGCTCGCGCTGTGGGGCGAGCACTCCATGCGCGGCACCCCCGACTCCCGGCCCCTGGACGCCTTCGAGGCCGGGGAGGGCGACTACATCATCCCCAAGCGCCGCTACGACGCCTTCTTCGGCACCGACCTGGACATCACCCTGCGCGAGCTGGGGCGCGACACCCTCGTCGTCGTCGGATTCGACACCAACATCTGCGTGCTCCACACGCTCGCCGGCGCCTACTTCCTGGGCTACCGCACGATCGTGCCCGCCGACGCCACCGCGACCCTCCTCATCGGCACCCAGGAGGGCGGCCTGGAGTACTTCTCCCGCTGCTACGACACGCGGGTGGTGACCACGGACGACGTCCTGGCCGCCCTGGCCTGAACGGGGCCCGGAGGCGCCGCCGGCCGCCCGCCCCCGCTGCTACGCTGACGCCGATCAGGGGGTGATGACGACGGCGATCCATCTGCGCGCCTGCGCTTCTCCGCTGGGCGCCATGACCATCGCCGCGCGGACCGGGCCGGGGGCGCCGAACGGCGGCGAGCTCGTCGGCGTCTGGTTCGACGGCCAGACCCACGACCGGGCCGGGCTGCCGGACGACGCCGCCGTCGAGCCCGGGCGGGAGGGGGAGATCGCCGTCCTCGCCGCCGCCCGGACCTGGCTGGAGCGCTACTTCGCGGGCGAGGACCCCGGGGCGCCGCCCCCGCTCGCCCCCGCCGGCACCGCCTTCCAGCAGCGGGTCCGCGAGCAGCTGCTCGCCATCCCCCGCGGGTCCACCCGCACCTACGGCCAATTGGCCCGGCGGATCGCCGCGCTCACCGGCCGGCGCGGCTCGGCGCGGGCGGTGGGCGGCGCCGTCGGACGCAACCCGATCAGCATCATGGTGCCGTGCCATCGGGTGGTGGGTGCGGACGGGGCCGTCGTCGGCTACGCGGGCGGCACCGACCGCAAGATCCGGCTGCTGCGCCTCGAGGGCGCGGACCTACCGGGCCCGGACCTCGCGCAGGACGGCATCCCGGGCCTGTGAGCTCTCCGAGTTCTCGACGGCGTCCGCGGCGGCCGCGATCCTCCGGCGCCGGGCTTCGCGGGCGAGTACGGCCCCGGCCAGCAGCGCCCACCACGTGTAGCCCGACCCCACGAGCTTCTGCCACAGCGGCCAGGCGAACTCCGCATGGCTCTGGAAGGGGAAGTTCCAGTGGATGCCGACCCCGATGACGACGGCGCCCGCCACTGTGACCGCGGCCAGGGCGCCCGATCGCCACGCCCGGGCCGCCGCCCCCAGCGCCAGCAGGACCTCCAGGGCCCACACCCAGTGGTGGGACCAGGACACCGGTGAGACGAGCAGCCCCGTCACCATGACCGCGCCCAGCTCCAGGGCCAGGATCACGCCCTGATCGCAGCGCGCCGGCCCGTCGGTCGCGCGCAGCCGCTCCAGGCGCCGGCACACCAGCCACCCTCCCGCCAGGACGAGCGCCGCGCACACCGCCCACAGGGGCGTCCACCAGGGCTCGGGCAGCAGGCGGGCGATCGTGCCCCTGAGGTTCTGATTGCCCGCGTACTCCGCGAAGCCCGTGCGCGAGGGGTCCAGCATGGCGGAGGCGAAGAAGCGCCACGAGGACTCCGGATCGGCCAGCCAGCAGGCGGCCGTGATCCCGGCGGCGGTTCCCGCCATGGTCGCCGCGGCCCGCCACTCGCGGCGGATGAGGAAGACGGCGAGCGCGATCGCCGGGGTGAGCTTGAAGGAGGCCGCCACCGCGCAGAGGACTCCGCGCAGCCGCGAGGACTCGGGCACGGCCAGGACGTCGAGGGCCACGAGCGCCATGAGGACGGCGTTGACCTGCCCCTCGTAGAGGGTCTCGCGGAAGGGCTCGAGCAGCTCGCTCGCCGCCAGCGCCGCCCACGGCGCCAGCCCCAGGGCGAGGCGCCGACCGGCCCCGAGGCGGCGCAGGCACGCGCCCGCGGTGAGGGCGGCGCCGACGGGGGTCAGGGCGGTCAGGACGAGCTGCAGCCCGCGCTCGCCCAGCCGGGTCAGCGGGGCCAGGGCCCAGGCGGCGAAGGGCGGGTAGGTGAAGGGGTACTGGTGGAGGAGGGGCTGGGCGTACCAGTCGTACAGGTCCCCGCCGGCCCTCCAGTGGACGATCGCGCCGTAGTAGACCGAGGAGTCGAACATGACGGCGAAGACGCCGTCGCCCACCGTCCAGGACGCCACGGGCAGCGCCAGGCACAGGACGCCCAGCGCCATGACCGGGCGGCTGGAGACGAGCCGCGCGCCGAGCCGCCCGGCGCGCGCGAGCCACCGGACGAGCGCCCGGCGGGGGAGGGGGGAGGGGAGCGCGGGCACGGTCCGCATTATGCGCCCCGGGCTGCGCGCGGCGCGGACGGCCCCCACGGGCCCGCCCGCCGCCCGCCCGAACCTACTCGAAGGCGCCCAGCTCGGGCTGGTCGGAGGTGAGCCAGTCGGCGTAGGCCGCGGCCCGCTCGGACAGGCCCGCCTCGGTCAGGCCCATGGTGCCGGCGGTGATGAAGGGCGTGAGGAAGCGGGTGCCGATGAGGGCGCTCGTCGCCTGGAGGGGGCGCATGAGCTCGTGCACCGTGTAGCGGGCCGCCCCGGTGCGCTCGTAGCTGGAGGCCGGGGCGCCGGGGGACACGGCGATGCCCAGTTCCTTGCCGTGCAGCGCGGTGCCGGTCGACCCGTAGGCCCACCCGTGGGTGAGCACGTCGTCCTCCCACTGCTTGAGCAGGGGCGGCGTGGAGTACCAGTACATGGGGAACTGGAGCACGATCCGGTCGGCCGCGGCCAGGACGGCCTGCTCGGCGGCGACGTCGATGCGGAAGTCGGGGTAGAGGGCGTACATGTCGCGCACCTCGATCGGGTGCTCGGGGGCGCCGGCCTCGCGGGCCGCTCGGGCGAGGCGGGCGTTGACCCGCGAGGAGGCGGTCAGGCGGGGGTGGAAGACCAGGACGGCGGTGGTCTTGAGATTCATGAGAACCCTCTTCCTCGGAGACGGACGCCGGCGTAACCCCGCGGCGCGCCGGACTATTCCGGCGCTCGCCCGCCCGCCCGCGTCGGCCCGCGGGTCCTTGCGGCCCATGCATCGAATCAACATAATCGGCGCGTGGACCGCGCACCCGTACTGGACGCCGCCGCCTCCGCCCGCGTCGACCGCCTCGCCGCCCTCCTGGACGAGGCGGACGCCGTCGTCGTCGGGGCCGGGGCGGGCCTGTCCATCGCCGACGGAGACGCCCACGCCGGCCCCGTCTTCGCCGAGCGCTTCGCCGACTTCATCGCCCGCTACGGCTTCACCGACGCCTACACGGCCGGCTTCCACCCCTTTGCGAGCCCGGAGGAGAAGTGGGCCTACTGGTCGCGCCACATCTCCCTCCTGCGCTACGAGACCGGCCCCGGCGCCGTCTACGCCGACCTGCTCGCGCTCCTGTCCGGCCGCGACTTCTTCGTCCTGACCACGAACGTCGACCACCGCTTCCAAAGGGCCGGTCTGCCCAAGGACCGCCTGTTCTACACCCAGGGCGACTACGGGCTCTTCCAGTGCTCCACCCCCTGCCACGACGCCACCTACGACAACGCCGGGGCCGTGGCCGCCATGGTCCGCGAGCAGCGGGACATGCGCGTGCCCGCCGGGCTCGTGCCGCACTGCCCGCGCTGCGGGGAGCCCATGAGCACCAACCTGCGGGCCGACGCGACCTTCGTCCAGGACGCCGGCTGGCACGCGGCCGCCGGCCGGTACGTCCGCTGGCTGCGGGCCCACGAGGACGGGCGCGTGCTGCACCTCGAACTCGGCGTCGGCATGAACACCCCGGGCATTATCAAGTACCCCTTCTGGCAGCGGGTTCACGCCAACCCGCGGGCGACCTACGCCGCGATCTCACTCGACCCGGTCGCGCCCCGCGAGATCGCCGATCGCTGCGTGCTCATCGACTCCGATCTCGCGCCGGTCCTGGCCCGCCTGGCCGCCTCGGCCCGGGCCGATCGCGCCGCCCCCGCGGACGACGGTTCCGGGGTGACGAGGGACGGTGATCCCGCGGCGGAGCCTCAATGATCCCGCGGACGGGGTCCCGTCCCGTCATTTTCCGCGAGCGCGCAGGTTTCCAGTCGAACGCGCAGATGGGAGGTGCGCGTTCGACTGGAAA
>ERZ773038.871-NODE-871-length-18561-cov-19.852642_pt1 | contig 18561 bp, 19 predicted proteins | sample MGYA00511665_ERZ773038 | MGnify/ENA primary metagenome ERZ773038 (study PRJEB29015, sample SAMEA2737966) | human oral metagenome | biome: human oral; feature: human-associated habitat; material: dental | place: China | collected 2028 ... | reverse complement strand
TCTTCATGGTTTACTTCCTTGTATTTCCTGTCCTTTATTATACCAAAAATGACCTAAAAAATCAGAAGTCTCTTCAAAGCAGAAAAATAAGATAGCTGCAATTCAACAGCTATCCTAATTTGACTTCAAAACTTCTAAACTTGCAGCTTCTGATCTTTAATCGATAACTTTTTATTATTTTTCGATAGAATCTTATTGATTATCGATAATTTTTGTGTTATAGTTACTAAGAACTAAAATATTTGTCGGAGGATATTATGACCAACAAAACAAAAAAGACTGCTGAAGATTGGAGCATCACTCTTACAAAAATCAGCATTAGCCTTTTATTTATTGCTTCTACTATCTTAATCTTCCTAGGTCCTTGGATTGTAAATCTTATTATCGTCTTTCCTTCCCCTCTCGTTCAAGGAGAGGTTCGCTTCTGGATCTTACTTTTACTAGGTTACGCCTTAGGAGGACTGGCTTTGACCTGCATTGTCCATCTTTACCGGCTCCTTCATCATATCGGGCAGGACCAAGTTTTCATTCAACAAAATGTTCAATATCTCCGATATTTGGGCTGGGAAGTTGGAATTGTTGCTCTTATCTCACTTTTCATGGGACTGACAGTCTATCTACCTATGCTCCTGGTGACCGTTTCTTGCAGTATTTTGACCTTAATTATCCGTGTCATTCGCAATGCTTTTGGCAAGGCTATTGAACTGCAAGATCAAGTAGACTACACAATTTAGGAGGGCATATGATTCAGATAAATTTAGACCTTGTCATGGCACAAAAACGTATCAGTGCCGGTCGCTTGGCTGAGCTGATTGATTTAACACCAGCCAATCTATCCATTTTGAAAAATAATCGAGCCAAAGCAGTTCGCTTTTCAACTCTCAATGCACTTTGCCGAGAATTGGAATGCCAACCCGGCGATATATTAGAATATATTCCAGATGAAGAAGAGGAGGCATAAAATGGAAAGAACTTTACAAGAACAGATAGAAGAGCAAGACTATCAGCTAGACGATCTAGATGATCTAGAAGAACAGACAATCTTCAGCCCTTTAGATGACGCTCAAATAAAAATCTTTAAAATTGGGACTATTGTTTTCTACCTGGTAGCTTATTTTTACACTGCTATCCTGGTACAGCTTAAAACAATTTACTCTCTCCCCGTCACAGTCGGTCTTTTACTTTCGACTGAGTTTCTAATCAAAAAATTACATACAACCTCTATCCCATTAAAAGAAGGCGCCAAAAAATTAGAAACAAGAGTTTTTTTCACTCTAACCATTGCTCAAGCCACGGCTTTAAGTATTTGGGGAGCACATCAACAACTAGATTTTTTCCAATTTTTAGCTATCCACCTCTCTTTTGCCTTCTACGTCCTGTCCCGTACAGGTTGGCTAAGTCAGGGGCGCTTAGGGATTATGGTTTGGTTTGATCTGATGCAAGCTTTCTATTCTCTGCCCTTTAAAAACTTTATGGCTTCTTGCATCGTCTTTCTCCATGAGGAGGAAAGCTCTGAAAAGACAAATGACAGCTATTCAAAGAACTTCCAACATTTTGTCATCCTAATAGGCAGTCTCTTAGCTTCAGGAGTCCTGGTTTACTTTGTTTGGACTCAGCTAAGTCAGGTCTCAGGTAATTTTGCAAATCTCTTCATACAATTATCCGATTTTAGTCAGACCTTCTTTGACTCACTTTTTTCCAAGATTGATATAGCTACTATACTAGCACAGCTATTTCTTGCTATTCCAGTCAGTCTCTACTTATATGGACTCATCGTGGGTAGCTTGCTCAGCGAAAGAACGTCTACTTTTAACTACCAAGTATTCCAAGAAAAAGTTCAGCCACTAAGGGCTATTCCTAACTTTGCAGCATATATTGTCATTGGAAGCTTACTTGTAACCTATATCCTTTTTTTCACAACCGGTCTAAGCGAGCTAGGGAATCTTCTAAGCGCTGGAACTGTTACAGAAGCCATTTCTCCCCAGAGTGCATCTTCCATTGCGGTCACTGGGTTCTGGCAACTAGTTAGAGTTTCTCTTCTTAATTTTGCTGTTTTAGGAGCTTTTTATCTCATCTCTAAAAAGCCGCTCTGGGATCAGATAGGTACACGGTTAGCAACCACTCTGCTCTTTATATTTGCTACCTTGCTGACCTTACTTGCAGGATGGAAATTATTTGGTGTCTATATTTACCTTTATGGACCAACCCCTCTACGATTGCTTTCCGGCTGGTTTGTCCTCGTCTTATTGGTTTGGTGCTTGCTCATCTTGATTCGACTGTATAAACCTATCCAAGCTATTCGCATCGGTATCCTTTATGCTATGATTAGTTTCACCATACTTTGCTATCTATATCCTTTTTTACTGAAGTGATAAGCTAGTTTATATATCAAAGACCAGAACGATTTCATCTTAGATCTGGTCTTATTTTTATTTATAAACTCTTTATCAGCATAATAGAAAAAACCAGTGGTCTCGAGTTTCCACTGATTTTTCTTGTTATAATCGTTTTGATTAAGCAGCCAAAACTTTGCGTCCTTTACGACGACGAGCTGCAAGTACGCGACGACCGTTTTTAGTAGACATACGATTACGGAAACCGTGTTTACGCGCGCGACGGATTTTACTTGGTTGATAAGTACGTTTCACGATGAATACCTCCTCTTAGATTCTTGTATTCGTTTAGCCGGCTAGTTGTGATCAGTTACTAAACATACTTTACTATTCTATATGATTCTAAGCCTTTTGTCAATAGTTCCAGAAAATAAGTTTCCTTTTGAGAACGTAATCATAGAGGCCTTGTTGCTTCATAAAATGGAATCAGGGCAGTCATTGCTTCTTGTAAATTAGACAAGACTTCTTCTCTAGAATTAGCCCCAGATAGATTAACATCGTATTTGGCTAAAACCTTGCGAACATGGCCTTCTTGGACTTGTTTCATAAGTAACCTGCGATTATCTTCTGTGCCTTCAAAGCGCTGACTCACACCATCTATCTGAGCAAAATAATAAATGGGCCTATCAATTGGTACTTGCAAGATCCGATTTTGCTTAGAGAGACTATAGTCGTCTTTCTTACGCTCCATGAAGCTAACTTCGAGCGATACCCCAAAATCATCTGCACTTCCATACAAACGCAGAGCGAACATGGGTTCCGTTATCTCCCCATACCCTCTCACATAATTCCAAAAATGGGGTCGCAGGATTTGGGCTTGGTTCATCCATTGGCTGGCTCGCTCCAAGCTTAAATTCGGATATAAAGCCTGAAAATCTTTGACTAGATCTATAAACTCTTTACGAGCATCCTGGCCCTTAGCTCTCAGATCCAGCATGACCTCACGAAGGTCTCCTGCTTTTTCTGGAGCAATATACTTGGTTCCTTGATAAGGAAGATAAGCTTTTATTGCTGGGAAAAGTGACATAACATCTCCTTTCTCTACTCTCTATAATAGAAAACATCAGGGTTATTAACAACAACACTCTGAGTTATAAGAATTCGATCTTGTTTTTTATCAGAAGCATCTGCTATCGTTTGATCGTCCGCAGTCACAGACATATCAACACCTGCTGGAATGAACAAGATGGCTGCACCCGGACCTCCAGAGGATACTCCACCTTGTAAATAAGAATCAATCATTCTAAAATTATTTCCCAATTTTAGGTCGTTATTAACCAAGCCATTTTTATCAAATACTAATTCACTTCCCTTCCCATTTCTCCACCTGCCTTCGATACTAGAATAATCTCCTTTTTGGATGGCTTCCAAATCCAATTGAGACGAACGACTTTGTTCTTTCTGATTTCCAACACTTGTCGTTGCTTGATAGTTTTCTATGTCTTTCCACTTTAACGAAGATAGATCAAGCTCTTTTTTAGATCCCGTCCCAAATACTGTATGTTGTCCGCTTTCAGAATTTGGATCCACGCCTGCTATTTGAAAATCTGCTTCTTTTAGCACATCTACACCACTATTATCAGATCTCAGTTGATAAAGATAACCCTTAGCATCAGGGCTTAGAGAATGCCATTGAGCATAAAAGACTGTTCCATCAGTATAAATAGTTGTGACCTCTCTGCTTCCGCCTGCCGAAGCAACTCTAGATTGTGCTAAATAAGTAGAAACACCCTGGTTTAAATAATAGATTGCAGCCAAATAATATTGACCTTTGAAATAGTGGCCAGTTAGCAATTCTTTAGTGCCGTTTCCATCAATATCATAAAATGCGTATAAATTTGCTCGCCCCTCTGATGTATCTTTTTTTAGACTATCCAAAGTACTTGCATATACTTTTTCATCTTGCTCAATAGAATCCGAAGAAGCTTGCGATTGCTTTGATGGTTTTGGAGTACTTGAAGGAGATGAATGATCTCCCTTCGGACTACAGGCACATAAAAAAATTGCGCCTGAAAGTAATAAAACAAGTATTTTTTTCATATTCTTTCCCTCTTTGATTTTCTACATTCAAACTATTATCTATAAAAGAAAGGAGACGGAGACAATGGCGTCTCAGTCTCACTTTGTTGTATAAAAAATTCTGATATGGTCAATAATTGAAGCTTTTACTCACTATCAATATCAACTACGACGTAACGGTTTGGCTCGTCGCCTTCTGAATAGCTAGTAACGCCATCCATTTTAGAAATGATTCGGTGGATAATTTTGCGTTCGTTATTAGACATTGGATCTGTCGGCTGGCTACGGCGCTCTTCCAAAGCTTTGTTAGCCAATTTTTGAGCGTAGCTTTGCAAGACTTCAGCCCGATGCTCCACATAGTCATTGACATTAATAGAGATATAGAAGCTCTTTTCATAACGAATATAGAGATAGTTCTGAGCCAATAGTTGCAGAGCTTTGAGAACCTTTCCGTGGTATCCAATCACACGGCCAGGTTCATTGGTGTCAATCTGCATATTGACCGTACGACGGTTGTAGCTAGATGATAAACTTGCTTCAACGTCCATTTCATTGATGATTTCTTGGACATAGGCTGTCACATCTGAGACAACTTCTTCAATGTCGTAGTTTTCTTCAACTTCGATACCTAAATCTGAAAACTCTTGATTAGCTGGTTGACTCTTTTCTTCTGATTCACCTTGTCTTACTTGGTTTTTAATAAGGTCAATTGTTCCAGTTTCCTCTAAAATAGTATTGGCTTGTTTATCATGTTTGAGGATTTCTGCCTTAACTTCGTCTGAAACTTTCTCACCTTCGCCTTCAACCTTCTTGATGGCAGCGACAACCCGACCCAAGTCAACTGTTTCTTCACTAACACTTTTGACCGGTTCATTTTTAGCATTAACTTCCTCTGGCACACCTTTTACAGCTTTTTGATTAGCCTTGACCATTGTTGTTTCGCTGATTGGCTCCACATCAACTTGGGCAGGTTTTTTACCAAATAAACCTAGAAAACCTTTTTTCTCACGTGAAATAACAGTAATATGTGCTTTCATACGAGGAATATCTAACTCACGCAATCCTTCTTGAATTGCTTCTTCTACACTTGCTCCTGTAAATACAACCATTTGCAAGAGACCTCCTTATTTTTTCTTTTTCTGTGCTTTTCGGAAGGCACGTTTTTTCTTTTCTTCTTGTTCACGCGCAGCATTAAGCTTAGCTTCGCGCTCTGCGATCATTTTGAACGGATTGCTCAAAACTAAAGTTTGTCCCACTTGGTAGGCATTTGACACTGTCCAGTAGAGGGCTACCCCACTGGAAAAACTTAGGGCAAACCAGAAAATCAAGAGTGGCATGAGATAGGTCATCGCCGTCATAGCTCCATTTCTTTCGGCCAACCCCTTATTATTGAGCCAAGTACTCAAGAAAGTGAAGAGGGCGGCCAGTACTGGCAGTATGTAATAAGGATCCGTTTCTGCCAAGTTGAGCCAGAGAAAATGTCCCGTCCTCAAGAAGGCAACCCGTGTCAACGCTTGATACAAGGCAATTAAGACTGGCATCTGAACAAAAAGAGGAATAAAGGATGCTAAGGGATTAACACCCAATTCTTTGTAAAGCTTTTGGGTTTCCGTTGCTAGCAAGTTTCTGCTTTCCATATCTTTGCCGGGATACTTGGCTTGTAAAGCTTTGATATGCGGCTGGGCTTCCTGCATTTTCCTCGATGAAGTCATCTGGATTTGGAAGACTGGCAAAAGAACCGTTCGAATGATGATAGTAAAGAGAATAATTCCAATTCCTGTGCTGCCATTAAAAGATAAGAAACGAATCGTTTCCGCAAAGAAATAAACAAATTTTTCCCATAAGTCAGTTGATTGTGATGTGACTTCGCTCGTGCCACAGGCGGTCAAAACAAGCGAGGACAAAAGCAGGAGACCTGCTATCTTACTCTTCTTTTTCACTGGGAATCCCTTCTTGATAGATTTTAGCTAGTTTTAGTACATGTAGTAAATTTCGCTCAATTTCTTTGTAATTCAGCTCTTCCACTCCCTTACGAGCAATGATGACAAAGTCAACCGGTTGCAGTTCTTGTCTATGCTCTATCAAGACATGGCGAATCTTCCTCTTAATCCTATTTCTGACAACTGCATTCCCAAGTTTTTTACTGACGGAAAGCCCCACTCGAAAGTGTTTTTGATCTTTATCCAATTTATAGATGACAAATCGTTTATTAGCCACACTTTGTTTATCATTAAAAATCGCATTGAAATCTTTTTCACTCTTGACGCGATAGCTTTTTTTCAAAATTCAACTCCATCTACCAAAATTATACCTATTATACCACATTTTTCCAAAAAGCCAATGCCAGCAACCTTTAGCGCTATTTCTACCTTCATTTATAGCTTTTTATAAAGCAAAAACATGATACTGTCAATAATTTTGTGTAAACACTCAAGTAGAGTTACGGAGTGTTAATCAAATAAGCTTTCAAGTGTGTCAGAACATTGGCCAAACTCTTTATGGATTCGTTGACTTTGCTTGAAATTATAATCTTCAAACAAAGTAACTAAATAACGTTCCAGAGCCTCCTCGTTAGGAGACCGGGACAAAAGTCCTAGCCTCTCAATTGTCTTTGGATCGTCGAGCAAGACGCAGTGGTTGAGTGGGCTCTACTACGCTGATTTCATCAGCTTTTACAGCCCTACTCAACTGTGCGGAGGTGGGACGGCGAAATCGAATTTTAACGAATTACCGATTTCTGTCCCACTCTCGTTTGACGTTTGATTTCTTTGTTCAGAGACTCAATGAGGTTTGTCGAATAAATGCTGTGCCAAATCTGGTAGGGAAACTGATAAAAAGTTAAAAGATTATCCGTATTCTCCAAACTTTCCATCACTTTCCTATACTTTGGCTTCCATTCAGCGATAAAGTCCTCCAAATCTTGGACTGCCATTTCTAAATTTTCAGCACGATAAATCATTTTAAATTGCTCCAGAATAACTGCCCGATCAGATCGCTTCACCTTACTAGCCAAATTTCGACTAATATGAATTAAGCAACATTGTTGCTTAGCTAATGGGTAAGCCTGACTGTTCATCTGCTCAAGCCCCTTGAAGCCATCGGTCCCTACAAGAGAAACCTGTTGGATTCCTTGGTTTTGAAGCTTGTCTAACAGGGTGGACCAAGAAGCATTGTTTTCATTTGGGGCGATTTCATATCCAAGAACAGCCTTCTGTCCTTCTGGTGTAATGCCAAGTACGATATGAATACATTCTTTACTAACAGTTCCCCGTCTCAAGGGAAGGTAGGTTCCGTCAAGAAACAAGACAGAATAATTAGCCTCTAAGGTTCTTTCATGAAAAGCAGCGACATTCTCCTGAGTTGCTTTTGAGATATTAGAAATTGTGTCAGGACTATAGTGATGACCATACATTCGCTCGAAAATATCACTAATTTCTCGAGTCGTTACGCCGGTTTGATAGAGTTTGATAACCATCTCTTCCAAGTGGTCATCTCGACGTCCATAAGCAGGGATCAAAGCTGGACTAAAGTTTCCATTACGATCTCTTGGAATAGTTAACTGAACAGTCCCATATTTGGTTTCAAATTTCCGTAAATAGGTTCCATTACGACTATTACCAGAATTATAGCCTACTTTATCGTAATGTTCATACCCTAAAAAGGCTGATAACTCTGCTTGAAGCAAGTCATTCATAGCTGTTTCAAGAGAAGAACGAAAAAATTCATCAATATCTTACTTTTGGGCTAGGAAGTTAAGTAGTTCTGTACTAAACTGAGTCATAGGAATAAATCTCCTTCTAGTAATGTTTCGCAACTCTACTATAACGGATTTATTTCTTTTTGTGTTTACACAACTTATTTTACACTACCAAAAACATCGCTCTTTTTCACGATGTTTTCTAAATGCTAGTTATTGTTCAGATCTTTTTTAGCTCTTTCCAACTCCTTACGAATCTGTGCAAATCCAGTTCCGCCAAGGGAATTACGCTTTTGCACAGCCGTCTGCGACTCAAGTGCTTGATAAATGTCCTCTTCAATCAGCGACGACACTTCCTGATAGCGACTCAGCGGAATATCCTGTAGATAATAACCTGCCTTGCTGCATTCCAGCACCAACTTTCCGACAATCTCATGGGCTTCTCGGAAAGGCAGTCCTTTCTTGGCCAGATAATCAGCCAATTCTGTCGCATTGGAGAAATCCCGCTGAGTTGAAACCAGCATTTTTTCTTTGTTTACTGTCATACTAGACAGCATACCCGCCATAATATCCAGCGATTTTTGGATGGTATCTACTGTATCGAACATGCCTTCCTTGTCTTCCTGCAGGTCCTTATTATAGGCCAAGGGCAGGGATTTCATAACCGTCAGAAGGCTGAAGAGATGCCCATAGACCCGGCCGCTCTTGCCCCGAATCAGCTCCGCCATGTCCGGATTTTTCTTTTGCGGCATGATGGAAGATCCAGTACTAAAGGTGTCTGACAGACTGACAAAGCCATATTCATAGCTGCACCAGTTAATCAGCTCCTCGCAGAGACGAGACAGATGCATGATGAGAATGCTGCTGTTAGATAGAAACTCCAAGATAAAATCTCGGTCACTGACCGCATCCAAGGAATTGTGGTAAATGCCTTTGAAGCCCAATAAATCAGCCGTCAGCTCCCTGTCAATTGGAAACGTTGTCCCAGCTAGAGCCGCTGCTCCTAAAGGAGACAAATCGGTATGCTCCAGATTAAAGGCAAAGCGCTGACTATCCCGGCTGAACATCTGATAATAGGCCAGCAGATGATGGGCAAAGCTAATCGGCTGGGCATGCTGCAGATGGGTATAGCCTGGCATGATAGTCTCTACATGCTCCTCAGCCAAGTCCAGCAGCACCTGACGCAGATTCAAGAGTTTATCCGCAATCTGACCGAGCTGATCCTTGAGATAAAGGTGCATATCTGTCGCCACCTGGTCATTACGAGAGCGAGCCGTATGAAGCTTGCCAGCTACTGGCCCAATCTCCTCGGTCAGAAGAGCCTCCATATTCATATGAATATCTTCATTACGCACATCAAACTCAAGTTCTCCAGCCTCATAACGTGCCAGCAGCTTTTCCAAGCCTGCCTGAATAGCAGCTGCTTCCTCTGGAGCAATGATTCCTGTCTGCCCCAGCATTTTGACATGGGCTAGGCTACCCTGCAAGTCATAAGGAGCCAGACGATAGTCAAAGCCGATGCTGGCGCCAAATTCCTCTACCCAGCCTTCCAGAGAGGCTTCAAAACGTCCGCCCCACAGTTTATGATTCGCCATAGGAAAGCCCCTTTCTATTTGTCCTTGTGAGCCTGGACCTCTGCGTGAACCTTAGACGGAAGGCCCCACAGCTTGATAAAGCCAATCGCGGCATCCTGGTCAAAGGTATCTGCACTGGTATAGGTAGCCAGACTTTCATCGTAAAGAGAATTGTCAGACTTACGCGCTACGACTGTCGCAGAGCCCTTATAAAGCTTCACCTTAGCTGTACCATTGACCACCTGCTGGGTGGACTTAAGGTAGGCAATCAAGGCTTCTGTCGCTGGATTAAACCAGAGGCCATTATAGATGAGATTAGACAGCTCATTTTCGATAATCGGCTTGAAATGAGCCAATTCTCTGACTAGAGTCAGATCCTCGATTTCCTTGTGGGCAGCCAAGAGAGTCACCGCCCCAGGGCATTCATAGATTTCCCGAGACTTAATCCCTACCAGACGATTTTCCACATGGTCAATCCGACCAACACCGTGCTGTCCTGCCAAGTCATTCAGCTCAAGAATCAAGTCCGCAAGCTTCATCTTTTTGCCATCTAAAGCAACTGGCACACCCGCCTCAAAGTCAATATTTACATAGACTGGGCTGTCTGGCGCTGCTTCTGGTGCAACCGTCAAATCATAGGCATCTTCCGGTGCTTCATTCCAAGGATTTTCCAAGACTCCGCACTCATTGGCCCGTCCCCAAAGGTTTTGATCGACTGAGTAAGGACTATCCAGATCTGCAGGAATTGGCACACCATTAGCTTTGGCGTAATTGATTTCTTCTTCCCGAGACCATTTCCACTCCCGAACCGGAGCAATGACCTTGAGACTGGGATCCAAGGAGGCGATAGCCACTTCAAAACGTACCTGATCGTTTCCTTTTCCGGTACAGCCATGGGCAATGGTTGTCGCCCCCGTCTTGTGGGCAATTTCAACCAATTTCTTGGAAATCAAAGGTCGGCTCAGAGCGGACACTAGAGGATATTTTCGTTCGTAGAAGGTGTGTCCTTGCAGAGCAACCAAGACGTAGTCTTCCGCAAACTCGTCTTTAACATCAATAACATGTGATTCGATAGCGCCAACTTTCAGCGCCTTGTCATGAATGAAATCCAAATCATTTCCTTCACCTACGTCCATACAGACCGCGATCACATCATAATCCTTGTTCAGCCAAGTAATGGCCACTGAAGTGTCCAAGCCGCCGGAATATGCTAAAATGACTTTCTCTTTAACCATATGATTACCTCTATCCTTCTACATTTTATTTTTAAACATTCTACTGTATGAAAATGCGAATGTCAAGAGAAAATTTAATATTTATTAAAATAAAAGCGTTTTATCGATTTTTATTCAAAATCAATATATTATATACTGGACTCAAAACAAGAAAAAAAGAGTCCGTCAAGACTCCTTATTTTACGCGGTAAAAAACATCGGGATGTTCGGAAACGCTTTGAGTGATGATGAAGCGATCTTGACTGGTATCAGTCGGATCTGTTCCATTGACAGTCTCCCCAGCTGGCAGACTCTTTCCTGCTGGAATGATAAGAAAGGCAGCACCGGTTTGGTTTTTCCAACGAATTCCTGCTCGAAAAATCCCATTTTCATCTGGCCCAGAGTAATCTCCTGTCTCAAGCTTGGCAACATCTGACTCGATACCAGACGCATCGAATGTATAACTGTTCCCTTTGGCATCCTGCCAAGTACCAATCATGCTGGAAAAATCTCCAGAAGCAATAGCCTTCATATCCAAACTAGAAGTTGTTGCAGTCTCTTTCTCTCCTTTGCTAGTTTCCTTGGTAGACTTTTCACTTTCTGTTTCCGAATGCTGCTGAGAGCCTGTATCAGAAGTTTCCTGATTGTCCGCTTTACCATCAAGTTCGCTCGAATTGGTCCCTCTTTCAGACTTTTTAGAAGATGCGGAGCTAGTCAAACTTGCTTTAGAATTGTTGGAAGCAGGAGCCGTCTGCTCTTTCTTTTGGTTACAGGTTACTAGCACGAGTAAGGCTACTAACGCTCCAACCAAAATGATAATCCATTTTTTCATTTTCTCTCCTTAAAGGATTTTCTTATTACGATTGTGACATAAAAACAAAAATTTGCAAAGCAAAAACCAGCTCGAAAGCTGGTTCATCTTATTGAATTTGATTCAGCATGTTTTCGATATGCTGGATGGATTTTTCGCGTCCAAGCAAGTAAATCGTATCTGGCAGCTCTGGTCCATGCATTTCACCCGAAACGGCAATCCGAATAGGCATGAAGAGGTTTTTGCCCTTGATCCCTGTCTCTTTTTGGACAGCCTTGATTTGCGGGAAGATATTCTCTGTCACAAAATCTGCATCAGACATAGCTTCTAACTTTTCTTTGAAGGCTGTCAACACGGTCGGTACCGTTTCACCAGCCATGACCTCACGCTCCGCATCTGTCAACTCTGGGAAGTCCGCAAAGAAGAGGTCTGTCAGCGGCACAATTTCGTCTACAGACTTCATTTGTGGTTTGTAGAGCTCTACAAGCTTTTCTGCCTTATCGGTCAAACGTCCCGCTTCTTCCAAGTACGGCTTAGCCAGAGCGAAGATTGTGTCAAAATCTGCATTCTTGATGTATTCGTTGTTCATCCAGTCCAGCTTCTTCTGGTCAAAGGCAGCTGGGGACTTACTGAGACGTTTTTCATCAAAGAGCTCGATCAATTCTTGGCGAGAGAAAATCTCATGCTCACCGCCAGGATTCCAGCCCAGCAGTGCAATAAAGTTAAAGACTGCTTCTGGCAGGTAGCCCTTCTTGCGATAATCCTCGATAAACTGCAAGGTATTGGTGTCGCGCTTAGACAGCTTCTTACCTGTTTCAGAGTTGATAATCAGGGTCATGTGGCCAAATTCTGGTGCTTCCCAGCCTAGAGCTTCATAAACCATGAGCTGTTTAGGTGTGTTAGCAATATGATCATCTCCACGAATAACGTGCGAAATTTTCATCAAATGGTCATCAATAACCACAGCAAAATTGTAAGTTGGGTAGCCATCTTTCTTCTGGATAACCCAGTCACCACCGATATTGCCACCCTCGAACTCAATTTCGCCCTTGACCATGTCAGTCCACTTGTAGACACCAGCTTCATTGACAGCCAGACGAACCGTCGGAATGATGCCCGCTGCTTCGCGCTCAGCGATGTAGGCTGCCTTTTCTTCCTCTGACATACCTAGAAACTCATTGATATAACGCGGTGTTTCACCAGCTGCTTCCTGACGTTCGCGTTCAGCCGCTAATTCTTCCTCAGTTACATAGGACTTGTAAGCCAAGCCCTTGTCCAAGAGTTCATTGACATATTTTTGGTAAATATCCAAGCGCTCAGACTGGCGGTAGTTTTCGTGAGTCTCAGGACTTTCATCCCAGTCAATACCCAGCCAGCGTAAGTTTTCAAGCTGTGAGCGTTCTCCGTCTTCTACATGGCGCTTGCGGTCTGTATCCTCGATACGGATAATGAAGGTTCCACCATAGTGACGAGCATAGAGGTAGTTAAAGAGCGCAGTCCGCGCATTTCCGATGTGTAAAAGTCCAGTCGGACTTGGTGCATAACGCACTCGAATCGCTTTTGTCAAAGTTCCATTCTCCTATTTGTATTTCGGGGAATCATTCCCACTCCGATTTTCAAACGTAATCATTATATCATACTCTGAGGGCAGAATACGACTTTACAGTCTATTTTTACGACAGGCGCTCTTCCAGCTGGAAGTCGATAGGAAGCCAGGCCAGCACATTCTCCAGCTGCTTTTCCCAGTAATACCACTCATGCTTACCTGGACTGTGGCTGTAAGTAATCTCCAAACCTAAGTCTTGCAGGTTTTTCACTGCCTCCTGATTGGCCTTATAGAGAAAATCCTCTTCGCCACACCATGCCCAAAGCTTAGTCTTTTTATCAGATTGCTTGGCTATACTTTCCAGCGAATGAGGGCTGCTGGTCCAGTCTTTATAGTCTCCAAAAACTCCTCGCCAATAGGCTGGCGTTGCCATTTCAGCATTATCCGGGCGAGCATCAAGAAAACTCAAAGCGCCAGAAAGACTAGCTGCGTATGAAAAACGGTTAGACTTGAGAGCCAGCTTAAAGGCTCCATATCCGCCCATAGAAAGGCCAGCGATAAAATTCTTCTCCCGCTTATCTGACATATTTGGGAAAAAGCGCTTGAGCACCCGAGGCAGCTCCTCAGCGATGGCTTCGTAATAGTTAAAGCCGTACTGAGTATCGGTGTACCAGCCATTGCTAGTATTAGGCATGACAACAATCAAGTTGGTCGAGCGAACCAGACGCTCAATGTTTGAGCGCTTGAGCCAGCTATTGTGATTGCCATTCATGCCATGAAGCAGGTACAAAACAGGAATGTCCTTATCATCCGGCTTGTCTACGCGAGCTGCATCCGGATAGAGGACATTAACGTCCCATTCCATCTCCAAAGCCTCAGAATAATACTCTATTTTCATCACTGCCATTCGCATTTCTCCTTCGTATCTTCCTGACAAGAAAAAGCCGAAGCCCGACTTTTCTTGTATTTGTGTTCAGATTTTTACCGCACTTCCATAACAACCGGCAAAATAGCTGGGCGACGCTTGGTTTGGTCAAAGAGATATTTGGCCAGACTGTCACGGACAGCTCCCTTCAGCTCGCCCCAGTCAAAGCTATCCTGCGCCAGATAGTCTTCCACGGTTTTATTGATAATGTCAGAGCTTTCGCGCAAAATATCTCTGCTCTTCTTGACATAGACAAATCCACGGGTGTGTACTTTAGCCTTGGAAATGATTTTCTTTTCCTTACGGTTAACTGTGAGTGCCACGATGAAAATGCCATCTTCAGACAAGACCTTGCGGTCACGCAGGACGATATTGCCCACATCGCCAATCGCATTTCCATCAATCATGACATCTCCTGCTGACACTGCACCAGCCGGCACAAAATCACCATGGTCGTATTCCATAATGCTGCCACGCTTAGGAATGAAGATGTTTTCCGGCAGCATGCCAACTTCCATGGCAGCCTTAGCATGAGCATCCAATCCGCGGTACTCACCCTGAATAGGGAAGAGGTACTTAGGCTGCAGCAGGTTAATCATGAGCTGCAAATCACGCGCATTTGCGTGACCCGAAACCCGCAGGTTTTGGGTAATCAGCTTGACAATGCCACCCGCCTGATAAATCATATTTTCCACGCGAGCCACGACCGCTTCCTTGGCAATAGAAGGCGTTGTTACGATGTAAATCAAATCGCCTTCCTTGATTTCCACATAGCGGTGGCGGCCGATTGACATCTTGCGCAGACCATTGATAGGCTCACCCATCCGGCCAGTCTCCAAGATAATCAACTCATGGTCTTCAAACTTAGACATTTCCTTGGGCTTGATCAAAAGACGTTCGTCCACCAAGGACAGCTTCTTGAGGCGGATAGCCGTACGAACGATGTTTTCAACATCAAAGCCTGTCAAAACCACTCGGCGGCCAGTCTCTGCAGCTGCATCAAAGACCTGCTGTATACGAGACAGGTTGCTGGCAACCGCCGCAACAATCACACGGCCATCCCAGTCAGCAATCGTATCTTCGATTTCCTTGCCAACCTCGCTCTCACTAGCCACCTGAACACTACTGTCTGCATTGGCTGAATCACTGAGCAAGGCCAGAACACCCTCGCGGCCAATCTCAGCCAGACGGCCAAAGTCTGTCGCATAGGACGGGCTGGCAGACTGGTCAAACTTGAAATCACCTGTATAAACGATGCTGCCTTTTCTGGTCTTGATGACAATTCCCAAACTCTCAGGAATCGAGTGAGTCGTCCGGAAGAAGGAAACCACGGTTTTGCCAAATTCAATCTCGGTATTTTCATCAATCACATGGAAATCATTGAACTTCTTAACCGCATCATTGTTTTTGACAAACAGCTTGGCCAGCTCAATCGTCAACTCTGATCCGAAAACCGGCACCTTAGCATCTGCCAGAAGATTAGGCAGAGCACCAATCGCATCCGCGTGCCCGTGCGTCAGAAAGACACCCGCAATCCGCTTCTTGTTTTCAAACAAATAGTCCATGTTGGGAACGACATAATCCACGCCCAACTGCTCATTTTCTGGGTACTTCAGCCCAACATCCAATACAAAAATGGAATCATCCACTTCGGCAACGTAGAGGTTTTTACCATTTTCACGTACGCCGCCTAAAGCAATCAGTTTAATATTGCTCTTGCTCATTTTTTCTCCTATTCAATTTTCAGAACCTCACTTTTATCAAAGATTCTTTATTTTATTACTAACGGTCCTTGGCTAGCCAAGTCGAATTACAGTCTTGCAAACCTATGGTTTGCATATCTAACCTATTATAGCATTTTTTCATGTTTTTTCAAAACAAAGAAAAATTGTTTTTCCATTGTCACTTAGAATGAAGCTATTTTTCTAACCACGAAAAACACACCGACAGCAAAAAAGAAACAGCCGCAAACTGTCCCTTTTTAGGGTTAGGCTTTGCCAGTCAGATTAAAACGGACAAAATAAACCATTATCGCAGCTGTAACCAAGAAAGCCAGCCCGACCGTTGCCAGAGCATGAGCAGAAAAGAACAGCAGGCTAGCTATCAAGCTTAGAATCGGAAGCGCTACCTCTATAAGCAGAAACCTCATTGAAAATCTACGTTCTAGCTTATTACAAGTAGTGTAGGACAGACAGGGGGGAGAAATTTTCATTACCGAAATGCTCGGAAAGCCCAATCAACTTCTACCCAAAAGTGATAATGTCCAAAAGAAACAGCCGCTCAATCAAATGAGGAAAATCGATAGGGCTGAGATCAACCGAGACAAAACTGTGATTGGGATTACTGAGAAAGCCGGGCAGGATTTAGGTCGTCAAAATTCCAATCACTGCTACCCAAAGACCGATATGGCAAGGAAAGATCAGAGGCAGAAAGAGGCAGGCCGTACAAATGACATAGTCGGATTCATAGTCAAACAGTTGGTGGCGGCATTTTTCTTTTTTCATATTCATACTCTTTCATAAATCCTAAAAACGATTCACCCATATAGCCAAGCGCTGGTAGAAAAAGAGCCAGCAGTCTGCAAGAAAATTAAGGCCCAGCACAATGTAGAGGCCGCGAAGATTTTCCTTAGCATAGACCGCGCTAGCGTAAATCAGTTCCTGACCACCTAAGTGATAATTCAACAAGTCCATCTCTTCTAAATAAATAAGCTTACTCCAAAATTCACTGCCTAGATAAATTAACAGAATATAATTTGCTACTCTGATTACTGGATACAGATATGATGCCAAATAGTAATGTGCATGCTTTTGAAGATGCCAGCGTCTCAGCCATTCTCGTCTATCAAGCTGAGGTCCTGCAAGAATAAAAGTGAGGACGGCCGCTGTCTCTACAACATCTTTGAAGGGATAGAAGCTCCATTTGAGAATAGGCTCAAAAGAATCAATACCTGTAATCCCGTAGCTTTTAATCACTAAACTATCCAAGAATTGATAATTGAAGATAATGAATAACATTAAAAATAATATTAAAAACAAGAAAAAGAAATAACCTTTTTTCCACCTTAAAAATCTTTTATACTTCCGACTCCGCCGAATCATCTGCAGCTTGAAATTGGGATTATTCGTTATATTCTCCGCAATAGGCTCACCGCAAGCCGGGCAGATGACATAGTCGGCCTCATAGTCAAACAGCTGGTGCCGACATTTTTCTTTTTTCAGCTTCATTTTCTCTTTACCTTTCCAAAAACCCGAATATCAAGCTGTATGATATTCGGGTTTCTCACCTTTTATTGGCTCACTTGGTCTTGCAAATTGCTTATCACCAGTCAGCACCATAGTATCGGAGCATCCGCTTGCTGACCCGCATGCCATTGTACTGAATCAGCGAAATCCAGCGGTATTTGTCAATCAAATCTTTAGACACCATTCTGCGACTGCTCCGCAAAGACAATCTGACTTGGCAAGACACCGCTCAAAGAGAAAAACAGAAGCAAAAGATACACTTGAACTTTTCTTATAATCGGTATAATCATACCCTCCTAACTGCTAATTGTTTTCCAATCATCATCCCTAATATAAATATACAATGAAAACCCTTTCCCGTCAACGGTATCTTATACTTGCAAAGTACAAGAAAACAGTTCCCAGAGGGTTTTCACCCCAGATACACGGCATGCCAATCGTAGCAAAAAAACGACCTCTAGCTTTACTCGGCTAGAGGTCTGGTTTACTTCGCTGGTATGAGAGCAATCAGTTCATCCAAGGTGTAACTGAATAACAATTTTTTGATTTATTGTTTTTATTATTTTTTATAAACTTTTAATTCCTTCAACCGCTAATGATTTTCTTTTTATCTTAGCATTGGAAATCTCTATAATATAATAAAGCACTATTGATTGAATTCTCGAAGTTTGAAAACCATCTAAAAGCTTCTACTTTCTATACTATCGTTACAATCAGGCAAGCTAAGCAGGCCTGTCTGACAATTCAACCAATATGTCAAGTAAAGCAACTACTTATGTATTACAAACAACTATACCAACAAAGTAAACTTAAAAGCGAATGAATTTGGTTTCCTTTCTTTCTATTTCCTTAATTCTATTATAGTACTCTATTCAGATTTTTGCAAGCGTTTACACAATAAAAATACAAAAATATTTTAAGAATTTTGAAAAAGTAGTTACACAAAGAAAAAAGGCCTTGACAAACTAGATGCTGTTTTGTTATGCGGTTAATAATTCAGTATATGTTGCTTTTTCAATCCAGTAAGAATGTTAAGAATCCTCTTCTCAGAAATTAGATTCTAATTGCAATTTTTTTATGTTAAACAAAGTATAAATTTCTAATTATCTTTTTATATTTTCTTAAATGCTCGTAAAG
>ERZ773038.868-NODE-868-length-18607-cov-8.847779_pt1 | contig 18607 bp, 17 predicted proteins | sample MGYA00511665_ERZ773038 | MGnify/ENA primary metagenome ERZ773038 (study PRJEB29015, sample SAMEA2737966) | human oral metagenome | biome: human oral; feature: human-associated habitat; material: dental | place: China | collected 2028 ... | reverse complement strand
GATGTACTGGTTTCAAGCCATCGCGCACATCTGGAAGCGCACGCATAACGATTACAGACATTGCATAATCGATATACGCGTTCTTCATTTCTTTATCAATCTGAACGGGATGAATATTCCCGTGGGACCACTGTTGGTCTGCCACAATCTCACCTCATTTTACTAACACTGATACTGATTCATCATATAATTATAGCATTTTTCCTGATTTATCGCTATTGTTCTTATGAATTCCGTGAAAGTTTAGTTACCTAATTCACTCTATTCTTCGCATCGCTTATTCTACGATTAAAATATTCCCCTAATCCGCTCTCCAGCTTAGAGGTATCAAAAGAAGAACTACCGTAAACATTGAGCAACGTAGCACGCCAATCGTCTTTTCCCTTGAACCAGATACCCTCAATATAAACGGCTTTGGTCTTATCCTGTTCACCAATCGGCAGATAGTAAAAAGAAACCTTCCGCCCGAATAAAGGACGCAACAGCGCCTCATCATCATTCGGCTTATAGACTGCATAGATTTTCTTCAACATAGCGACCATGTCGGCACCTTTCACCGTGTGGTCTACAAAGATAAATTCACCTTCATCAAAGAGCGGTACTTCACTCATGCCGGTCTGTCGTTTTAATTTGGAACGTGTCAGCATCGCCTGCTCATCGACCGTAGCCGTTCGCATTCCATAATTTCGAGCTAATTCACTGATCTTACCGTTTAAATGAGTTAAATACGCCTCTGCATACGCAAAATCCGCATTCGTATTCCTCTGACCACCGGGGACCGGCAATGTCGGATGTTTTACATCAGAGCGCACCGAAAAAGAGAACCCATTGTGTTCATCATAAAACACATACACATTCCGCTGAAAGGGCTTCTCTTTTTCCACCACAGACGACTGCAATACCAACTGAGGATTACAAACCTTAAATTCCTTCTCAATGCCGGCCTTTACATCATCCGGCGACGCAGGATCACCATTGGACGTCGTCCAGATGAAGTCGCAACCACTCAATAAAAAACTTGAAATACAAACTGCAACTAACAGCACATACCTAACACAAAACCGCATACATACACCTCCCTACACAACCAACTCTCCACTACTCTATTTCAAATGAAATATGCTGATGCACCTGTTTAAAGAACTAAATTATTATTGATGGGACATCTTTATAACTAAAGTTTTAAAAAGTGCCATTACCTATTGATGAACGACTTAGCTCGCTTTGGAGCGAAGAAATAGGTAATGGCACTTTTTAGCTAATTAAGCCATATAACTCCTGGGCCCCATCAATAATGATTAACCATTAACTAGTTCATCTAGCATATTCATCCGAAACTCCTCAATCACCTCCATGAACGCTTTATTATGTATTGGATTTTCGCTCATTCCGAACAAATGGCTGCTGCACTCACAGTCACTGCAGCCGAAATTCGGTACGTTCCATTCCGCAATAGCTCGCACCGCATCAGCCAGAGCACACTCTACGTCAATTTCGGGTTCACCCATAGTTGTACCCTTAACTATTCCCCTATCGATTACGCTCACATCGATTGTGCCCATAGCGGTGCTTTCCCGAACAGGCGAGTCGTCGTTAGCGAACTCACATTCACGCTGTGTCTGAGCACCGAGCGTCATAGCCTGCGGCTTCCCACTGGTTCGTATCGGCAATCCTGCAATCATTTCACAGTGCCCGCGGAAGTAATCTAGATGCCAGTGCATTTTCTTCCGTTTTCGTTTATGACGTTCAATACGTTTCGCCAAATTTGCCTTCGCGGAGCCGACGTACATATAGTACCCCTCCTTAAAATGCATCATTCCTTTTGAACCGATTTCAAGTTCCAAATCGCGATCCAGATGCATCACCATGACATACACACCGCTATCATGAGCTTCGCTTTCAAGAACCGCACCGGGATACGTACATTCACGGGCGACCGTCGGCATGGCAAAGGTGTCATCCCACGCTACGGCAACGGCTTTCCAGTCAAGATGCGGCGCCACCTCTTTAAAGGTCTGAGCAAACGCGAGATCCGTATGGTAATCCGGCAGGAACCACTGCGCTCTGTCCCATTGAACGAGAAACAGCACACCCATGTGATACCCTTCATCCTGTAATTCCTTTAAATGCAGCAAATGTTTGCGGCCGCGCTCGGTAATAGCATCCGGAAACATGGCGCCCGTCCTGGAAAACAATGTACAGGACTTGACCTCCAGCAGAAACTCCTCACCATGATCATTCGTTAAAAGCAAATCAAAACGCGATGACGTGCCGTGAACTTTCACGGTATATTCGCGGCGTACGACACGCCACTGTTCCCAGCCGGGGATGAGCCTGTTCTCAATGAGATGCTGCGCCACATCATTACTGTAATTGGTATCGAGCATGATGACCTGCCCGTCCCGTTCGATGCCGACCACGCGAAACTGTGTCTTCGCATCAGGCTTGCTGTGAGGCACCGCATACATGATGATACCGGGAAACAGCAATTCCCACATGCGCCCCGGATTCGGCAAATGAGCAGTCACAACCTCGCCGTCCAGTTCAATGTGAACGACGAAACGATTGGGCCGATCCACAAAACGTCCCTTTAATATAGTGTCATATAATACTTTCATATAACCTCATGTGCTATGTATATAAATCAACTGAATCCACATTTTAATGATATACTATAAGAAAACTATCTTTATTATACAGAATATGACGACGGGAATCTAATATGCCCATAATCCGATACGGCATCTGTCCGCACTGTATATCATTTAAATAGTGCATAGCTAGTATTAATAATTAGTATTGAAAGCTCTAAATTATGTAGCTAAGGTTACATTCATTATCATCGAAATGTATTATACTAAGGACCATAAGGCCAGTATTCCAAATACCCATGCTGACCTCTGCGCCGGGTTTTGATGAGGCATCGCCCAGTTGATCTCATTACGCTGTTCGTATGTAAGTGCGAAGCTTTCACAAAACCCTACGGCGTATATAGATAACATATAAAGAATTACATAGATTAACTAAGTAGTTTAGCCACAATCCTCCGCAGAGAGGGGCTCGAGAAAGGATTTATCATGGCACAAATCGCAGCAAATTTACAACGCATCAAAAACGGTCAACGCCGTTATGCAATTACACCGCGTATTCCGGCGGGGTTCATTCAACCGGATCAATTACAAAAATATATCGACGTAGCGAACAAATTCGGGGCCGTCCTCAAATTGACAGGCAGCCAACGCATTATGATTACGAATTTGAAAGCGGAAGACGTTGACCAGGCTTGGGAAATGCTCGGCATGGAACCGGCTTACACCGTGTCCAATCGCGTGCGCAGCGTCAAAATCTGTCCGGGCACAACGTTCTGTAAACGTGCCAAACAGGACAGCGTCCATCTCGGCATGCAGATTGAACGCAAATATCTATCCGAGGAAATGCCCAGCAAGATGAAAATCGGCGTTTCCGGTTGTCCGAATTCCTGTACTGAAAGCCGCATGAAAGACGTCGGCGTCATCGGTACCGTTGAAGGCTGGAATGTATACGCCGGCGGCAGCGGCGGTGCCCACCCTCGCATCGGCGACCTCATCGCGGAGGTGAAAACAGAAAAAGAAGCTCTTGCATTAGTTGACAGAATCATCGCATACTACAAAGAAAATGCACAAATTGAACGGATGGGCGAATTCATCGACCGCATCGGTTTAGAGGCTTTTAAAGCGGCCGTATTGGGCGACCTAGAAGGGGCTCCCGCTGAAAGCAAATCCGATGAGCCGGCTGTATTCTTACCGGGCCAGGGCAACGATCCTATCGTGGAACAGCCTCGCCTCGAAGCAGGCGCTCCGATTACGCCGGACACAATCATTCGCGACATCGTCGATACCTATCCGGTCGTTGTACCGGTATTACAAAGCATCGGCATGGGCTGCCTCGGCTGCCCGTCTTCTACGGCTGAACCATTGTGGCAGGCCGCAGAAATTCACGGTGTAAACGTATACGATTTAGTAGAAAAATTAGAAACTGCACGCAAAGGAGCTTAACATGTCCGCATTCTTAGGTCACATTCACTACTGGTTATACCGCAAAATTCAATTACTCGTGGAACGGGAAAACCTGATTCTGGAAAAAACATCCAAGGTTGTCGACGATTTGGCTGACGAACTGCACGCCATTTCCATCGACACCTACGGCGAACCTATCAATCCGAGTATTCCTCTCGAAAATATCATCGACCACGGCAATATCCACGGCTGGTTGTCCAATCAGATGAACATCGCCTCCGTTCGCGAAGCGGCTTTCATCAATGACCTGCTCGATACGAACTCCGGTGACGAAGCGGTTCACGTGGTGACGGCTATTCTGGATGCCTTCGCGGTGCAGGGCCAGGCATGCGGTATCGTCGCACAGGACAGCCTTGCGGAAAACACGGCGCCTGCGATTTACAACGCGCTGCAGAATTACTATGTAAACGGCATGCCTTGTGACGGTGGCGACCGGATCGTTGCTGACAGCGAAAACGAATTCACATGGGTCGGCGACCACAAGTTACAAGCGGGCTACTGGCGCACAGCGGGCATCGACCCTAAATTCATGGAACTGGCGTACCAGACATGGTTCGAGGCCTTTGTGAAAGCAATCGATCCTGCATTCGAACTCGTCACAACAGAGGAAAACGGTACCCGTTTATATTCCATTCGTAAAAAATAACAAAGCTATTTAGAATAAAATATATGTACTGATTAGCATAAAATATATGTACTGATTAGCATAAAATATATGAAAAGACGAGCGTAAACTTACGCTCGTCTTTTCATATAATAACCTTGTAAAATTTTTATGATTTTGAATTTTCTATATATTTCTACATAACTGTAGCTACAGACACATCATTGATAAGTAATTTCATTTATAATGTAATCATAAGGTAATTACACAATGTAAATTAAAAGTTAGCGTAAGCTTTCAAAATACAAAAACTGGAATTAGGAGGTCTATTATGGCAGGCACAGTAAATCAAGAATTAGGTTTATTATTTCAAGGTCCGAACTACGTCATCGTGAAAAAAGGCGGCAAAGCCGGTGAAAAAGTCGAAAAACACAACCATCCGGAAGCCAACGTCATATTCACGGTCGTAAAAGGCAAAGTACAGGTATTCCTCAACGAAACAGAAGAACACATCCTCGTACCGGGCCAAGTACTTGAATTCAACGGTGACAACTACATCCAGGCAACACTCGTGGAAGACAGCGAATTCGTGGTAAACCTCATCCATAAACCGGAATAACAAAATTAATGGCTATAAAATAGCTTTTATATAAATAATGGACGGTTGATACCGTCCAATCAATAAATGACCCCCTACGGTTAGACTAAGTAACATCTAACGTAGGGGGTTATTTATAACCATCCGCGATTTATATGATTAATCGTTCAGTACGTGACCGTTCGATTTATTCAGTATATAACTAACCCGTTCGGCAATGATATAAACCGCTTAAAACGAATTATACGTCGTTAAATCATTGATATCAAAACGCGTCGTATGCCCCGGAGCAGGAACACTGTCAGCATGAGGGTAACCAATCGGAATAACAGCCACAGGAATGATATTGTCCGGCAAGGAAAACAACTCACGGACCTTATCCGGATCAAAATAAGCCACCCAGGTGCTGCCCAAACCTAAATCCGCCACCTCGAGTATAATATGAGTCGCCACAATACTTGCATCTACGACCCCCATATCCTCATTATCAAAAGAGCGTTTCCAACTGGCCTTGTTATCATAGCAGACAATAATCGCTAACGGTGCGTTAAAGTGACACGGCGTACAATCCTTCAACCGATTTAGACTATCCGCCGAATCGAGCACAAGAAGCCTCTGCGGCTGATTATTATGAGCCGTAGGCGCCAATCTGGCAACCTCTAAAAGCGAACCAACCTTCTCCTGCTCCACCTTTTTAGAATCAAACTTCCGAACAGAATACCGATTTGCTGCTAACGATTTAAAACCTTCCATTGAGCCTCACTCCTTTTCTGTATAAAACACCTAAAAAACTCTATACCCAACACCTGAAAATAATAACTCAGCTAGATAAAAAAGACCCCAAAAACCGACTTAACAGCCCCGTGGTAAAGTAAATCAACTTTACTCCGCCCTCTAACGCCTTAAAAGAATAATCTATATAAAAGACAATCCCCCTTCGGAAAACGAACTTTATCCTCACTATGGATTCTTCTACGAAGAATCTTACGTTCGGAACTAAGTGATGCTTGGCATCTATACGTCCCTACGGTCCTCTATCTGCTCAAGCCCTACTTAACCGCACGCTGGTGGGTGGCCCTTTCCTCTATACCCAACGCCTTAAAATAATAACTCAGCTAGATAAAAAAGACCCCAAAACCGACTTAGCGCGCAACGCGGTGGCTTCGGAGGCTTTTTGGGGTCTTTTTTATCCTATAAACGAATTATTTTTTAAGGCGTTTAATTACTTCATCGGTAATATTTTCAATTTTGCTGTCTTTATCAGCCGCACGGATTGTGTATGGATCATCCAATACTACATCCATATGTTTTTCAACGCGGATTGTTTCTACTGCGTTGTGAATGGACTGCATCATAGGTTCAGCAATTTTATTGATTTCTTCGTTTTCCTTTTGAAGCAATGGAGCTACGGATTTATTGAATTCAGCTTCAGCTTGTGCTTTATCCTGAATTTTTTCAATTTCAGCAACTTTCTTCTCAATTTGTGGACGGTATTGAGCATCTACCTGTTGCATTTTCATATCCAAAGCGCCATAACCGGGATAGCTGTTAACTACTTGACTCATATTCACCAAGCCGATATTAGCCGCACTTGCTACAGCTGCAGTAGCGGAAAGAGCGCCAACAATAGCCAGAGTTGTTAATTTCTTAGTTACGTTCATCTAAAATCCTCCTCAACAGTAAAGTCTCATCACACTATCGACTAGTGCACTGTTTAACTATATCAAATCTCGGAAACTTTCACAAGACTCTATCATATAGAATAATAAGGGCCCATGAACTCATCGTGAACCCTTATAAATCAAGTTCTATTGCGCTTCATCATTCAAGTAAATATACTTGTCGGATTTGAGCTTGGACACGAGATCAGGCACCAAGCCGATAAGACGATCAAAGCTGCTGCTATACGGATTCCCTTTGATGTTAAACAACTCGATGCGATCCCCCTTGATAACGAGAATGGCGCTCGGTTCCATGCGCGCACCGCCGCCACCGCCGCCGGATTCCTGACTTTTATTGGCAACATTATGATTTGTACCGGTCCCGAAACCGAAGGTTACGTCCACGAACGGCACCAATGTAGTATCGCCGATCTGCACCGCTTCACCGACAACGGTTTCCACCTTGATCATATTTTTGAATTTCTCAAATAGGACTTCCAAATTCTCTTTTACATTACTGTTCTCCATCACAGTACCTCCGCTATTTCATCAGGTTACTATCGTGAAAGCTACAACGCCTGCTGCGCCTTCAGCTTTTCTAATTCTTTTGATTCCTTGCGCTTCGTCCAGAATACGCGTATGCTTTCACCAAGCAGATCACGTACAGGTTTTGAAAGCATAAATCGCGTTCCATGCCACGCCAGAACCCCTAGCATAATGCGCCCTTTAATATGTACGCTGCCGGCACAGGTGAGATTTACATAATCCAGCTCGATATGTTCGGCCTGTTCAGGCCAAATACTGTACAGCATGGACGCTATTATCCCCATTCGATACGGATTTCCCAGTCCGAAACGGCCCTCAACCTCTATATCCCTAGGTTTCGAATGATTATAACACCGCTTCGATACGAGAAACAGCTGACGCCATAATTCCGTATTAGTCACATGTTTCATGAACCAGAATGTAGGAATTTTTGATTTGAACGATGCCACCGGATCATCAGGATCAGGCTTTTTAAAGCGTGCCTTCACCGTCGTTTTCAAATCTTTCACCTTGGTGAATACCTTTTCCTTCACGGATCCGTCACTGTTGAAAGTAACGCGACTCACCACTTCATCATCGGCTTTTATATGTAACGTCGTCGGATCCTGTTGAATCGTATCATATCGGTCTGCACGCGCCTGAGCACCGGACCCTTCAACGGATTTCTTGACAGGCTCCGCCCTCTCAATACGAGTCTGAACCGGTTCTTTTACCTCATCATCAGATTCAGTTTCTATATCGCCTGTATCATCAAATTCTTTTGATAGACCTTGGCCGCTGTCTAAATCATCAAAACTCGTTCCGGACGAGCTTGCCGATGAGCCCTGCCCTTTTCCGTTCATAGCCTTCGCAAAGGCCGCTTCCGGACTCATATCGACATCATCCATGGCCTTATGATATTCCTCGTCCACACGATTTTCAAGCCATTCTTCGTAATCTTTCACAGGCCCGATTTTCAATACGCCCAGGAAATACAGTTCCTTGAAAAACGGTTTATCCTGCAGATATGCTAAATGCAAGGAAAATACGCGCCACAGCCATCTGATACGCAGTTCCCCGCGGTACGGTGTGCGGCCGTTGATATCGATGCTATATGTGATTGGTGTCAGTAGGATAATCAAGATAAGCGCTATAATGATAGCCACAATACTGAGGACTACAATAGCCACTGTACTCAACCACATCACCTCCTTAGGTGCTCATATGATGGTGAAAGTCTGCTAATTTTCAATCCCCTTTCGGGCCATCACACCTTGCAAGTAATAATGCTTAATTTCCTTCATTTCCGTAACAAGATCGGCCTCATCAATGAGTTCCTGAGGGGCCCCGCGACCGGTAAATACAAGTTCCGTTTCAGGATTACGGGCATCCAATAGAGCCTTCGTCTTTTCCCATGTAATAAGTTCGAAAAACAGAGCCATATTATATTCGTCGAGAATGACCAGGTCATAATCGCCGCCGGAAATGGCTTTCAGTGCTCGCTCATAGCCCTTTTCGATAAGAGCCACATAATCCTTCGGAGGATTACCGGACTCAAAAACGACTACCTCATCGCCCCATTTAGCGAGCTCATCCTTGCTCTTCATACCTTCCTTGATAATAAAGAACGGCTTGCCCACCGTCTCCAACGTCAGATTCTCTAAAGATGGCAATATATTATGTTCACTATATACTTTAGATTTCATAAACTGTAAAAAGAGGACTTTCTTGCTAGCGCCGATGGCACGGATAGCCAAACCGATAGCTGCGGTCGTTTTACCCTTACCTTCACCGGTATAAACTTGTACATAGGCCTTCATAGATATACCTCCGTTCATTTACTCTTATTTTACAATATATACGTGGGTTAGTAAACCGGAATAGCCCCTTAAAAGCCTTGGAACGTCAAGGAGTAATTCATTTTAAGACAGCGGTTTACCCATGCATATGATTGTGTGAAGATACGCGGTATTATAATACAAAAGGACCTGCATCATAATGACGCAGGTCCTTTCAAATTCATTTAAATTTAATTAAATATTAAATTCTCAGTTACTGATAGGCAGGAATACCATCGGATCCACCGGTGCACCGTTTAAGCGTACTTCATAATGGACGTGAGCACCTGTACTTTTACCGGTGCTGCCCATCAACGCGATAGTCTGTCCCTGTTTTACAGTCATCCCAGGAGTGACAAGCACAGCACTGTTATGTCCGTAACGGGTCACAAATCCGTTGCCGTGGTCGATTTCAACGAGGTTACCGTACCCGCCGCTCGTATAACCCGCAATGGTAACGACACCACCTGCGGTAGCCACGATTTGACTGCCGTAATCATCAGCGATGTCGATGCCTTCGTGGAATGCACCGATAGCGCCCGTCACAGGATCGACACGACTGCCGAATGGCGACGTAATAACGCCCTTACTAGGCCAAATGCTCGGAGTTGTACTGTTAGCAGCACCGCCGGATCCGGCAGAGTAGTTGATTTGTTGCAACGCCATCAAGTCCTGAGCGCCACCGTCACGAAGAATATTACGCATCGTATAGAAGCTGACCAACAGTTTCTGCGCTTCTTTATCCATTTTAGATAGTTGTGCCGATAGTTGTGCCGCCGTTAACGTAGTCGGTTGCTCCGTATCAGCGGCTTCCGGTTTTGGGTCGCTGCCGTCCCCTCCCCCTTGTGCAGGAGTGCCCGATTCAGCGCCTTTCAGCATCTGCTTGTTCTCTTCACTGATTTGATTTAAGTTCTGAATCTTCTTATCCAAAACCTCTGTTTTCTGCTGTAATAGTTTTAGTTGTTCCGATTGCAATTGAGTTTGTTGACGTAATTGCACCACCTCAGCCTGGCGCACGATGCCCCAGATACCGAGTGCTAATGCCAACAGGATAACTGCGGAGCCGATAGCCGCCACAAGTTTCGCCTGCTTTACAGTCAATGTCAATGTAAAGTTTTCTCCATTTCTTTCAATTCTGTTCGAAATGAATACTGGTAATTTCAACATAAACCTTCCCTATTTTGAAACGATGGCACTCGTTAACGCTTCCGCGTTCGTACGTTCACCCAACGCTTCGTTCAAACTTTCTAATTCCTCCTGTGAAAGATTAACGAGACTTTTACCTTTCACAATCGGTTTACTAAAGATACGAGACTCGCTGCGGCCGTAAATACTGGAAATACAGATGCCGTTATTATTGCCGTCAAGCAACGTAAGGGCAAAGGACAAATCATTGCCGATATTTTCAAAGGCATTATATTTGATAAAGCCGATTTTCTGTATCGTATTGCTCTGAATATTACGGATGTTGGCCTGCTCGCTGAGCATGGATTCAAGCCCTTTCGCGGCATCGCGAATTTCGCTGACCTCAACGGATAATTTACGTTCCAAACTGACACCGTTCTCGCCCTTCATAAAGAAATCGTATTTCTTTTTCAGACTGTTCAAACGGATGTGCAAGGTCACACAATATGCAAGCAATGCTATCACGAGGATAATCATTACCGCGCCAATCCACGGTTGAATCGATTCGAACATGTATATTCCTTCCTATCCAATCATCAAACCATCAACAGTTTATTATATCATTTCATTTGTGAAAGTAAAATGACTGTATACAATGTAATAATTTTACATCTTAATTTCATTCATAAATGGGCTTATAGCCCGTTCCAGTATACCATGCAACGACGCGATGAGTACACCGTAATTTACGATAGGTGTGCCCTGTACGACGGCGCAGTCAATACGACGTAACACTTCACGACGAGTCAACATACAGGCACCGCAGTGAATGATGAGGTCATATCTCGATACATCCTTCGGAAAGGCTCCGCCGCTGGTAAATTCCAGATCTAAACCCTTATAGCCTTTCTTTTCCAGCCACATCGGGATTTTAACAGTTCCTATGTCATCACACTGACGTCGATGCGTGCAACCTTCACTGATAAGCACCTTGGAACCGGGTTTTAAATTATGTATAGCCTCTACACCGGCCACCAAATCCTGTAATTTCCCCTTAAACCGTGCCATCAAGATAGAAAAAGAAGTCAACGGTATAGTTTGTGGCGTTAACTCATCCACCCGCTCAAAAGCCTGGGAGTCACAAATCACAAGCTTCGGCGGCTTCTTCAGAGAACTGAGCATAGCCGGTAATTCTTCCGTCTGACATACCAAGGCAAGACCTTTATGATCTAAGATTTCGCGTATAACCTGTACTTGTGGTAGGATAAGACGCCCCTTGGGCGCCGCACTATCGATAGGACACACGAGAACAATCGTATCTCCGATTTCCACAAGGCCCTCTAACAATGTTTGCTCTCCTTCTACATCAAGAGGTGTAAGGCCTCCCAGTAAATCGAGCAACTCCAAACGTCTAGCATTCTCTGTAAAGTCAGCCGAGGCGATTACGGTCGCCCATTCCTCCAAAGAAACATGCTTTTTAGCATAGCTTTCACCGGAAACACCGTCAATCTCATTGATAAAAACCGCTACCGGTACATGTTGCTGCTTTAATAGCCCCAGCCAGTGCATATCATCGGACGTCGGAGTTTCATCGGTACGCAGTACATAGACAGCAAGATTGATTTTCTTAATAATTTCTTCCGTTTTTTCGATACGTAAAGGCCCCAACTGAGATGTATCATCTACACCGGCCGTATCGGTAATCACCACAGGGCCTAACGGCAAAATTTCCATGGCCTTGCTTACCGGATCCGTCGTCGTCCCCGCCACATCGGATACGAGAGATACCGGCTGGTCGGTCAACATATTAATCAGTGTAGACTTGCCCGCATTACAACGGCCGAAGAAGCCTATATGTATGCGATTTGCCTTAGGTGTTTGTTCCATAATTCATCCTTAATTATCAATTACGATTATATGTACCTCCCTCCCCCATCAGGGGAGGGAAAACTATACCATAAATATTTATATCCATTCTTTAATAAATATTCACCCTAATAAATATTCTGATGATTCATAAATATTCAATCTATCCATTCAATTCATACAATTCAATGTATATCCCCCTCGACTTCCCTACCCTAAACTGAAAAATCAGGATATTCACCGTACAAACACAATGAAAGCGCAGCCAGCAGACTACGCTTTCATTGCGATTAAAGAGAATGTTTATAGTAAACTGCAACTCTACGCTATAGCGATTAACTACATCATATACCATGGATTAAAAGATGTTGACACGCTATACCATGAATTGCAATTATACCCAATTATATATAGATTATTACTTTTCAATTTATAACTATTTATTGCTTTTCGATTTATAACTATACTCTGAACTCCATCATAACCGAATCATTATCATCTTGTTCATGACCATCCATATATGCGATGAGTCGTTCCAATTCAGCTTCCGATGTGAAAGCAATCTCAATCTTACCCTGTACCTTTTTACCGGCTCTGAATTTAATATTTACAGGAGAACCGAGACTGAGTTTCAAGCGTTCTACCAACGCACGAACTTCAGCTGTATCTTGCGGTTTACCGGCTTTTTTGCGAACAGGCTTATTCTGCATCGCTTTTACTAATTGCTCCGCTTCACGAGCACTGAGATCTTCTTCTTTAATACGCTCAGCCGCTTCCATCTGTTGCGCCGCACTACGAAGAGCCAACAACGGACGAGCCTGACCGACAGTCAAGTCCCCTTCTATCAAGTCTTTTTGTACGGAATCACAAAGTTTTAATAAGCGAACCATATTCGCAATGTAGGAACGGCTACGACCTAAGCGTGCAGAAATCATCTCCTGCGTCTGTTTATATACATTCATTAAGCCTTGGTATGCCAAGGCTTCCTCAATAGGATCCAAGCCTTCACGCTGCAAGTTTTCTACAAGCGCAACCTCTGTCATTTCCTCGGTATTATATTTCTTTACCACCACAGGAACTGTTTTTAGACCCGCCATGATAGCAGCCCGATAACGACGTTCGCCGGCAACAATTTGATATTTATTTTTTTGTTTACGAACTACAATCGGTTGAAAAATGCCAAGATTCTTAATAGACTCCGCCAAGGTAGCTAAACTATCTTCATCAAAATTTTTACGAGGTTGATCCACATTAGGGACTACTTCAGAAATCGGTAACTCATGAATCTCCTTCTCCCCTAGCGCAGCCTCTACGGATTCCATTCCTATTAAGCTGTCTATGCCTTTACCAAGGCCTAACCCTTTACCTTTTTTACTCTTAGTCTCTCTTGGCATCTTTAATAACCTCTTTCGCCAACTTACTATACACTACTGCCCCTTTTGACTTCGGATCATAAATAATAATCGGTTCCCCATAACTAGGCGCTTCGCTTAAACGTACATTACGAGGGATAATCGTCTTATACACCTTAGACCCAAAGAACTTTTTCACTTCATCCGCTACTTGAATGGAAAGATTAGTACGGCCATCAAACATTGTCAACAATACGCCTTCGATAACTAAATCCTTATTCGAAGTCTGTTGTACAATGGTAATGGTTTTTACCAGCTGACTGACCCCTTCCAGTGCGTAGAATTCGCTTTGAATTGGAATCAATACACTGTCTGCCGCTGTAAATGCATTTAACGTCAATAACCCCAAAGACGGCGGGCAATCGATAATAATAAAATCATATTCATCACGAACAGGTGTCAAAGCCTTTTTCAACATTGTTTCACGTGAAACAACGGAAACAAGTTCCACTTCCGCTCCAGCTAATTGAATCGTAGCAGGTGCAATATAAAGCTGTTTAATCATAGTCGGCTGAATAATTGACGTAATACTTTCACCATCAATCAATACATCGTGAACACATAGCTCCAAATCATTCTTTTCTATACCTAAACCGGAACTCGCATTTCCCTGTGGATCTAAGTCCACAAGCAGCACTTTTTTACCTTCATCAGCTAAACAAGCACTCAAATTCACCGATGTCGTAGTCTTTCCAACCCCACCTTTTTGATTAGTAATTGCTATAACCTTACCCACCTGATTCACCTCGCATTATCGATTAATATATTTCTTTTTCATTATAACATATATTTACGAAAATAATGATAATATCCTTATAATTAATTTTATATTCAAGATTAAGCCTAAGATTTATATCTATATTACGAACATAATTTATAGCTGTATTATAAACATAATTCATATCATTAGAATTATGGATGCACTCCATAACAAAACGATTCGATTCCAAGATATGTATTATGAATATATAAATCTTTAACTCAAATATATAGCAAGCATTACTTATTATATTCTCAAATGGTTGGTGAATCTGTACCTTATTATATCCATAATCTACAGAGTAATTTCTGTAATCTATTTAGTAATCTATATAGTAATCCATATAATAGAATAACATCTGTAACATCTGTAATCCATACAATAAAGTTAAGATTTATAGAATATATAAGAAGCTATAAGAAACTATATAATAACCTCCGCAATCTGTACAACAACTCATTTAGAATAAAATATAAACCATAACTCACTACAGAGATAAATATTAGACATGAATGTTTCACGTGAAACATTTATAATCAACATCTTAACCGCTATAGTTTCAGGCTATGTCAACAAAGCACTAAATTATATGAGAATATAGGCGCCATATGCTTTGACAGGCATTTGCTTTTCTTTATATACTAATTAATAGATTACAGATACTTAAACCTACATCAATTAATTTGTAGGTTTATATTTAATAAAAAAGGAGGCGTTTCTATGCCCATATATAACGGAATGCTTCCTGCTATTGATAAAGCAGAAGTAAAACGATACGCAGGACTACGTCATGCGGAAGACTTTCCGGAAAATTATGTAAACGAAGCATGTAAAGAGATCCAATTACTTGCTACACCTAAAGGTGTATACCAGGAATACGATTATGATGCAGAAACATGTACAATTTTAAGTAATCCGCCATTAAAAATCGTCGGTTCTACCATCGAAAAACATTTGGAAAAGTCTACAAAAGTCTATGTATTAGGCGTTACCGTAGGAGAAGATGTGGAAATCCGCAGCGAACAACTCTTTAAGCAGGGTAATTACACGGTAGGGCTGTTACTTGATGCAGCCGCAACAACGGCGGTTGAACAGGTAGCCGATCAGGTCAATGAAGTAATCAATACGATTGCAAAAAAACAAGGCTATAAGCCTACATGGCGTTTCAGCCCGGGTTATGGTAACTGGCCCTTAGAAATACAAACGGAACTGGCAAATATAATCAAAACAGAGCAAATCGGATTGCAGGTAACAGAAAACTTCCTGTTATTTCCAAGAAAATCTGTAACAGCTATCATAGGACTTATGCCGGCTAATGAAGATATTAACACAAAGCGTGGTTGTACCTCATGTTCACAAAAAGACTGTGCATCCCGCAAACTACCGGAGAAAGTAACTACAACGACCAAAGAAAATGAAATTAGTACGGTAAATAACGCTAATAATACACCTTGTGAAAAGAGTGTAATTACGGCTGATACATCAGGTATTACCATGAAAAGACAACCGGAAAACAAATAAATCATCATAGATGTTTCACGTGAAACATTTACTTTATAATTTATATAAAGATACTCTATAATAAACATACTTTATATGAATCACTATAAAATGCTGATAGAACGCCTATCAATATAGATAGAATGCTTATCAATATAGGATGATATAAATATTAAATTTAGGATAATACAAAGGAAGTAACATATGTATATATTTGACGGTGCCATGGGCACAATGCTACAAGCCGCAGGCTTGGAAGAGGGGTATTGTCCCGAATTATTCAATATAGAAAAGCCGGATGTGGTAAAGAACATTCACATGCAATACCTACAACATGGCAGTGATATTATTACAACAAATACATTCGGCGCCTGTAGTCTAAAACTGGAAGACTACGAGTTACAAGATCGTGTAAAAGAAATAAATATAGCCGCTGTAAAGGTGGCAAAAGAGGCCATAGCGGAATGCAAGTCGGGTGCTCGCGTAGCCGGTTCAATGGGGCCTACAGGACGTTTTCTACAACCTTTAGGTAATATGAGCTTTGACTCTATTTATGATACGTATAGAGAACAGGCCGAGGCCTTAATTGAAGGCGGAGCCGATTTTATCATCATAGAAACAATCATCGATATCCAGGAAATGCGTGCCGCCTTATTGGCATCCTTGGATGCTCGGGAAGCAATGGGGAAGACAAAGGAAGATGTTCAAATCATCTGTCAGTTTTCTTTCAGCGAAGACGGACGTACCATTACGGGGACACCGCCGGAGGTGGCGACTACCATTGTGGAAGCAATGGGTGCAGATATCGTCGGTATCAACTGTTCTCTAGGCCCGGAACAGATTAAACCGCTCATAGAAAAGATTGCAAGCGTCACTAATTTACCGATTATCTGTCAACCAAATGCAGGTATGCCGCAACTTATCAATAAAAAAACCGTATTTCCTCTCACGGCGGAGGAGATGGGACCGTTAATGTTACCCATTGTAGATGCAGGTGCCACCTATATGGGCGGCTGCTGCGGCACTACACCGGCGCATATTAAATGCATTGCTGAGAACGTAGCGACACATACACCAAAAGAACGGGCTCATATAGAACCTAAAACAATCATCACAAGCCGCACTAAATTATTGGAACTGGGACATCGTGTAAAACCGCTCATCATCGGTGAGCGTATCAATCCAACAGGTCGTAAGGTTCTCGCACAGGAACTTCGCGACGGATCCTTCATACGCGTAAAACGCGATGCTCTTGATCAGGTAGAGGCCGGTGCTGATATTCTCGACGTCAATATGGGCGTAGCCGGTATGGATCAGACACCGTTAATGGAAAAGGCGATTTTCGAACTGTCCATGCTGGTTGAGACACCCTTATCCATTGATACATTAGATCCTGCTGCGATGGAAGTCGCCCTTAAAAATTATCCGGGGCGCGCTCTTATCAACTCCGTAAATGGGGAGGAGGAGTCCATCACTCACGTTATGCCGTTGGCAAAACGATATGGCGCAGCACTACTATGCTTGCCGCTTTCCAGCAGTGACCTTCCTGAAAGGGCGGAGGATCGTGTTGCTTTAGCTGAAAGCATCGTTAATCGTGCCTATGAGTACGGTTTACAGAAACATGACCTATTGCTGGACCCTTTGGTACTGACGCTTGCCAGCGGCGAAGACAGCGCACGCCAGACCTTACGTACATTACAGCTATACAAAGAGAAATTCGGCTTCCCGACGGTGATGGGTTTATCCAACATTTCCTTCGGTATGCCGCAACGACCATATTTAAACGGTCAATTCTTAACGATGGCCCTCGCATCCGGTTTGACGACACCGATTATGAATCCGTTGAACTATCCTGCAAAAAAAGCCTTCGTATCCAGCTGCACTCTGCTCGGATGGGATCCGGGCTCCGCGGAGTTTATCAAGGAATACGGCTACGAAGACGAAGCGAGTGCGCCGGGCAATACAGCGCCAAAAGGACCTGAAAAGAAAAGCTTTGACAGCAATGATCCGTTGGCCAATATCCGTGCCTGCGTAGAGCAGGGGGAGAAGGAGGCCATCATAGACCTCGTAAAAAAAGCTCTAGCTGACGGCATTGATCCGTTGGACATCACAAAGAAAGGCTTATCCGAAGCGATGAACGTCGTAGGCGATAAATTCGGTTCAGGAAAACTGTTCCTGCCACAAGTTATGCTCGCTGCGGAAACGATGCAGGCCGCTTTCAACACGATCAAAGAAATCATTCCGGCCAGTGAAAGTCTCGATAAAGGTACCGTCGTGGTAGCAACCGTAAAAGGGGATATCCACGACTTGGGCAAGAATATCGTTGCGGCACTGCTCGAAAATAACGGCTACAAAATTGTCGACCTCGGAAAAGACGTAGATCCGGAGGAAATCGTGCAAGCCATCAAGGATAATAAGGCGGCCCTCGTCGGCATCTGTTCTCTGATGACCACCACGATGCCGCAAATCGACAACACCATCGCCGCCATCCGCGCAGCCGGCCTTAAAACCAAGGTCATGGTGGGGGGCGCCGTCGTTTCTCAAGACTATGCGGACCAAGCGGGCGCAGATATCTATGCAAAGGACGGTATTGCAGCCGTTAACCAGGCTAACGACTTTTTTGAAACATTGAAATAATTCATTATATTATTAATTTTTATATA
>ERZ773038.862-NODE-862-length-18698-cov-11.617390_pt1 | contig 18698 bp, 16 predicted proteins | sample MGYA00511665_ERZ773038 | MGnify/ENA primary metagenome ERZ773038 (study PRJEB29015, sample SAMEA2737966) | human oral metagenome | biome: human oral; feature: human-associated habitat; material: dental | place: China | collected 2028 ... | reverse complement strand
TTTCAGAGATAGGCAAGATTTTAACTTGTACAGGAGCCATCCATGTTGGGAATGCGCCTGCATAATGTTCAGTTAAGATACCGATGAAACGTTCCATAGAGCCGAAGCATGCACGGTGAATCATGATAGGACGATGTTTTTGACCATCTTCACCAATGTATTCAATTTGGAAACGTTCAGGCAAGTTCATATCTAATTGAATAGTACCACATTGCCATGTACGACCTAAGGAGTCTTCGATATGGTAGTCAAGTTTAGGACCGTAGAATGCGCCGTCGCCAGGGTTGATTACATATGGAATGCCTTTCGCTTCGATAGCATTACGCAATGCTTCTGTCGCTGCTTCCCAAATCGCATCATCACCCATAGCATTGTCAGGTTTAGTAGACAATTCCACATGGTATTTCAAGCCGAATTGGCTATAGATACGGTCGAACAATTCGATAACTTTCATCAACTCAGTTTGCATTTGATCTGGCAACATGAATACGTGAGCATCGTCTTGTGTAAATGCACGTACACGGAATAAGCCGTGTAAAGCACCGGACAATTCATGACGATGTACTAAACCAAGTTCAGCATAACGCAATGGGAAGTCACGGTAGGAGTGCATTTCGTTTTGGTAAACCAAAATACCACCTGGGCAGTTCATAGGTTTAATTGCATATTCTTCATCGTCGATAATTGTAGTATACATATTTTCACGGTAATGATCCCAGTGACCAGAAGTTTCCCACAAATGTTTACTCAAGATGATAGGTGTACGAATTTCTTCATAGTCAAAATCATGGTGAACTTCACGCCAGAAGTTTTCTAATTCGTTACGAAGAGCCATGCCTTTTGGTAAGAAGAATGGGAACCCAGGGCCCTCTTCTTTGATAACGAACAAGCCAAGTTCTTTACCAAGTTTACGATGATCCCGTTTAGCTGCTTCTTCAAGCAAGTGAAGGTATGCGTCAAGTTCTTCTTTCTTTTCAAATGCTGTACCGTAAATACGTTGCAACATTTTATTTTTTTCATCGCCGCGCCAGTATGCACCTGCAATACTTTGTAATTTAAAAGCTTTTACCTTACCAGTGGATGCCACGTGAGGTCCTGCGCAAAGATCGATGAAATCGCCTTGAGAGTAGCAGGAGATTACAGCATCTTCAGGAAGGTCTTGAATCAATTCTACCTTGTAATCTTCGTTTTTAGCTTTGAAAAATTCGATAGCTTCTTGACGAGGCATAACGGATTTAGTAATCGGTAAATTTTCTTTTACAATACGGCTCATTTCCTTTTCGATTTTACCCAAATCTTCAGGAGTCAAAGTATGTTCCATATCGATATCATAGTAGAAACCTTTGTCGATAGCAGGTCCGATAGCCAATTTAGCTTCAGGCCATAAACGTTTAACAGCTTGTGCCAAGATATGAGAAGCTGTATGGCGCAAAGTATATTTGCCCCCTTCATCTTCAAATGTTAAGAACGCAACTTCAGAGCCATCTACAAGTTCTTCGCGAAGGTCTGTTAATTCGCCATTTACGTTTGCAGCTAGTACTTTTTTAGCCAAGCTATTAGATAGTTGTTTTACTGCTTCCCCAAGAGTAGTGCCAGCAGCGTATTCCTTTGCACTACCATCAGGTAAAATGATTTTTACATCTGCCATTTTTCTTTCCTCCAATTTATAAACTAGGATAGCTTTGATTTTCTACTTTCACCAATATACCTACTTACCACACAATACATAAACATTGAGTAATTAGCTTGTAGAAATTGGGTAATAAAAAAAGACCTTCTATCCCTACAAACAAGGGACGAAGATCATTCGCGGTTCCACCCTAGTTAACTACCTATACCAATATATGTGTATAGTTAATTCACTTCATTAAGCCCGATAACGGTGGCGGCCGTATTTGCCTACTTAGGTTCGACAAATCAGTTTAAAGGGGGTAACTCTAATATATGTGTAAGGCATTTCCAGCATCTGCCTCTCTCTGGTACACAGGGATAAAAGAATCATGTCCTTTGCATCACTTTTACTAGATTATAGTATCATAGAGGACTAAAAAATTCAATACAGTTTAACTGTAAATTTCATAAAAACTATAAACTGTAATTTTTATAAAAGACAAAAAATGTAAAGCTTCTCTTCATTTATATGGAGATATTTATAAAACGTATAGGCCCGAGATTAACCTCGAGCCTATGTTAGTGTTTATAGTATTATTTATCGTTTGAAATTCGTAGACAACATCGCGCCGATTACCTTTTCCAGTTTACTGCTGGAAAGATCCGGACCTTTATAAAGGGTCAACAGAATATCGTTGGAATTGTCCTGCTTGGACACCATCATAACGCCGCTACCTCGTGCACCGTTATCATCGTAATCCTTCGCAACGATAACGAGGTTCAGATAATGGTCCTTCATGTATGTGTATACCTTGCTAGTACGTGCGGAGGAACCGATCATTTTTGCGATATTCATGCCGCGATTGAACACGATTGCATTTGCATTATGCGGATTCGCCGCCAATTGTTGACGCTCCTCATCATTTAGAGGCATGAGATTCACCATGAGGGAATCCCCCTGCTTACCGCGGAACATGGCCGGCATCGTTTCGCGCACATCATCAGGAATACCCGTATCGGCAGTGAGTTTCAACTCCTTAGGTACGTTCATATACAGAACGCCTTTGCTGTTACGACCCACTTCAGTTTTACTGATATCCACGGCGCTCAGCATAATGGAATCCTTGATGGTGAACACTTGGTTCGCCAACGGCTTTTCAGGCACACCGCGACTCGCTAATTGCACTTCGCCCTCTTTGGTTTTCTTCAGGGTTTCCACATTCCATTTCGCACCTTTTTTATCCCCGTCACTCGGTTCGGTGAAAGCATTCGCACCGTCCTTCGTACCCACGTAAACATAGGTCTGAGCAGGGATAATCGTATCCGGTGCACCGGCTTTATTGAAAGCCGCACCATATAATACGTTCGGAATCATATTGGAGCCGACCTTTAAATTATTGTTTTCCTGGCTTTCCACATCAAAATTGATATTCCCTGTAAACGTAAGATCAGGTCCATGGTTAATCACAACCACTTCTCCCGCTTGAGGGATAACAACGGGACCTACAGGACCCGCCATAGCGACGCCTGCCATAGACACACCGAGACAAGCTGTTAATAAAGCACGTTTGAAGATAGACTGTTTCATAGATTTACTCTCATTTCTCTATTATTTCACTATAGCCTGATAAGCTATACACCAAAATTCAGCATCATTACAAATACACTGAGCAATGACACCATGTTACCCTTCTATTGTTACATATTCGGGCAGACTTTGCAAAATATCAATAGCCAGAGACCTGGTCGATGGCGTGCAGCGCACCATACATAGGCCCTCATTATCAACAGAGGTCATCACGCCGACGTACTCATAGCCTTCGATGATACGATTGACGAAATTCGTATGCTTCGGATCGATATGAAAGTACACATACGCTTCTTCACCGGATTCAGACTCATCAGGAGCCGCTTCAAAAGCCCCTATGGAGCGGCTCGGCACCAACGGATCATCGGACAGAACCGCTTGATTCCGATTCGAGAGTTCCGAAATTCCCGAATGATTCGCTTTTAATCGAATACCGCTCATATCAGTCTTCCTTCTGCTTACACTCACGGCGCATCATGGAATACGGCTCAAGAGGCGTATCCATGTAAAGGCGGACTCTCATTTGCGCATGCGGTGCCACATCGATAGGATTGCCGTCCTCGTCCGTCATCTTCTCGATAACGGCTTCGACTAAATCACCTTTCGGCTGACAGAATTCAACCTTATCACCGACCTTGAAATTATTGCGTTGTTCAAGATCCACATATTTTTCTTCTTCGTTATAGCCCAGAACTAAACCGATGAAGTCGTGACTCTGCGTATTCGTGGATTTACCGTAGTTTTGTGCGCTTTCATCAGGACGACCTTCGGCAAAGCCGTCCGTATACGGACGATGAGAGATTTTTTCCAATTCCTTGATCCATTCAGGACGCACATACCAGTCCTTGCCTTCTTTCAAATATGTATCGATAGCCGTACGGTACACCTTGGCCACCGTCGCAACATAGTGAACGGACTTCATACGGCCTTCGATTTTAAGGCTGTCTATGCCGGCCTCATAAAGGTCAGGAATGCGATGAATCAGGCACAAGTCCTTGGAGTTAAAAATATAGGTACCATGTTCATCCTCTTCGATGGGATAATATTCGCCGGGACGATTGGACTCCACAAGAGAGTATTTCCAGCGACAGGATTGAGAACATTGACCGCGGTTCGCATCGCGATTTCCCGTCATATAGTTCGATAGAAGGCAACGGCCCGAGTAAGAAATACACATGGAGCCATGAACGAAGGACTCGATTTCGATATCTACATGGTCCTTCATTTCTTTAAGATCCGCCAGCGATACTTCGCGAGCCGCCACGACACGGGCGGCACCCAATTCTTTCCACATCTGCACGGTATGCCAGTTTGTAGTGGACGCTTGCGTACTCACATGTAACTCAAGCCCCGGAGCCACGCGTTTTGCAAGGCTGAAAATCCCCATATCCGCCACGATGATAGCATCGACACCGATGCTTTCAAGGAATTTCAAATAATCCTCCAAGCCTTCAAAATCCTCATTATGAGGAATGATATTACAGGTGACGTGGATTTTCTTGCCATGAGAATGAACAAATTCCACCGCTTCCTTCAGTTCCTCATCGGAAAAGTTTGAATTCCCCGCGCGAAGTCCGAAGCGCTTTCCCGCGCAATAGACGGCATCCGCACCATAGCGAATCGCCATCTTTAATTTATCCATATTGCCCGCCGGGCAAAGTAATTCCATAAAATGTTCTGCCATTATTTGTTGTGTCCTTTCCACACACTCACACTCATACCGTCCCCCATAGGGTAAATCGTGGTATTAAATAATTCTTTGTTTTCTACAAAGTTCAAATATTCCTGTAATCGTTTAACGATTGTCTTAAAGCGCTTCGGCGCTTCTTTTTCGCCGCGCACGTAACCTCTGAAAAGGACATTATCCGCGAGGATAACGCCGCCTTCTTTCACATGCGGCAAAATCAGTTCCAATTGTTTTAAATACTGACCTTTCGGCCCATCCAGAAAAACAAGATCATATTCACCGACAAGGTTCGTTAACACCTGAGACGCATCACCTTGAATTAAGGTAATCGCATCCGCATAGGCGGATTGATTAATATAATATTTCGCCATTTTATGACGCACCTCATCCAGTTCTATGGATGTAATATGGCCTCCCTCATCAAGCAGGGGAGCCATCAGCAGTGCGGAATATCCAATGGCGGTGCCCACCTCCAACACGGAGGTGGGCCGATATAATCCTATTAATTCTTCAAACAGATGTACCTCCGATTCTCGCAAAATCGGTACATCATTAAGCATCGCATAAATACGCTGTTCATTTAAAATATCATTTAATGTCATGAAAGTAGATAGATTCTCCTACATTATCGATAATTGTATTGATTGGAGCTTGTCCCGCCGGACGGATTCACGGATTGCGGTCGCTGTACCTGAATAGGCGGCACATTCGACTGCGATGAATTCGGAATCACGTTCTGCATCGATTCCGGTGGCGTTGTAACAGGAATCGTCGTCGGTACATAGTTACTGCCGGAGTCGGCATTCGGTGTTGCCGCCGGTGCACTCTGTGCAGCTTCCGGTGCCGTCGTGACAGGAATCGTTGTCGGCGTATACTTAGTAGTCGGTTCTACATCAACATATTGAGAATCCGCTTCCACCGCTTCCGCCGAACTGTAATTATAATTAGGCTCAGTAGTAGCCGCAGCCACGTCATAGTTAGGCCCTGCCGCCTGCGCCGCGGATTCATTACCGGACGGCGTGGAATCACTGCCGTAGATCTTATGAACCGCCGCTAAATGTTCCTCATAGGTTTTAGAGAAGTGATTATGGCCTTCTTTATCCGCCACGAAGTACAAATAATCCGTATTTTCGGAATGAAGTACCGCATCAAGGGATTTTTTACCGGGATTTGCAATCGGTCCCGGCGGTAAGCCTTTGCTCACATATGTATTATAAGGGCTCTGTAATTGAGTATCCCCTAATGTTACATGTTCCTTCGCATAACCGAGTACATAGGAAATCGTCGCATCGGACTGCAATGGAATACCATGGGCCAACCGTTTTTTAAATACACCTGCAATAGTCGGACGATCCGCATCAAACAGAGATTCACGTTCAACAATAGACGCCAATGTCACAAAGTCGTGAATACTCATATGTTGAGCCTGGATCTGCTTTTTTACGGCCGGAGTCAGATAGCGATTCATTTCATCCGCCATCATTTGAATCACGTCACGCGGCGTCGCATCTACAGGGATCTCATATGTGCTTGGAAATAAAAACCCCTCTACAGGATATGTTTCAGGCTTTGTCCCCTTCATATACGGATAAGGTACAAATGTCTTCGCTTCCTCTAAAAAGTCCTTCGACTTCATGATCTTATTCTTCTCGAGCTCAATCGCGATATCACCTACCGTGTAACCTTCCGGAATAGTCAGACGAATTGATTTTACATGACCCTCCTGCAACAGGGAAATGAGTTCTTTCACAGACACCTTATTCGGAATCTGATAATGCCCCGTTTGAAGCTTATCACCGGTACCGCTCAACAACAACCACAGCTTAAAGCCCTGAGTGGAGCGGATGAGGCCTTTTTCATAAAGCATGTCCGCAATTTCAGATCCTGTTTGATTCTTATCGATGACCACCACTTGAGATCCATCATCCTGGGCAAATGTATTCGGCATATAGTACAATGCACTGAGACCGCCTACGATAACCAAGATTCCTACGATAATAATAATACAAATATATTTTAAGGGTTTTCTCACGATATTGAGTTCCTTTCTATCAAATAAGCGTCAATTGTCACTCTATTATACCATAAACTCTATATTTCCCCTATGAAGTTCAGGACATAAAAATAGCGCATCACCCAATGGCAATACGCTACATTTACAATGGATTACTCGTCGTCATCCATATCCTCATACAATTTTACCAGAGCTTCGAAATGTTCATCATCTTCATCCAAAGGCACATATTCCTCTACGCCTTCTTCATTTGTTTCGATACGGGCCAAGATCATATATGTATCATCTTGACCTTCATGGTCAGCCTCTTCCTCCTGCACATGTACAAGAACGGCGTATTCTTGGCCTTCATGATTCAAAACAACGTCTTCCGTGAAGTACTGTTTCTTACCGTTTTCGTCTTCGAATTCCAAGTAATACACTTCGCCTTCAAAATTTTGGTCAACCATTGGAAACCCTCCTTTTAAATACTTATTTATTAAACTGCAAGCGATCTAAATATCCTTGCAAAATTACAACCGCTGCCATCTTGTCGATCACAGATTTGCGTTTTTTACGACTTACATCAGCTGCGATGAGTTGGCGCTCCGCCATGACGGTGGATAACCTCTCATCCCAATAAGTAACAGGTAAATCGATGACTTCTTTCATCTTGGCGACGAATTCCTCCGTCTTTACAGCCCTATCCCCTTTGGTGCCGTTCATATTTTTCGGCATTCCCACGACCAGCTCATGCACCTCGTATTCGGTGATGAGTTCCTGCAGTCTGTGAAAGTCCTTTTCAAGGGATGTTCTGCGAATGGTTTCTATGCCTTGCGCCGTCATGAGCAATGCATCACTGCAGGCGATACCGATAGTTCGGCTGCCTACGTCCAATGACATAATCCTCATTACAGTTTCTTAGCCTTTGCGTATTCTTTTAATAATTCTTCAATCAAATCATCCCGCTCTAAACGGCGAATGTCGGATCGTGCATTATTATAACTTGTGATATACGCAGGATCACCGGAGATAAGATATCCCAGAATTTGATTGATCGGGTTATACCCTTTTTCTTGAATCGATTGATAAACGCGAGTAAGTACCTCTTCAGCTGTTACCGGTTCATCTTCAACTTTACGGAATAACATAGTTTCATCGGAAACCTTCATGCATATCCCTCCTTTTCAGTACATCAGGCGAGGCCCGTCCTTGTGAAAGACGAGACTCAGCCTCGTATGCTAACCGTCCGACTGGGCCGGACAGTTAATCTTAGCTTAGGTTACATATATAACTGCATAGTATTAAATAGTATATATCAATAATAATTATACAGTTATATATGTTATTGTAACATAGATGACAAAGCATCTCCACCTGCTTTAAGTGCATCCGGTAATTTATCCGGTTCCTTGCCTCCCGCTTGCGCCATGTCAGGACGACCGCCACCATTACCGCCCGTTACCTGAGCGGCAGCTTTTACGATATTACCTGCATGAGCACCTTTACTTACGATATCTTTAGATACCTTACATGCAAAGCTTACCTTATCCGCACCTATAACGGAACCTAGGAGAACCACACCGGACCCGCCGAGTACATCGAGGGCCTGATCCGCATAATCTCGAAGTTCATCCATCGTATTAACCCTAACGGATGCGAAGATGGCGTCGACACCGTTGATATTCACCTTAGCGGATACGATATCAGCAGCACCGCTGGCGGTGATTTCCTTGCGGATTTCATTGAGCTCGTGTTCAACCGCTTTTGCATCGGCCAATACCTGATGCAAACGTTCCTCTACCTGCGCAGGTTTCGTCTTAAGCTCTCCTGCCAGACGCTCAATAGTCAAGCGATCCTGTTGTGCCGCCTCAAGAGCTGCGCGCCCCGTAATCGCTTCGATACGACGCACCCCGGATCCGATACCGGATTCGGATGTCAAACGGAACGAACCGATGAATGCCGTATTACCCACGTGAGAGCCGCCGCACAATTCAACGGAGAATCCTGGTACCTCTACCACGCGTACAACATCGCCGTATTTATCGCCGAAAAGTGCCATCGCTCCTTTTGCTTTCGCTTCGTCCATAGACATTTCAGCGATAGCAAGATCCGTTGCTTTGAGTATCTCTTCATTTACGAGGGCCTCTATTTTTTCAAGTTCCTCCTGTGTTACAGGGGAGAAATGCGTAAAATCGAAACGCAAATAATCCGGCGTTACCAAAGAGCCCGCCTGATTCACATGTTCGCCTAACACTTGTTTCAAGGCCGCATGCAATAAATGTGTTGCCGTATGATTGCGAGCCATCGCGGCACGGCGGTCCGTATCCACTTCAAGCGTCACATCATCACCTTCGGAAATAGACCCTTCCACAACGGTACCGATATGATAAACCGTACCTTCAGGCAAACGCTTTGTATTATGAACCTCCACCTTACCCATCGGTCCGACGATAAAGCCCGTATCACCTAATTGTCCGCCCCCTTCAGCGTGGAACGGAGTCGTACGAACGATAACGGTGATTTCATCACCGTCAGCAGCCGTCTGCAAGCGTTCGGAACCTTTACCGATCATAAGAACGGAAGATACCGTTACGGCTTCATCCTCGAGAAGGTCTTCATCCTTAAGGAATGTAATATCAGGTGTTGCCACCTTTGCATCTTCTTTAACACGTGCTTCGCGGGCGCGTTCACGTTGCTCCTTCATCGCCGCATCGAAACCGTCACGGTCGATTGTAAAACCACGCTCAGACGCAATTTCCTCTGTTAATTCCCAAGGGAATCCGTATGTATCATACAATTTAAATACTTCCACGCCCGGTACGACAGTCGCTTTCCCGGCAGCCAATGTATCGATTAAGGAGTTCAATAATTCAAGGCCTTGTTCCAACGTCTGATTGAATCGTTCTTCTTCGTTTTGAACGACCCGTTTTACGAAGTCTTTTTTCTCAGCGATGGACTTGATTCCCGGTCCTAGAATATCTACGACTACGTCGATAAGAGGTGTTAAGAAAATACCGTCAATACCGAGTAAGCGACCATGGCGCACGGCACGGCGCAAGATACGGCGCAATACGTAACCGCGCCCCTCATTAGACGGCAATACACCGTCGGAAATCAATGCCGTTACGGCGCGAGCATGGTCCGCAATAACCTTCAAGGATACATCGGTGCTTTCATTATCGTTATACGAAACGCCTGCACGTTTTGCCGTCGCCTCGATAATCGGGAAAATCAAATCTGTTTCAAAGTTCGTTTTACAATGTTGCAATACGGATGCCAATCGTTCAAGACCGGCGCCGGTATCGATATTTTTATGTTCCAACGGTTCATAGGAGCCGTCCGGCATCTTATTGAATTGAGTGAACACGAGATTCCAAATTTCAAGATACCGGTCGCAGTCGCAGCCGGGTGCGCAATTTGGATCGTCACAGCCGTGTTCAGGGCCCTGATCAAAGAAAATTTCACTGTCCGGACCGCATGGACCTTCACCAATTTCCCAGAAGTTATCCTCCAAACGGGAGATATGGCTTTCTTCTACACCGCAATCGTTATGCCAGGTATCATAAGCCTCCTGATCATCCGGATATACAGTGACATAGAGTCTATTTTTATCGAGTTTGATGACTTCCGTCAAAAATTCCCATGCCCAATGAATGGCTTCCTTCTTGAAGTAGTCGCCGAAGGAAAAATTGCCGAGCATTTCAAAGAATGTATGATGACGCGCGGTGCGACCCACGTTTTCAAGGTCCCCTGTACGCATACATTTCTGACTTGTTGTAATACGATGACAAGGAGGTACCAGTTTACCGGTGAAGAAAGGCTTTAACGGCGCCATCCCCGCCCCGATCAATAATAGGGACGGATCGTTTTCCGGTATAAGAGAAAAACTATCTAACTTTAAATGCCCTTTACTTTCAAAAAACTGCAAGTACGCTTGACGCAGCTCATTACCCTTCATGTGTATATTCCTCCTAAAATTATTTACTCCTAATTATACCGTAAATAATATAGAAAATCTATCAAAAACCATGATAAGTCCGCATAATTCGTGGACTTTCACCATATAAAAAAGAGGTTATACGGATCAACAAGTACATAATTGATTCGTATAGCCTCTTTTGAGCTAGTATAGAGTTTTAGCGTACGACGCGTTTCGCACCGATATAGCGTTCGCCCCAGTAGCCGGAATCCAAGCTTGCTACAGCAACACCGCTGCTGGATGTAGCACTGATGAATTGACCGTCGCCGATATAAATACCGGAGTGAGATGGGCCCGGTTCATAGGTTTCAAAGAATACCAAGTCCCCTGCCTTCAAATTAGCACGAGATACTTCAATACCCACGTTATATTGCTCATCCGCTAAACGAGGCAAGGAAATACCCTGTTGCGCGAATACGTATTTAACATAACCGGAGCAGTCAAAGCCGCTTGGTGTAGTACCGCCAAATACATACGGTACGCCGCGGTATTTGTTGGCTTCTGCCAAAATAGCATGAATACTGCTAGGTGTTTCGCTTTTTGTAATGTTGTTTAATCTAACATGCTTCCCGTTAATCGATTGACCGGCAATACGACGGGATGTGGCATTGCTGTTTGTGAAAGCAGACTTCGTCGCCACTGCTTTTGTTGCCGCATTATGCGTTAGCGCCGCCTTAGTAGAACGAGGGGCCCCCATTAAGGCATTATACGTTGCAGGACCTACAATACCGTCTACAGGAAGTCCGCGATCTTGTTGGAACAAGCGAACCGCCCATTTTGTTTCCTTACCGTATACACCGTTTTTATCTGTTGCATTATAGCCGTGTTTAATCAGTTGCTGTTGAACCGCTGTAACACTTTTGCCTTTATCACCATATTGCAATGTTGTTGCGCCAACTATGGCAGTACTGGCACACACAAAAGTTAATGTTAATGCCGTTATTTTCGCCTTACTATATTTTGACTTCATATGCTTCCTTTCCAAAAAAACTTAAAGTAAGTTACTTATTCAAAATATACTAACCGTCTATTTATTTGCATTCACAAATACAGCTAGTCTTCCTTGCTTTGGTCGGTATAAGTCTCCGACGCGATAAACACATCGGCACTGCTAGGTCCCATCACAGGTACCTCTTCATGGCCCTCGAAGTTTATTGCGGACTTAACCCAATACAAAGGTCGTTGCTTCACCTCTTCAAAAATACGACCTACATACTCGCCTATAATACCTAATCCGACGAGTTGAATTCCACCAATAAATAAAATGGATACGCCTATTGTCGTCCAGCCGTTAAGAGCTTGTCCCGTAAGGTACACATAAAGGAGATGCAGGATAAGTAAAAAACTCAATCCCCCGCAGAGTACACCTACATAGAGAGCCGCTCGCAACGGAACTCTGGAAAATGCTGTAACCCCATCTAGAGCAAAGCGAATCATCTTGCGTACGCTGAATTTGGAAACCCCTGCATATCTCGGAGGTGCCACGAAATGTAATTCCGCCTGTCGATATCCTAAGGCCCCGACAATGCCGCGCAAGAAACGTCCATGTTCCCGAAAGCGTTTCAAGGTGCCCAATGCTTTGCTATTCATGAGGCGAAAATCGGATCCGCCCTCCACGATAGGAACATCGGCCATCTTATTCATTAGCTTGTAATAATACTTTGACGTGAAAGATTTAGCCCAGCTGGCGTCCTCTGTCGAGTCCCGTATGGTGCGCACCACATCATACCCGGATTCCCATAACCGAACGAGTTCGGGAATCAAAGCAGGCGGATGCTGCATGTCACCATCCATTGTAATAACTGCATCACCATGAGCGTAATCAAGACCGCAGGTCAATGCCGTCTGATGCCCGAAGTTGCGAGCCAGCAATAACACTTTAACATGTTTATCATCGCTAGCAATTTCACGCAGTATGATAGCCGACGAATCATTAGATCCATCATCTACATAGATTAATTCATAATCATATGTAAGACCTGACATAACATCAGTTACAGCTTTATAAAAAGTAGCTATATTATCCTCTTCGTTATATACAGGCACTACAATAGAAAGTAACATAAATCCTCCAAAGTACTTTACTCACCTATTTTATGTGAAATAGTAAATTAAGGCAAATGTCAAAGGTTAACAATAAGGCCAATTATCCGAATAAACCCAGTAAATACAAGGGTTATTCACTTATAACCAAATTTCATCTTCATCTTTTTTATATATTAGTAATCCGAATAAATAAAAAATCTATTTATTTTTAATTATGAAATCGTTTATATAAAACCGATGAAGAAAACACAAAAATGAACCTACAATGACCGCTATTGCAACAGGATTTCGCCGCTTATAATCCGGCCGCGTCAATCCAAGTCTGTAAATCTTCTTCCGCCGTTTCCATATCTTCATCATAAGCTCCGGCCACTACTGGGTATCTGGAAACCTCTACGGTATGCAGAATAGAATCATCGCGACCGTTTTTATAGATACCGATCCAGATGCCGGAAAATTGGGATTCATACCACTCCACCGGTTGATCCGTTTCATTAAAGGAAATTGTAATATGACCACGTCCCAACGTTTCCAGTACTTCCACCTGTTCCTCCTCGGTAAGTCCTGTTTTTTCTATATAAACAGAATAGGTCTCACCTGTTTCACGCAGTTGCTTTAACGCAGCGCGCAACTCATTTAAAACGGCACGTACATTATTGTAATTTTCAATCATATAATCTCCTATTACAAATACATCTTCATGAATTATTTCGGTTCTGCAGTTACCCCCCAACGAGCCAGAACCTGTAAAACCCTCTTCTTTACCTCCGGCAAGGCGCGCTGTACAACTTCACTCGGTTCAAAGCCGATTTCGAGAGACTCGGGCTCGACGCCGATTACGACAGCATCCTCCAAGGGCTGCTCCTGAATCGCTCGAATGCGAAGAATATCCTGCATTCCGACTTCATGAACTGAAATATGTTCCGTAAAGTATTGCTCCAATTCCTTATGAGGGAACTCGTAAACAGTACCGGGCGCTTCACCACCATTAATGGCATCGACAAGGAGTATTTTTTTCATGCCCCGCATATACGTCAACAGCTCCATCCCCATCGTACCGCCATCGATGATGCTTACAGCAGGTGTAAAGGAATATGCATGTTGTAACTCTTTCACAACATGCACACCGAGGCCTTCATCGGTCAGCAGAATATTACCGACCCCGAGGAGGACGATTTCATTATTACCGTCATCGTAAAGGCTGTTTAAATCAATACGCGGACCCTCCGAGTCCGCGTATTCTTTCAAGCCTCTGATATATTCAGTACTTGTATCAGTCATCTTGTAATTCTCTTTCTCTAGGATCGTTAGGATCGCTAGGGCGATATGTCGTAAAGGACGGTTTATCGATTCTTTCACCACGGCGACGTTTACCGTTCAAATCTTCAATATCAATCGGATCATGAGCGTAATATTTCATACCCGATACCATAGCGGACACTTCGCCGGATTCCTCCATCACATCTTCACGGAACGCCATATACACGTGAATAATAGTAAAGAACAAGAAACACCATGCTATGTAATGATGGATGATATGAACCTTATATTCACCGCCAAACAGCGTGATAACCGGAGCCAGTGCACCGCCTAAGATACTGTTAGGATTAATCATGCTGTACATGGCAAATCCCGTCAGGATTTCAAAGAAAAACAAAATATACACCGCTAAATATGCCGTACGGGCCAATGAGTTTCTTAGCCAATGATGTTCGTGCTTCTGAGGAATCATCAAATAGTGCAATGTTGTTTCCCGCAAGCCGTACCAGTATCGTTTCTGTCTGAACTTCGGCAACAATCTGTCTCCACGATTCCAAATCGCACCGGCAAATCGGAATATGAAGGAAAATGTCAGAATAACTCCGGCAATGAAATGGATGCGACGCATCGTTTCCATTGAAAACCAACCGTCGATAGCGAAGGTCGGCTCCGGATTACCTGTAATCGCCGCAAAGCCCGGATCACCTATATAAAGACCGGTCCAGAACAATGCGGTTACACTGAGCACCATAGTCCAGTGGAATATGCGCAGCCATAAACTGAATACGACATACGCTTTTTTGTCAGTATGTATTAACATAATGCCACCCCTTATTTACACAATGCATCGGTATTAACGGAAACAATTTTCTCACCTTTTTTATTGTATAAATGAGTAGCACATGCTAAACATGGGTCGAAGGAGTGAATTACCTTCAGAATTTCCAACGGTTTATCCGCAATTTTTACCTTCGTGTCTATCATGGCGTCTTCGTATGCACCATGTTCATTAGCCGCCGTCTTAGGGCATGCATTCCATGTGGACGGCACGATACATTGATAATTCGCGGAGCGACCGTCCTTGATGTGAATCCAGTGACCCAAGCCGCCACGCGGTGCATCTACAAGACCAACGCCCTTCGCATCCGGTGCCCATGTATTAGGATCGAATTTAGTCATATCCGCTACGGCGGTATCACCGTTCTTGATATTTGCAACGAGCTTATTAAAGAAATATTGGCTCATATTTGCCGCTACTTGCGCATCGAGGCCACGACATGCTGTACGACCTACCATGGTCGTCATCCATACATGTGCAGGTACGCCCAATACCTGAGATACGGTATCTATTTGACGGACTATCATGGATTCCGCCCAGGTCGGATCCTTGATGATACCTTGTTTTACCTTTGTATATACGACGATATATTTAGCTAATGGGCCCACCTCTGCTGTCTTACCTTTGAAAGTAGGCGATTTGATCCAGGAATATTTTTTATCTTCGTCGAGAAATTCCCATTTTTCTTTCGTCCCCGATTTAGGACCTGTAAACTTAGGATCCGTGACACCGTCAATAGGATGAAGAGAGCTTTCACCATTCGGATACGTAAACCAGGAATGATCCACCTCTTCACTGAGATATTGAGGATCCATGAAATCCTGACCTTCCAAGTTGATAAAAGTCGCTTTATCGACACCGAGGCCGAAGTTTTCTACCACACCATTGGAGCGGACGATACATTTTTTATGATAATCGCCGTCAGAAATGCCGCTATAGGATTCATCAGGATAGTCACCATAAGACATAACGCGTTTTTTAGCAAGACCGCCACCGTCAATCATACCTTTTTCCACGTAAATTTTGCCGATGGCCAACAGATCAGGCACATAGAAATTATCCACCAAATCCTTCGTCAAGGAGATGGATTGTTCCACCGCCGCAAGGCGTTGTGTGTTAATAGGGGCATTCATATCGTTCATGGAAATGGCGCACGGCATACCGCCTACGATGTAATGCGGATGCGGATTCTTACCGCCGAATACAACATGAGGAATAACGATATCCCGTTGACGATCCAAAATATTCAAATAATGAGCTATCCCCATTAAATGTACTTCAGGAGGCAATAAGTTATAGTCCGGATGGTCCCACCATTGAGCGGAGAAAATACCTAACTGCCCGGATTCAACGATTTTTTTAATCTTTTGTTGCACCGCTGTATAGTAAGCGGTAGTCGCTTTAGGGAATTCCTTAGGATATGCGGAATCCTTTGACGCCGTTTCAGCCGGAGCAAGTCCTCCTATATTATACGTAGCCAACACATCATTTTGTAATTGAGCCGTTTTGGCCGGATCCGCATTGAGCGCCGCTACAGGGCTGACCCAATCCAGAGCATGCAAATGATAAAAATGCACGATATGGTCATGCACATCTAAGCAGCTGTGCATGATATTACGGATATAGTTCGCATTTTTAGGAATGGAAATGCCCACCGCATCCTCTACGGCCCGCAAGGCAGCCAGTGCATGCGTACTTGTGCATACACCGCAAATACGTTGTACGAAAGCCCAAAGATCACGAGGGTCGCGATCTTTAGCAACAAGTTCGATACCACGCCAAGCCGTCCCCGAGGATAATGCGTCCTCTACCTTACCGCTACCTTCATCTACCTTTATCTCCACCCGCAAATGACCTTCAATACGGGAAATCGGATCTACTACTACGCGTTTCATTAGTGACTTCCTCCATTATTGTGCTTTTCTTCATCCCACTTGCCGCTTTCTTTCAAGCGTTTTTCCTCTTGGATATCATTGTACTTATTACGGGCAAGGGTTGCCGCACCGTGTACAATAACCGCAGCGGTAGCACCGACAGCGGCTACCGTGCCGATTGTATCGGCCGTTGTAATGGTGTTCGCCAACGGAATATCCGGCAGGCGTTTATAGAATACATCATTATCCCAGAAACCCTTTTCAGAACAGCCGATACAGCCATGACCGGATTGAATCGGATAGGACAGACCGTTCCACCAGCGCAAATTACCACAGGAGTTGTATGTCTGCGGTCCACGGCAGCCTACCTTATATAGGCACCAGCCAGCTTTAGATGCATCATCGTCAAACTTTTCCACAAAGAGACCGGAGTCAAAAAAAGCACGACGATAGCATGTATCATGGATACGATTACCGTAGAATTGTTTAGGACGCCCCTGGGAATCAAGCGGCGGAATTTGTCCGAACAATGCATAATGCATAACTACACCTGTCATAACCTCAGGAATCGGAGGGCACCCCGGCACCTTGATAATCGGTTTTCCCGATACGACGGAAGACACGGATACCGTATTTGTCGGATTCGGTTTAGCCGCTTGAATGCCGCCCCAGGATGCACAGGATCCGTATTCGATAATCGCCGCAGCCCCTTTAGCACATTCCAATAAAGACTGTTTAAATGTACGACCACCTACGGTACAGTAGACGCCGTCTTCATCAAGAGGGACACCGCCTTCGACAGCTAAAATGTATTTACCGGCCTTCTCCGTAATCAGTTTCTCCAAATGCTCCTCTAAAGGTGCCCCGGATGCGGCCGCTAATGTATCATCATATTCGAGAGAAATCATATTCAAGATAACATCCGATGCAAACGGTGACGACGAACGGATGAAAGCTTCACTACAACCTGTACATTCATGCCCATGCAACCAGATTACCGTAGGTAATTCTGTCGTTTCAGCCGCTTTTACAACGGTGTCCAGCATCGTTGGCGGCAATCCTAAAATAGCAGTGAGCGCTACACAGGATTTCATAAATGTACGTCGACTCAAGCGTCGCTCCTGGAAGAGTGTCCATAAACTGTTTACACGATTCTTCACGGAATATAGCCTCCTTACAACAACTTTGCGCAATGTATATATTACTTAATAAACTACAACTATTCTTGCATTTATATTGCTATTATAACATCTCCTCACTATTTTAAACAGTAAAAAGCCTCATAGCATAAAGAAAGAACTGTATACAAGAGTAATGATATATCCTGCATACAGTTCCGTATCATCTGGTTTTACAAAAACCTTCAGTTATTAAATTATTTGATTGCTTCTCTGATGAGCTCTTCAAGGATGTCAGCTTTCTTATAGCCCACAAGAGAATCGAGCATTTTACCGTCCCTGAAAAATACCAAGGATGGGATACCGTCGATATCTTCTTTCAGCAAAATGCCCCGAAGATTTTTATCCTCCGCATCAACGGTGAAAAACTGCACTTCACCTTTTAATTTTTCGGCTACCGTCTCCACCTCGGGACGCATAACGATACAAGGTTCACACCAACCTGCCCAGAAATCAACAATAGTCAAACCTTTGGATCCAAGTACTTTTTCATCAAATTCTTGTACACTAGTAATCGCTGTAATTGCCATGAAGTTCTCCTAACAAAGTCTTAAATCATATATACAATAATTCGTTTTCTGATAATGAAGCAAGCAATCAATAAGCCGAGTTCTGTTCCGCTTGCGCGGTGACGATTATCT
>ERZ773038.859-NODE-859-length-18729-cov-12.055692_pt1 | contig 18729 bp, 22 predicted proteins | sample MGYA00511665_ERZ773038 | MGnify/ENA primary metagenome ERZ773038 (study PRJEB29015, sample SAMEA2737966) | human oral metagenome | biome: human oral; feature: human-associated habitat; material: dental | place: China | collected 2028 ... | reverse complement strand
AGTCAAATAGGTGTTTGTTTAGCATACCTGTATCAATATCAAATCCGTGAGATTCTGACATTTTAGATTTAGCGGATATGAATTCTTCATATTGTTGCAAATACGTCCTCCTTTAGATATAATCAACGTAGAATATTATTTTTCTAATTTGAGCTTGTTGATGTTGCCGCATCATCAGGCTCATTTTTCATGCCCAAATCCTCGCATTCATCAGGAATGCAATAATCTTTCTTTGGGCATTTATTACAGTCTCGCAATTTAATCACCACCTTTCAAAGCGCTTAAATCAAGCACCCTCTCAGGCTTTCTAGCTTCCCATGTGTAATAATCTAAGCCTGCTTCTTTTAACGCATCCGCAGCAGCTCTACCTGTTTGTGCTTCATCAATAATTCTGTAAGCACTTTGCCTAGCATTACGTACTTTTGCTAGTCGTTCCACGAATGGCTTTAATAGTTCACAAATTGAAGCCCATATTTTTGGTGGTTCATTATAGAAGCTCTTACATCGACTAATCATGCGATTGATTAAAAATTCCGAAGTCGGAATACTCGCCAAAACGCTATCACCAAACCCCGCTTGCCTAATATCTTTAGCCGCTTTCCGAGCTTCGGATAGGGCCTCTTCTAAATGTTTAAAAGCATCTAGCGATTTAATTTCTTGAGTCAATAGAGCTTCGTATTCTTTTTCAATTGCATCGGTTTTGTCACAACTGACACGAGATACGAAGTCCCTTACTTTTTGTTTACTGATATAAGGTTTTGTCATTTTCTGTCTCCTTTAGTTGTAATAAGGGTTCTTGCAATACTTCCCGTGAGTTCTTACTTTAGCGGTATACGCAACGTCTTCACGTTCCTCGGCATCCATTTCAGCTTTATCTTTATAAAAGCCATAAATGGATATAACCAAGCCTATGAGTGCCTGTACTCCAAACTGTATATATCCTATCTGGTCGAGTTCCAGGGAACCCATAGATCCGGCGATAAGGAATGTACTAAATAACATGTAGCCCATTACTCATCGTCCTCCTATAACATCAGCATTGATAAAATAGACGCTACTGCTGCCGCAGCTAAGCTTATATGCATTCCTGCATCAATCCATGTCATGATTAATTCCTCCTAATGAATCCCAGCGGATTTAAATTCCGCATCAACTACTTTCACATCCCAACCTAGCGAATGGACAAGAAATGTTCTAAATCCCTCTTTATCGATGACAAAGCTTCGAGATTTCTTACCTGGCGATTGCCAGGCATATGCGAATGGAAATCGGTCTCTTGCGATGCCCTCTCGGATTGCCGTTAGGCTAACCCCAAGTACAGCCGACATTTGGGCGACCGAAATCACTTTTTTAATCATGTGCACTGCCCCTCCTTTCATATAGCTTTTAAAATCATTCTGATTTCTTGACCCACCTGTAAACGATCTTTAAAGGTATCTTGATTACGGAAATCATCCATATAGACTTCTAGCATCTCTCGGTATATTGCCGCTTTGAAGCTTTCTGGTTTTTCCACATCTTCTCGATACGGCTTTAAAACTGTAACAGGCTTACCGAATTCATAGTCGATAAAGCCCCTAGCCTTTAGCCGGGCTTTCATGGTTCTAATCTTACCGTTCGGCCATCCGAGTAAATTTTCTATTTCTCCGTTGGTCTGCAACCCGCTATCACGGTAAGCGTTATACAAAATTTCCATATCTGTCATTTGCTGTCCTCGTTTCTTTTTAATTTGTTATAATCAACTTAGAAGGGAGGTAGTTGCTGTGAGTATATTTGAATGGCTCACCCAATTTAAGGATGAGGACTCGGTACTTGGAGATTTAGTAAGAGATGCCCTATCAGATCCAGATTTTCCGAGAGATGGCGATTTCTTTAACATCCTTCAGTACCTTGAACATCGACGCGTACCCCATGAGGCGGTCGAAGCATTTAAAAAAGCATACAAGAGTTACGGTAAGACCATTTCAGTAGAGTAAGGTCTCCGGTATGGGATATTGACGGTAATAGTACAATCCACATTGTGCTTTTCCTCAATATCCTTTACCTGTTTAATGACGTCGCTAACATGGCTTTCATTAACTCCTACAGTTACGATATTTATTTTCATAATGTCCTCCTTTCCTTTAACTTGATTTTAATTCAAGTTTCTAGTTAAAAAAATTTGGTCTACAGTACACCCAAAGTATGCAGCCACTGCTACAACTTTACTTATGGCCACGTTAGAGATATCCTTTTCCCACGCGCCATAGGTTGGTAAAGATACGCCTAAATCAGCGGCTACCTGGGCTTGTGTAAGACCCTTTCTTGCCCTTAATTCAGCTAAATAAAATTTCTCGGGCATTAATACCACCTCCTTTTGTGTCATCATCTTAACATGAATAAAATTCAAGGTCAAGCATTAATTTGAATTTTTTTCAAGCTTTTATAAAAAAATATCAAATCTATTTGAATTTAAGTCAAATATATACTATAATTTAGATATACTTTTTGGGGGGGGGGAGGGAGATTAAGGAGGAAGAGATGCGACTTTCAGATAATATTAGACGATTTAGACGACTTCGTGATCTATCACAAGAAGATATAGCAAAAAAGTTAGGATATAAATCCTTTACAACTATACAAAAATGGGAAACAGGTATGGCTGAGCCACCTGTAGGCAAGCTGTATGAACTGGCAGCTATCCTTCGTGTTAACATTATGGATTTATTAGACGAAAAACCTAAAGATTCTATAGCAAGTGTTCCAAGTAGTTCCTATAAACTTGTGCCCGCATCTATATCAGCCGGCGAATTAACTAATATCGATAGCATCAATTTTATGAATAATGTTACAATCCCAGACTTCATAATGGGCCATTATGCTGGTAATAAAAATATTATTCTAATGCGAGTAAATGGCGAGAGCATGAATAAGGTTATCCCAAATGGTGCGGTTATCGCAGTTCTAACTGATGTAGAATTATGTGATATTCATGATGGCGATATTGTTGTTATTAAAAATGGGGGCGAATATACAGTTAAAAGATTCTACAATGATATCGAACACCAGGAATTCGTATTTAAACCCGATAGTAGCATACTATCGTTTAGAGATATTATATTTGGATATGATGCATCTGACGATTTATATTTAGTAGGTAAGGTTGTAATGTATAATGTAACTTTATAAGATTATTTAACAGAGGAGATAAACAATGAAATTCTATAAAATTTTATCTATCACAGTATTATTTGCAGCATTTGCTAGTTCTTCATTTGCACAATTTATCGATGTGACCTCGGATACATACAACAAAATATGGAGTGTTGGCCAATCATATAAGACGGACCGAAAATTAGAAAATCCTGTCAATTACGGTGTTGAACTTCGGAGTGGCGCAGGCGGTGCGGCCGTATTAGTTACACCTGGCACAATCACAAAGTACATTGCTTACTCTAAAGACGACCGCCTTATTTTTCCAGACGAATCTTTTAAAAAAGCCATACTAAACAGTAATGACTATGTATACATAGCTACATATGCACTTCATCTTAAAAATCCATTAGCCGGTACAGTAATGCCTCAACTACCATCACAACGATTACTTATAGAAAAGGACAATCAGTATATAATCCCAGTAGCGATGAATACCAAAATCTATGATATGATGCCGCATAGCTATGCCCTTGTCTACTATGCAATACCTAAACAAATAATTATGAACCCACCATATACTATCAAATTTATTAATGGAAATGGCGATAAAATTGAAATACCTATTAACGCTGATAAATTAGCAGAACTTATGGACAAAGAAAATAAATTAGTCTATAAGACAAATGATTAATAAACGTAAGCCCCTATCCGATATGATTCAGATAGGGGCTTACATTTACTGGAAGGATATGAAATTATGGCCATGAAACGCGCCAATGGTACTGGCACCGTATATAAGATGAAACATAAGGCTCTACGCAAGCCATATCGAGCCGTGGTGACCCTTGGATATAACTCCGAGGGTAAACCCTTACGTAAATCCATAGGCACCTTTGCGACGCAAAAAGAAGCGCATAATGCATTATCGGCTTATGATGCTAATGCTCCGCAATATGAAGTCAAGGATACGACCTTTGGCCAATGTTGGGAATGGATGATCGAAGATAAGATGCGCAAAGGGGTACAACTAGACAAAGGCGGTTACCCTCACAATAAAAAGAAAATGCTACATCTTATGAATATCCCCATTAAAAATATTAGATTAGCCCATCTACAAGCAATTATTGATGATCATAGCCACATGAGCGGGCCTGCGTTAGCACAGATTAAAACAGCCATGAACGGATGTTTTCTGGCAGCCATACGAAATGACATTGTTGACAAAAACTACGCTAGCCTAGTCACCTTGCCCGCAAAAGAAAAGTCAACTTTACATAAGCCATTTTTACCGGCAGAGATTTATGATTTATGGCAATTATCGAATACAGATGAATATGCAAGAATCATGTTATGCTTAATATACACAGGCATGCGACCTGGCGAAATTAAGTCAATAAAATTTGCTGATGTGCATATAAAGGAACGCTATATGATTGGCGGTATTAAAACGGATGCGAGTAAAAATCGCATCATACCGATAGCCAATTGTATTATGCCATTTATAAGAAAATGGTACAGCGCGAGTCGATTCGAGCACGGAGAGTATATGCTTCCGGCATCCACGCCTAAAAACATACAAATGGCGCTCAGCCGGTATTTAAAAATGAAAGTACCAGGGCATTTGCCCCATGACGGGAGACATACATTCGCCACTCTTCTTACACAGATAGGCACGTCCGATGCTATGACAAAAACGCTAATGGGGCATTCGCATAAAGATGTTACAAATCAAGTGTATATTCATAGAGACGTCGATGAATTGATATCCGTTGTTAACCAAATACCGCATGGCGAGGCGATATTATCTGTGAAGGATGTTATCAAAAGGGCATGAAGGTTGAGCAACGGTTGAGCAACCGATTAAATTTCAAAGAATTTTAGCCGATTTATAAAACAAAGAACCCAGTAAACATCGATGTCTACTGGGTTCTTTAAATGAAATTCTATATATCCCTTACATATATACGTGAAATTGATAATTATTGTAAATAACACGTTCCCCAACGTATTATTTATTCCACATTTATATTTTATCCTATCAACATTTTCTAATCAAGTATAAATTAATAAATTTCTAGTAAACTATTTTAAAATTTTTGATATACTTATACCACCTTATGCTGCCATGAGCCACCAACAAATCGTATATAGGCACAAATAAGCCGTAACGATTGATCTAAACATAGAGAAATCCATGCCCCATATAAGCCTAGACCTAATGTAATACATAGCACATAAGTAATGATTGGGCGAATAACGGCAACGCTAATTAATGAATACTTCATGATATAAAAAGTATCACCTGCACCTTTCAAGACCCCAGCAAAGACCTGTTGTAATGCTTGAGGAAAAGCAGCGATAGCCATGATGCCCATCAACGCTGTAGCCAGTGTGACAACCTCACTTTCACGAGTATAGGCTTGTACAAGCAAATGGCCTGCACTAATGAATATAAGGCCGCTAACAAATCCTACAAAGAGTCCCATGCGAGCACCGATACGACCAAAAGCCTTCGCTAAATCCGACCGTTTATGACCCAAGTTTTGACCTGTATGAGAGGCGCCGGCAAAGCCAAGGCCCATGGCGAAGTAATAGAATATATCCATCAAGTTCATACACACATAATGTGCAGCCAACGGTACGGCACCAAGGGATGCCACAATCATAGTATATGTATACATACCAAAACGTTCAAAGAACTGTTCCCCTAAGGAGCTGCCCCCTACGTGGAACACCGTATGAAGTACGGAACGCTCAAAGCGCCATTTTGACGAATGCAACAAGGTGAGACCAGTCTTTGTATGTCGCGAGATAGCCCGCAACAACAAAGATGCGATAACGGCACTACTGATGAGCGTCGAAATACCGGCCCCCATGACACCAAATTCTGGAAAAAAGGCAATACCATAGATTAAGAAGAAATTCATAATCGTATTTAAGATATTCCCCACCACATTGGATTTAAAGATAACCTTTGTATTGCCATACCCGATGAGGGCGCCCCCTACAATTTGACTAAAGGACTGGAACACAAGGCTCATGACAATGAATCGACCATACCAAACAGCCGTTTCAATATACCCATCCTCTGCGCCGGTAAATCGCAAAATATGCTCTAAATTAAATAAACATATTGCAATCAAGGGAATATAAATTAAAAAGTTCAGTAGAATCGATTGCTTGAGCACTGCATTCATGCCATCTACATCACCTTCACCATGACGGCGAGCAATAATTGCAGTTACTGCAATCGATAAGGCACGGCAAATGACGAGCATAACCATTGCTGGTTGCCCCATAATGCCTACCGAAGCCAGTGCGGAGGCCCCCAATGATCCTACCATAGCCAAATCGATAGCAGTCATCAGCTGCATCATGAGCCCTTGCAAGGTCGCAGGCCACGCAATTTTCAAGTATTTATTATATAAGTTTTTTGTAGTATCTACCGGTCCCAGTCGATCTTTCATCGGTAATATGGTATCTACTGAGAACCAGCGTTGTAATGATGTTAACATAATGACTCCCCATAATAACCCCAAAGAGATTACATTAAACTTTCCACAATATTACTGTATTATATCATATAACATATGAGATGTCATTCATATGTTATGCAATTTAACTAATAACTTATATCAAAAATGCAAAAAACCCTCTTGCATACATCTTATACCAAACAATGTATAAGTATCGTAGTTAAGAGGGTTCTTTATTTTATTCCAAGATTATTGTATCTTTAAAATTTGATTTTTATTATCAATTATTTATTACTTAGCCTTTGGATGCTAACAATTTATCTACCGCTGCTTTCAAATTATCTAAGCCCTTCTTCGTTTCTGCCAATTCACGACGTTGTTGTTCGTTCTCAGCTTCTAACGTAGTAAGACTATCCGCTTGATCTGCGATAACATCTTTTTGTTCTGCATTTTTTTTTATTGATTAATAGCTTGGCTTGTATTTGCATTAGATGCATTCAACTGAGCTACATTCACTGCATCGGTCGGTTCTGTACCAGGCGCACCTCCTTTAATTTGGTTATTACCATTATTGAGGCCATCCTTCGTTAAGGATACAGGATTAGCTGGTGTTGCTCCAACTGCTGGCGTAATGGTAATACCGTTACCATTCATTACCGTTGTATTGCCAGTCGCAATATCCTTAAATGTAGCAGACGTCATATTTGTAAGCTCAGGATTTACGGCATAACCGATAGATATACATAGTGAGTATGCCTTCATCAATTCATACTTCACTAACAGATGTTTTTCGTACAGAAAATACAAATGTACTTTGTGCAAAAGCTAGCCGAATTTTGCTATGCAAATTTTGCATATATGCCCTATAAATCTCTTGCGCCTCTTCCACAGATACAATATCAAAGATAATTCCATCACCAATAGGCAATTGACTCAGTCTAGGTAAATCGGCCGTAATAACACTACCGATTTTTGTATAGCCCCCCGTCGTTTGCCGATCTGCCATGAGGATGATTGGATTCCCATCAGACGGGACTTGAATGGATCCAAACACAGCGCCATCCGATATGATATCGGCGCCGTCGATGTGTTCAACAGGAGCTCCATCTAATCTAAATCCCATGCGGTCGCATTGGATGGTCAATGTATAAAGTTCACTGCTAAAATTATGGATACCTGTTTCTGTAAAACACTTAGCTTGCGAGCCCAGTACAACTCGTAGCGGTTCGTGACATTCACGACCGCCCCGATTAAATAGGACTGTATTAAATAAATGATTTGATTCTCTAATATAGTCGCAGATGATAGTATCGTGGGTGCAGTCCTTCAAACGTACTTCATCGCCCGCTGCTAGAGGACGGCCCTCAAATCCACCGATATTCGCCTTTGTATGTGTCGCTACGCTGCCATTGATTTCTGGTACATCGATGCCGCCAGCGAAGGAAATATACATGCGCACCCCACATTGGCTAAAGCTACCAGAGATGACATCGCCGTCATGACAGACAAAGGGAATGTACCGTGGCACCTCAACATTATTAATGGTAGGCCTCATGTCGGCGCCTGTGAAAGCAACAATGCATGTTCCTTTCATCTTCAGCGTAGGGCTGAGGACAGTGCACTCCAAAGCCCCTACGGGCGTCGTATTCCCTACGAGGGCTTGGCCGATAGCATAACTTTCACCATCCATAGGACCGGCCACGGGCATACCATATTGTTGAAAGCCTACGCGCCCTCCGTCTTGCACAGTGGTCATCATACCAGGCGAGACCACCTCAAATGACGCAGTCTTATATTCACTTACCGCCACGGAGGTCACCTACCTTTACATGATGTACAACGGGCTTAAAAGAAGAGCCCAATTTCTTAATACAGTGGAACGCACTTTCATCAATAGGAACATAGCGCACATAATCGCCCGCCTTGAGAAGAGCCGCCTGTTCTCGCGACTCATCGTACATGGACAGAGGCGTGCGTCCTATAATTTGCCAGCCTCCAGGAGAATCCGATGGATAGGTGCCGGTCTGCTCACCCGCGATGCCTACGGATCCTGCCGGAATATGCGTGCGCGGTGAGGACAAACGAGGTGTAGCGATGCGCGGGTCCATGCCACCCAGATACGTAAAGCCTGGAATAAAGCCCATCATATACACGAGATAATCCGTACTGCTATGAATGCTCACCACATCGGCCTCGGTTAAGTGATTATGAGAGGCTACAAATCCAAGGTCTGGGCCAAATTCACCACCATAGACGGTCGGTATTTCTACGACCGTCACCAGTTCACTTTCATCAGTCCTAATAGGCTGCATACATATAGGTTCAAGAATGCGGCACAGCTCAGCATAGGTGTAACGCAATGCATCATACTGAATGAGAAGCGCACAATAGGTGGGCACTATCTCAATAATTCCCTCTAAATGAAGGCTTTCAATACCCGCCACGGTCTGACGGATACGCTGATTAATCTTAGGGTCAATAACTTGACCAAATTCGATGGAGATAGCACTATCCCCAACCGGAGAAATTGTGGGATTCATACGTGCCCCCTAACCTAATAATTTCACAATACCTTGCAAGGATGTAACACCGATATAGGCGGTCACAAGCACGACAATCCAGCCCGTATAGAATAGAACCGGATTATGCTTATAGTCCCCTACGATATTCGTCTTGCGCGTTGCCAATAGCATAACGGCTAATGTAACAGGCAAGATCAACCCGTTCACCGAGCCCGCCACGATTAACAATGTAGCCGGTTTGCCGATAAAGATAAGAATGCAAGTGGACACGAAGATGAATGCCATGATGGTCAATTTTTCATACCGTTCCACAACCTTAAACAAGGTTTTAAGGAAGGACACCGATGTATAGGCAGCGCCCACAACAGATGTCAACGCAGCACAGAAGAACACGATACCGAATAGTTTATGACCGATTTCACCAGCACCGAGTAAGAATGCGGAACCTGCGGGGTCCTTTGGATCTAGTACAAAGCCCATGGATACTACGCCAAGTACGGCTAAGAATAGCAATATACGAACGATGGCGTCTACAGACATACCCATGAAGGCAGCGCGACGTACATCCTTTAAATGTTCACGACCTGTGATACCTGCATCAATCAAGCGATGTCCGCCGGAGAATGTAATGTAACCACCTACGGTACCACCGATAAGGGTAATTGTAGCTAGCCAAGGATAATTTGTTGGCACGAGGGCATGCGTTGCAGCCTCTGCTACAGGAGGATTTGTGGAAAACGCTACATAACCGATGAGGACAAGCATCACAGTGCCCAATACCTTCGCCGTGTTATCGAGGACGCCGCCCATTTTAGGGGATACAAATAATAAAATCCCCAAGATACCGCTGATGGCCGCCGCCGTCGTCGTATCGATACCGAATACGATGTTAAGGCCCATGGACGCACCGCCAATATTGCCGATATTGAACGCAAGGCCCCCAAGCGAGATCAAGAACGCTACTGCATAACCAAGCCCTGGCAATACTTTATTCGCAATATCTTGGCCCCGCATTTGGGATATGCCGATGATGGTCCACACATTGAGCTGTGCAATGATGGAGAAAATAACGGACACCACAATGGCGAACGCAAAATCCGCCTTTAACTGGCCTGTAAACGCCGCCGTTTGTAACATAAATCCTGGCCCAATGGACGACGTGGCCATCAAAAACGCTGCCCCTAAGAGGACAGATAAACTCGCTTTACCTGTAATCGGTTTCATACTGACTCCTTTTATCTATTCTGATTCTATCAATTCTTGTACAATCGATTGTAATCTATCGATTCTGAAAATTCGCTACCACGACACCTGTCTTAGTGAGGCCTTCACGAATATACTTTGTGAAAGCTATCGCTTTTGGATTATCGCCATGGACGCATACGGAATCGGCTGCAATATCGATTGTTTTGCCCGTATTTGTTAAGACCTTGCCTTCTTGCACCATCATGAGCACTCGTTCTAATGCCTCTTGTGGGTCTTTTACGAAAGCCCCCTCTTCCGTACGGGGCACCAAGGTGCCTTCCTCTGTATAACCTCGGTCTGCAAAAACCTCTTGAATCACAGGAATACCTCGTCGCTCCGCCTCTTTGGCTATATAACTACCGCTGAGCACCATAGCGCGAACATTGGGATTGACCGCTTGCAATCCATCTAGCACTGCATCGGCTAGGTCCGGCGTTACACACGCCATATTGTAAAAGGCACCATGCAATTTCATGTGCTGTAACTCAACGCCATATTGATGACAAAAGGCTTGCAATGCACCGAGTTGATACACCATATAGGCTCGTGCCTCATCAGAACTCAACGCCATCTTGCGGCGTCCAAAACCCATCAAATCGGGATATCCCGGATGGGCCCCTACGGCTACGCCCTTCTCTTTGCACATCTTAACGGTGGCCTCCATAATGAGAGGATCGCCGGCATGCCAACCACAAGCCACATTGGCACTAGTGACGTGATTTAATACCTCACTATCCATGCCCAAAGTATAATTGCCAAAGCTTTCACCTAAATCGCTATTTAAATCTATATAATGTGACATCACTATGCTCCTCTCATTCTTCATCTTTTCTTTAAATTCTATAGAATATAGTAACATGATTATACAAAATATATTAATACGTTATCAATGATTTTTATCATGTATACAAAATTCATATAAAAACGCAAAAAAGCACTCGATATAATGTCGAGTGCTTTCACTATCAATAGGACTATTGTTATATTCATGTATATGGAGAGAGTTGTAAGGGATTCAATGAAAGGGCCAATAGCCTACTGATTATTTATTGTCCTTGGATACAGCATCATCAGCTTGTTTGCTGACTTCTGCAGATTTGTCATCATCGGATTTAGCATCGGATGTGTTAGCAGCATCCTTGTCGCTTATCACGATGTGACCATCTACAACATCAGCCAACAAGTGTTTCGCATCGATGTGATCCAAGTAGTAGTCTGTTACATTATCACGAATTTCGGATTCGATAACACGGCGTAATGGACGAGCGCCCATAGTTTTATCGTAACCTTGTTCCATCAACAAATTTTTAGCTGCGTCAGTTACATCTAAGGTAATTTGTTTTTTAGCCAAAGTTTTGTTAACTTGGTCGAGCATCAAATCAACGATTTTCTTCAAATCTTCTTTGCTCAATTGATTAAATTCAATAACAGCATTGAAACGGTTCAAGAATTCTGGACGGAAGAATGGAGCAATGCGGTCCATTACATCAACTTTGTTTTCATCATCATTATCGCTACCATAACCAAAGCCTGCGTTGGATGTAGCAATGATAACAGTATTTTTGAAGTTTACTGTGTTACCTTGACCATCTGTTAAGCGACCATCGTCCAATACTTGAAGAAGTAATGTAATAACTTGAGGGTCTGCTTTTTCGATTTCGTCGAACAATACGATGGAGTATGGATTACGACGAACGCGTTCAGTCAATGTGTTGGAGTTATCTTCGTAACCAATATAACCAGCTGTAGCACCAATCAATTTAGAAACCGCTGTGCGGTCGCTGTATTCGGACATATCCAAGCGGATGATAGCATCTTTGTTACCAAACATATCAAGTGCTAATTGTTTAGCCAATTCTGTTTTACCCACACCAGTAGGACCTACGAATAAGAAGCTCCCGATTGGACGGTTACCTTCGTCAAAGCCTGCACGGTTACGACGAATAGCTTTAGATACAGCTTCTACTGCTTTATCTTGGCCGATGACATGAGCTTGTAAACGAGATTTCATATCTTTCAAGCGTTCAATATCGGATGCACCCATTTGAGATACAGGGATACCTGTCATTCTTTCAACGGCTTCTGCTACATCGTTAACTTGAGCTACAACCTTTTGATTGTCAGTATGTTTGTCGATTTCTTCTTGTAATTTTTGAATACGCATTTTTTCGTTAATAGCGGATTCGTAATCTTCTTTTTGAGCAAACTCTTCTTGTTTTGCTTTAGCTTCTGCAATATCTGCTTCTAATGTTTTAATATCAGTTACAGGATGTTGGGAAGCCAAGTGAGCTGCTGTTACATCAATCAAGTCGATGGCTTTATCTGGCAAGCTACGTTGAGGAATATATTGTACAGAATAATCTACAGCTGCTTTCAAAACGGCATCTGGCAATTCAATATTATGATGCGCTTCGTACAATGGACGAATGCCTTGTAGAATTTTAAAAGTATCTTCTGCAGATGGTGCGTTTACCTTTACTTCATTAAAACGACGAGCAAGTGCTGCGTTTTTCATGATTGTGTTACGGTATTCATCTTGTGTAGTAGCACCGATAACTGTTAATTCACCGCGGGACAAAGCAGGTTTCAAAATATCTGCCAAGCCTTTGGAGCCTTGACCATCACCGGTGGAACCAGCGCCCAAGATTTGATGGATTTCGTCGAAGAACAAGATAATATTACCAGCGGCCTTAACTTCTTTAATAAGGTTTTGGATATTTTCTTCGAAGGAACCACGATATTGAGTACCAGCTTCCAAACCGGAAATATCGATGGAAATGATTTCTTTATTTTTAATCGCTGCTGGAACATCACCATTTACGATTGCTTGTGCCAAGCCTTCTACAACGGCTGTTTTACCAACACCAGCATCGCCGACTAGAACTGGGTTATTTTTTGTACGACGTGCTAAGATTTCAGCAGTTTCTTGAATTTCTTTGTTACGACCAATAACAGGATCAAGCTTACCGTTACGAGCTTCATCTGTTAAGTTCGTACCTAAACGAGCAAGGATACCATCCTTTTTCATTTTGCCTTGTTGAGCTGCAGCTTGTGCTGCTTGGATTTCTTCATTAGTAGGTAAATGACCTGTTTGACGATAATAAGCAAACTCTTCAGGAGTTACTTCACGACCATTTATTTTATAACGACGATTTTCTGTGGAATAACCACCCATGTTACCCATCAATTGATTGAACAAATCATTCATGCTACCAAAATCGCTGCCAAAGTTATTGAAGTTGTTGTTCATATAAATTACCTCACTTTCTCACTACAAGTATATCTATTTGACCTTTTAAGACTCTTTAATTTCTTGCTTTATTTCTAGGTTTCTTTAACCTTATGTCATTATAATAAGCCCATTAAGTCAAAAAGTCAATAGGTCAAATTAAATATTTTTGACTTTTTTTGACTTTTATTTTAACAAATACAATTTTATTAATAAAAGTGCAGATAAATACTAGGTTTACAAGAGGTTTTCTATTTTTATTTTTTACTTATTTTATTAGGAATTCTATTGTTTCTATTGATTTATTACCTATATAATAGAAATAAAGGTCAAAATATATCACCACACCCAATTAGAAAATGCATTTGTCCTTTCACCAGGCGTACGCGATGAAAACCTATTAGCGTCAGCCGTCAATACGCCCTTTCAAACCTTTATGGAAAACGATCTATACCCATCCATCTACGACAAAGCGGCACACTTATGTTATGGCTTAGCCAATAACCATTCTTTTACGGATGGAAATAAACGAACAGCATTGCATAGCATGTATGTATATTTAATTATTAATGGATTCGATATTATGGCAACACAACAAGACGTAGAAAACATGATTATCGATGTGGCCGCAGGTAATATGACAAATACAGAACTGGTGCAATAGTTACAGAAGAATACCGTAGAGATAGATGCGAATTAATAATTTAACAGAGATACATAGGGTTCTATAAATTAGAACAGTATATATAGCTCTAACTCTTTTATATACAAAAAGGTGAATGGTTTTTTCCATCCACCTTTTTTTAAAGTATGTAATTTAATGCTAATCATAAATATTGAGTTATATGACAAAACATGTTGATATTTTAATCCCAATCATTAAGATATAATTTGTCTTAGTTATACCCCTCAAAAAACGACATCTTCTACGTTGAAATTATGCTTTAAGTTGGGCTCTTTCATTCATATATATATTTTTTTAAAGTACTTGCATCAATTTGCATTACATTAAGTAATGCTTTTGTAAAAAGCAATCTCGGTAAGTGTAAATAAGATTACACTCTCGTAGTGTCATTATGGGAGGCATAGGCCATATTAGCCACAAATCAGCTATCTGTCTACCAAATGTACGGTACTGTCCAAGCATATTCCACGGTGTTTCTCTACTAAACAATCAGTTTAAAAATCGATGAAAACATTTAGTACTATCATCAATAGTTTGTGTAAAAGTGATATTACTCTGCTTACAAGTCCACCGTTGTTATCCTGCTTTATTTTTCACATATTTTGGTAAGAAAATTAACAATTTATACATCTTACCAACATTATTATTGCATCTACTTAGAGTCCAGTGTTTCTAAGAAGAATAAGCTTATTTAAACCATCAAGATTAAGGATAATAGAACTTCTATCAATATATTTTATCCTATAATATAAGAAACTATATGCCACAAATGGTGTCCACTTTCGGACTGTAATTCATTGATGATTTTTATTTTCCATTATTTTTTTCTAAAGGTATAGGATGAATCCCCCCGCCAAACCAAATTTTTGTTTTTACCCATAGTTCATAGTAAAACAACCACTCTACAGTCCATGGAATAATAGTATCTGATATATACATAGATGTGTTAAATTCCTTACCATAATATAAGCAAAGTTTTACTCTATTCTTTTCTCGCTTATATATATGTGGAAAATCAGCTGCGTCAACGTCCACTAAATCATCTCTCTTGACATAAACTTCTGGTAAACCATTTAATTGATATATTAATGTCACCTCATAGTATCGGCTTAAAGCTGTCGGTCTCAATTCACAACACCAGATAATCTGTTTATACGATTGATATATTATTTTACCTGAACACCAACAATTAGTAAGTTTAAATAATTGCTGAGATATCGTTAACGTCTTAATTCTTAAAAATCTCTTCAAAAATTAATCCTCAACTCCATAAAAAGTATGTTTTTTTACCTTACTACTAGCTGGAACAGTTGCTCCAATAGTGAGTCCTATATCCATATTCACATTTAACCGCCCCACGTCTCTAGCATTTTTATACTCTGTAGCATAAGCTTTAATAGCACGTTTTACCGGGGCATCACCCAATACCTTACTCCATAAATCAAAAATATCATGTAAACCAGATATTAAATTTACTCTATCTATAAAATCATATTTGGCCTGTTGTAACCATCTAAAAAATTCTTTTGCTTTATTTTTATCTATACACCATTTATCTGCAAAATTTTCATTTGGTTCGACCGGATTTCTAATTATAAATTGCCCATCACTCTCTTCTATTAATTTCCCCATACGTTGTAAAATATTTTTTAATTCATCATATAAGCATAGATTCCCACTATAAGACTTTGCCGCTAAAGTAGTAATAATAATAGAAATAGGTTTATTATCAGCTACCTCAAACATAATATCCCTATGTCGTTTAAGCAATTGAATAATTTTCTGTAAATTCCCAGTCTGATTATAGGTAGGAACATCATCAATTTCAGCTTGAGCTTTAATCTCAAACCGTTCTAACAATTGACCTTTTCTCATTTGTTCTAAAAACCACTTTCTATATTCCAATGGGTTACTATATTTATCACTATAAAGCTTGTAATCTTCAGTATGTGTTAATCTAATCTTATTTGTTAATCTATTAACGGGGACTGATGGCAATATATCCATATGGAATTCATCGTAATTTAGCGTCCAACACCGCTTTCCTTCTTTATCAAGCATAGGTTTATAACGTCCATTATTCTTAATGCTATTCCCAACTAACTGTTTTATCAATTTTGCTTCCAATTGATACCCATCGCTAATTAAGCAGACCAAGTCAATATCATATTCTTCTTTATCTGAAATAGGTCTGATAATGGTGCCTAGAGCCATTGATCCCTGTGGATATATATGAATTTCTCTTTTCAAATCATCCCCTAGCCATTTTCCTACGGCATTATATCCTGAAATCGCCTTTTCTTGCATTGTTTGTGTAATTGATAACTCATCAACAATTTTATTTAAGATTAAAGATAATTCATCACTAGTCTGCATCATCATCGCCTCCTATAGTAAGTGTTTCAAAAAAACCATTATTGTCATCAAATATTCTTATTTTAGGATAAACCCCTTGCATATAACTGTTTCCAATTTCAAATGCCACAGAACTTGGAACTGCACAGAATATATCTAAAACATTAAGTTTCGGATATTCTGTCTTAATTCGGTCCAATAAAAACAAATATTTAAGTTTAAACTGATTCAAATCATTTTCACTTCTAATCACTTCAACATTTGGGTTGTCAACAGTAAAATGATAAAAAATATCTTCAGACTCAGGTATCCTTGAAGCATCTATATGAGCCGAAATAGAAAAAATTATAGCTATTCTTTTGGGATTGGAACCATTTCTAACTACTTTTTTTATAGAAAAATTAGGCTCTGTAGAATTATTAAGCCATTGCCAATTATTAGTACTCCTGAACTTCTGATACACATGTACTGGAATTTTATCTCCAATAAGATAACCCAATTTAATGATCATAGGAATAGGTGCTAGTGGAAAAACCGCAACATGACAAACTGTTTTATTATCTAATAAAGGAAGAATTTTTATATTGTACTGTCTTTCTATTTCTTTATCGGCATAAGACCAAAAATTTTTTGTATCATAGGGCTCTGATATTATTATCTCTATTAATGGACCAAATTTATCTTGTGGCTTATACTTACTAGCAATAACATTATTTACTTCTCTTTGATCAATTGTTACTGGTATTTTACCTTTAATCGGAGATTGCAGTCTCACGGTTATACATTCCGGATAATACATCAACTCACACAGTCTATGTATCTCGGCTTCATGTTTCTTCTTCATTAACTTTAATCTTTCAACCGGATAACACGCTGGATTATCATCTACAAGCTTATGATGTTTAGCACATAGCAAAAGCAAATTTTCCAAATCATTAGATACTTTATGAGATAATATAATATCTCCTCTCGGTCCTGCAGGACTTGATGCAATATTATGTGCTATTTGTGATATATTTAAAGGTGTTAGAGTTAATTCCTCTTCAAATAAAAATTTATTACATCCCTCAAATTCACATCGACCCGCTGCAGCAGCACATAACATCATTTTAGTTTTTTCAGTGGGATTCTTCCCCCGATTTTCCCCCATAAAACACCTCTTACAATAAAATACAAAACAACTAATAACTAAGAACTAATTAATTAAATTATACCAAATATATAGACTCTATATCATCTTTAATTATCACGCACATATAAAAAATGGGTTATAGGACAAAAAGCATGGGAGACTAATCCCGATAAGTTGGAAAATAAGTAGATATATGTAGCTCATTCAAAACAAGAGCATCCCCCCCATTGAGGGATTGAACGATCTATTTAGCAATAATCAGATAACCGTTTGTAGATAGCAGCAATCGATTCATCTGTAGGCATACAATTTAATATATCTGAAATAGAAAGCAGTCTTAGTGAGTGCATATAGCACCACCAATAGACTGCTTTTAGTCTTCTTTCAAGTGAAAGGCCCCTATGAGCCCGTAACATACTTCTTAGTTGAACATTTACTCCACTTTCAATACGATTATTTGTTGTAGGTACTGTAATATCAATACATTCCAAAAATGTAAATAAAGTTTGTTGTCTAATCAGACGCCATAATGATGATTCAGTTTTAAGCAAACGCTCGTGTGTAGAGCGCTTATTTCCGAATTCATCAATCGTCATTTCTCGTAAAAAATCAGAATATGTCATTAGCCACGCTAAAAGTTTATTAATCCATACAAAAGCTTGATCCATTGTTTTCATATTAAATAAAGCTTTAGCAAGAGTATAAAGGTCCTTTCCTGCTAACGTTTTAGGTCTACTTGTCGTATATCATCTAACCTGACAAAAAATGTGAAATAGGCATCTTTGGTGGCTACTATGAGGCCAAACGTTCCGTAATGCTTTAGATAAACAATTAGCACCATCAGATACAACAACTTTAGGTTCAGCAATCCGTTCCATTAAACACTGCCAAGCTCTAGCATGCTCATAACGGCAGACATACCATCCTAGAACATGAGTATCATTGCAACA
>ERZ773038.858-NODE-858-length-18729-cov-16.248153_pt1 | contig 18729 bp, 17 predicted proteins | sample MGYA00511665_ERZ773038 | MGnify/ENA primary metagenome ERZ773038 (study PRJEB29015, sample SAMEA2737966) | human oral metagenome | biome: human oral; feature: human-associated habitat; material: dental | place: China | collected 2028 ... | reverse complement strand
CCCGGCACTGGGCGTCGGCGGCTCGCGCCCGAGCGGCGCCGCCCCCCTGCCCGAGCTCGACGGCCACCGCTCCTGGCACCTGGTCATGGGCGTCGAGGAGCTGGGCGAGGGCGCCTCGGTGGGGCTGCGCATCGGCGACGACGCCTCCTTCGTGTCGCTGTGCCTGCGCCGCACGGCCTCGGGCCCGCAGCTGGTCGTGGACCGCTCCGCCTCGCGCTACACCGGCCACGGCGCCCGACGCACGGTCAGCGTGCCCGCCGGGGCGGCCGGGCGCCTGGAGGTCCTCCACGACCGCTCCATCACGGAGGTCTTCGTGGGCGACGGCGACCTCGCCTTCACCCTGCGCAGCTTCGTGGCGCCCGACTCCAGCGGCGCCGTCCTGGTGGCCGACGGGCCGGTGCGCCTGGGCCCGATCGCGGCCGTCCACTTCGACTGAAGCCCGCCGGGCGCGGCCCGACGCCGAGCACGGCCCGTGAGCCCCGTGAGACCGAGCGGATTCCCGGCCGCGACACGCCGGGGGAGCGGTTCCACCCCTTGCCGACGAAGAGTGACCGGAGTAATGTGACTCTCGTTTGACACAGGCCTGGACGCCCGGCAGCCGCAGCCGGTCCCCGCGTCGAGGATCACCGTCGTGCTCAGCGTCGAGCGGACAGGCCCCAGAGAAAGGAAAGCCCGGGTGGCAATGGATCACGCCCGAGTGGCGAAGGACGTCATCGGCTACGTCGGTGGCTCGGACAACATCACGGCGGCGGCGCACTGCGCGACCCGCCTGCGCCTGGTTCTGGCGGACCTGGACAAAGTCGACCAGAAGGCGCTCGACAAGGATCCCGACCTGAAGGGGACGTTCGTCGCCGGAGGCATGTTCCAGATCATCGTCGGTCCCGGCGACGTCGACATCGTCTTCGACGAGATGGTCAAGTCCGGGGTCAAGGAGGTCTCCAAGGACGAGGCCAAGCAGGAGGCCGCCAAGAGCGGCAACCTCTTCTCCCGCTTCATCAAGATGATCGCGGACATCTTCGTCCCCATCCTGCCCGCCCTCATCGCCGGCGGCCTCATGATGGCCCTGCACAACGTGCTCTCGGCCGAGGGCCTGTTCGGCGACCAGTCGCTCGTGCAGCGCTGGTCCTGGCTGGCCGACTACGACAGCCTCATCAACATGGTCTCGGCGGCGGCCTTCGCCTTCCTGCCCATCCTGGTGGGCTTCTCCGCCACCAAGCGCTTCGGCGGCAACGTCTACCTGGGCGGGGCCATGGGCGCCGCCATGGTCTCCACCTCCCTGCTGAGCGCCTACGACATGGCCAAGGAGACGGCCGCCAGCAACTTCTGGCTGTACCAGGGCATCGGCGACAAGTGCTCGCTGGACAACAACGCCTGCATCGCCGACCTGATGGCCAAGGGCTCCATCCCGGCCGCCGACGCGTGGAACCTGTTCGGCCTGCACGTGGACAAGATCGGCTACCAGGCCATGGTCATCCCCGTCATCTGCATGGCCTTCATGCTGGCCACCATTGAGAAGTGGCTCCACAAGCGGCTGTCGGGCACGGCCGACTTCCTGCTCACCCCGCTCATCACCATCCTGCTCACCGGCTTCCTCACCTTCGTCGTCGTCGGCCCGATCACCCGCGTGCTGTCGATCTGGATCACCGACGGCCTGAACTGGATGTACACGACCCTGGGCGCAGTGGGCGGCCTGCTCTTCGGACTGGTCTACTCCCCGATCGTGGTCACCGGCCTGCACCAGTCCTTCCCCGCCGTCGAGATCCCGCTGCTCCAGGGCGCGGGCGACTTCATCTTCCCCATCGCCTCCGTGGCCAATGTCGCCCAGGGCGCCGTGGCCCTGGCGGTCTTCTTCAACACCCGCGACGCCAAGATGAAGGGCCTGGCCGGGGCCAGCGGCGCCTCCGCCGTCTTCGGCATCACCGAGCCCGCCATCTTCGGTGTCAACCTGCGCCTGCGCTGGCCCTTCTTCATCGGCATGGGCGCGGCGGCCATCAGCGCCGCCGGCGTGGCCCTGCTCAACGTGCGCGGCCAGGCCCTGGGCGCCGCCGGCTTCGTCGGCTTCGTGTCCATCCGCCCCGACGACATCGTCAAGTACCTCCTGCTGGAGGCGCTCAGCTTCGCCCTCGCCTTCGGCGCCGCCTTCGCCTACGCGCGCACCGCCAAGGGCCGGGCCTCGCTGGCCGGGGACGAGGATGAGGCAGCCCTGGAGGCCGCCATCACCGCCGAGCGCGCCGCGGCCGCCGCCCCGGCCGTCGAGGTGGAGATCCCGGCCGAGGCCGCCCAGGACTTCACCGTCACCGCCCCCATCAAGGGCCGCGCCGTGCCGCTGAGCGAGGTCGAGGACCAGATCTTCTCCTCGGGAATGCTCGGCCCCGGCCTGGCCATCGCCCCCGACTCCGGCCCCGTGGTCAGCCCCGTCGACGGCGAGATCCTCGTCGCCTTCCCCACCGGCCACGCCTACGGCATCCGCGCGGCCTCCGGCGTCGAGCTGCTCATCCACGTGGGCATGGACACCGTCAACCTCCAGGGCGAGCACTTCACCCCGCGCGTCAAGCAGCACGACAAGGTCCGCCGCGGCCAGACGCTCGTGGACGTGGACTGGAAGGCGGTCGCGGACGCCGGCTACAAGACGGTCACCCCCGTCGTCGTGTCCAACGCCCCCGCCTTCGGCCCCCTGACCGACGAGCACACCGGCGAGGTCGAACGCGGAGACGACCTCTTCACCGTCGAACCCGCCCCCGCCAAGGAGGAGGCGGCCAAGGAAGAGGCGGCCGCCACCTCCTGACCCCGCGCCCGGTGGTCCGCCCCCGCGAGGGCGGACCAACCACCGGGGCGAACGCGGCGCACCACCATAATCAGGTGGTGCGACCCACCACCAGCTCTCCCGGCAACTCGACGACCCGCTCCAACGCAGCGCGCGGATCCTCCCCGGCGGCGACCGCCTCGATCTGGGCCACCAGCGAGGCCACCGCCTCCCGGGCAATGGCGGCGATGGGCTGGCGGATCGTCGTCAGCCCCGGCAGTGCCCGGCGCACGGCCAGCGTCCCGTCGAAGCCGACCACCTTGAAGTCCTCGGGCACCCGCAGGCCCCGCCCGCGCGCCCACTCCAGGACCTCGGCGGCGCTGAGGTCGTCGGTGGCGAACACGGCGTCGACCAGATCGGCCACCGGGTCCAGGCGGTCGGCGACGGCCGCGGCCCGCAGCGGCGCGGGGGTGTGGAAGTCGACCGTCAGAACCACCGGTTCGACGCCCGCGCGCGCCACCGCGTCGCGGTAGCCCGCCTCGCGGCGGTTGTGGGCCCCGGTGCGGGAGGTCAGCAGGGCGGGGCGGCGGGCCCCGCGCTCCAGGAGGTGGCCGGTCGCCGTGCGCCCGCCCTCCTCGTTGGCGCAGCGGACGTTCGGGATGCCGGGGGACAGGTCCCTGTCCACCGCCACCAGCGGCATGCGGATGGTGCCGTACTCGGGCAGGTCCTCGTTGTGGGCCCCCGAGACGATCCCGTCGACCCGGTGGGAGACCAGCAGGTCGAGGTACTCGCGCTCGCGGTCGGCCCGCCCCATCGAGTTGCACACGAGGATCCGGTAGTCGTGGACGGCCAGGGCGTCCTCGAGCTCGGCGGCGAGCTCGCCGAAGAAGGGCAGGGCCACGGTGGGCACGATGACGCCGATGGTCCGGGTGGACTTGCCGTGCAGGGCGCGGGCGAGCTGGTTGGGCCGGTAGCCCAGCTCCTTGATCGCCGCGGCCACCCGGTCCTTCGTGGCCTGGCTGAGGTAGCCGCGGTTGTTGAGCACGCGCGAGACCGTGGTCAGGGACACGCCGGCGGCCCGGGCGACGTCGGCGAGCGTCGGCTCGTGGGGCTGCGGCACGAAGACCTCCTCGGACGCGGGGGCTGAATCGGACCAACTCTATCCCGGCGGCGAGGTCCCCCGGGGCCGCCCGCTCATCATCGGACCGGCGCGCCGCCCCGGCCGCACAGCGACGGGGCCAGGCGCCGGTAGACGCCGATCATGGCGCGGGCGATGGCGGCGTGCCCGGCGTCGTCGGGGTGGATACCGTCCGCGGCGAGCTTGGCGGCGTCGCCGGCCACGGCCCTGGTGGCGGCGTCGGAGGAGCTCAGGCCCAGTTCGGTGGCCCGCTCGTGGATCAGGCGCCGCACGATGGCGAAGCGGGGGCCGACGTCGAGCGCCGGGAAGTAGGGGGCGACGACGACGGGCACGCCCCGCAGCCTGCGCGCGAGGAACTCCAGGTCGTGGCCGACGGCCCGCCTGACCAGGTCGAGGTGGGAGGGCAGGGCGGCGGCGTCGCTCAGGCCCAGGCACACGGTGAGCACGTCGGGCTCGGCGCGCACCGCCGTCTCCAGCCAGGTCGAGTCCCGGCACGAGGGGGAGCGCCCGCCCCCGGGCAGGTGCCCGCCGCGCCGGACGAAGAACCCCATGCCGTCGGCGGCGAGGTTCACCTCGCGCCAGCGCAGGTGCTCGCACACCAGGGAGGTCCAGCGGTTGCGCGGGTGGCTGATCGACCGCCAGCCCGTCGTGACGGAGTCGCCCAGGAAGACGGCGGTGGGGAAGACGGGGCGGCGCGGCGTGGTGGGCACGTGCCGACCCTAGCGGAGCCGGCGTGCCCAGCCGATTCACAGGCTTCGCAGGGTGGAAGTTGAGGGCGGGATTATAACGTCCACATCATGGATGCGCCCGAGATGAAGATGAACAGGACCCTCTACATCGACGAGTCGGGCAACCCCGTGTCCGGGCCGGAGGCGTACGCGGACCGGGAGGCCGGGGCGCCGGCCGCCTCGCCGGCGGCGCTGCTCGGCCCGCTGTGGTGCACCGGGGTCCTCGTCGGCGTCGTGCTCAGCGCCCTGGGGCTGCTCATGCTGCTGGCCAAGGGACTGGCGGCCGTGGTGCTCTGGCCGCTGGGCACGCTCACCACCATTCTGGGCGTCACCCTGGTGTGGGCGGCGGTCAGCGCCCAGCGCGCGACGCGGCGCCTGACGCGGCAGATGAGCCTGCAGGGCCCCTGAGCGGCGGGACGTCCGCCCCGGGCGCGCGCCCTCACCTGGGCGCCAGGACGCCGTCGTGCATGACCAGCACCCGGTCGCACACCGGCAGGAGGCGCTCGTCGTGGGTGACCATGACGGCGGCCTTGCCCAGCTCGTGGGTCTGGTCGGCCAGCAGGCGGGCCACCTCCCGGGCCCGGCGGGTGTCCAGGGCGGCGGTGGGCTCGTCGGCCAGGACGATGTCGGGGTCGTGGTAGAGGGCCACGGCGATGGCGGCGCGCTGGCGCTCCCCGCCCGACAGGTCCGCGGGGTAGGCGCGGGCCCGCCGGGAGATGCCCAGGTCCTCCAGGAGGCGGTCGCGCCGGCGGGGGTCGGCCCGGGTGCGGGCCGCGGCGTCGTGCAGGGCGAACTGGTCGTTGAGCCTGAGGAAGGGGACCAGCCCCGAGGCCTGGAGGACGAAGCCGATGCGGCGCAGGCGCAGGTCGGCCCGGCGCCGCTCGGGCAGCGCGGAGAAGGGCTCGCCCGAGATGGTCACGGTCCCGGTCGAGGGGCTGCGCAGGCCGCCCATGATGGTCAGGAGCGTGGACTTGCCCGAGCCGGAGGGGCCCAGGATCCCCACCAGCTCGCCGCGGCGGAGCTCGAGGTCGGTGCTGCGCAGCGCGTGGACGGTCTCGCCGCCCTGCCGGTAGTCCCTGGACACGCGCTCCAGTCTCATCGCCGGGGGCCCGGCCTCCCCGGCGCTCACGAGACGGCCTCCACCGGGTCGATGCGGGCGACCGCCCGCACGGAGATGAGGCCGCCCGCCACCGACACGGCGACGAAGGCGATCGCGATGAGGGCGTAGAGGGGGCCGGAGGAGCGGAACGGGACGGTGCCGGGCAGGAGCAGGGAGGTGCCCAGGGCCAGGAGCGAGCCGATCGCGATGCCGGCGCCCGACAGCACCAGGGTCTGCGCGCAGCCGGAACCGGCGAGGTAGCCGGTCGGCACGCCGCGCGCCTTGAGGATCCCGATCACCGGCCGCTTCTGCAGGGTCAGGACGTAGATGAAGATCCCCAGGACCGTGGAGGCGATGAGGACCAGGGAGCCGATCATGAGGCTGAAGGTGAGGATCTGCGCCGAGTAGCCGGGCAGGGAGCGGATGATCTGCTCGCTGGTGAAGATGCTCAGCCCGGCGTCGCGGGCCCGCTCGAGCGCGTCGGCGTCGGCGCTCAGATCCGCCCCGTAGACGACGGCCGAGGCCGCGGGCGGCGGGGCGGCGGGGGCGTGACGGCGCAGCGCGTCGGCGTCCAGGGTCACCACGGGGGCCGCCTGGAAGGTGGTGTCGCGGGTGAAGCCCACGATCGTCCAGTCGTGGTCGGAGCCGAGCAGGCGGATGGTGTCGCCGGCGTCCAGCCCCTCGGCCCTCAGGGACTCGTCCGCGAGGACCTCGCGGTCGGGGTCCGAGATGGCCCGCCCGCCGGTCACGGCGGGGACGAGCCCGCCGTCCGGGTCGACGCCGAAGACGAAGACGTCGTCGCGCAGGACGCCGTCGCCGTCGTCCGCCGTCGCGGCCTGGGCCACGGCGGGGGCGCTGATCAGGGTCGCGGCGGTGGTGCCGCGGCTGCCGGCCAGCTCCCGGGCGGCGTCGACCTGCTCGTCGCTCAGGCGCGAGGCGGGGATGCTCTCGTTGGAGGCGTCGGTGACGACGATGCTCCCCGCGCCCCACCCGTCGATCCCGGCGCGGTAGAGGTGTGCCAGGCCCATGGCCAGCGAGGCCAGGAAGAAGGCGAGGTAGGCGACCAGTGCGACGACCGAGACGATGAGTGCGAACCTGAGCGGTTCGTGGCGGATCTCGCGCAGCGCGAGGAACATCGGGCTCCCTGAGGTGTGGGCGGGCGCGCCGGCCGGCGCGCCCGGGTCAGGCTACACGGACCGGATCGCCCGGCGCCGGACCCCGCGGGAGAGATGCGTCGCGCTTCCCTGAAATGTCATAATGCCCCTTATCGGATGCATGTGTGTGCGGAGCGGGTGACGCGCTCGGAGGTGATCCGACGGGCGCCGGTGCAGCTCGCGCCGCGAGCATAAGCCGTGGGCGCGGGTCGGCCTCGCGCCCGCCGTCGGCCAGGACCCTGACCGCATGAAGCCCGCGGCGGCGTCTCCCGATCCGGGCTCAGGCCGGGCGCATGACCAGGCGCGCGACGATGGGCAGCGGGTCGTCCGCGAGCCTGCCGTAGACCAGGACGTCCTCGCGCCCGCCGTCCGGGGCGAGGAGCCTGTCGCGCAGCGTGCCCTCCTGGAGGAACCCGGCGGCCCGCGCGACGTTGCCGGCGTGGCGGTCGCCCGCCACGTGCTCCAGGTCCAGGCGGTCCAGGTCGAGGCCGTCCTCGCTCAGGGCCCAGTCGGCGATCGTGGCCACGGCGCGGCGGGTGAGCCCGCGACCGCGGTCGGGCTCGCCCATCCAGTACGTCACGGCGCCCGAGCGGTTGGACTCGTCGACGTCGATGGCGACCAGGCCGATGAGCGCGTCGTCGTCCCCCGCGATCGCCCAGCCCCGATGCTCCGGACCATTGGAGAGCAGATTGACATAAGCACTCGCCGCCTCGAGATCCCTCACCTCGCCCTGGCGGTCCATGCCCGGCGAGGTCTCGAAGACGCGCAGCACCGCCGCGGCGTCGTCGGCCCTCAGCGGGCGCAGGTGGTGGGACTCGGGTGCTGCCTTGCGTGCCATGAGGGCGATTCAACCATCCTCCGCCCCGCTCGCGCACGCCGTCGGAGGCGTGCCCGCCGCCGGGCAGGAGGCGCCGGGGGCCGGATCGGCGGCGGCGTGCGGATGGGCGTCGGATGCGGCGTTCGCCCGGGCGGGCGGATTCGGGTCGAAGGCGGCCGCGATCGGGGCGGGCTGCAGAGTGTTGCACATGGGAGAAAGGTCCCCCTCACCGGCCGATTCCGAGTTTTCCCGTGATTCTAGGGTTTTCGCGATTCGTCGGCTTCCCGGTGACGCTCTCCCATGTGCAGAGCGGGCCCCTCTGCACATGGGAGGATTCCACCGGCGTTGAGCACCGGGGCGTTTCCGCATGATTCCGCAGATTCTTCGATAACCGATCCTGGTCGAATGTGCAGCCCGCCCCGGCCGACCCCGAACCCGCACGGCCGATCCCGACATCGCTCGCCCCGACCCGGCGAACTCAGTCCCCTATAATCCGGAGCCCACCATTTCCAGTGAGAAGGGCGCAGATACGGAGAGGATGCGTTTACCAGGAATAGTTGTAAAATAATTGACATGACATCGGAAGAGGATCGATGGGGCTCCGGAGCGGGCTCAGCGTGCCCGCCTGGCAACCCGGCGCGTATCGCAGTCGCCGCCATGAGGCTGATGCTGGAGGTGCTGCTATGGCTGGTGGGGCGGTATAATGAACAGAGTGTCTTGTTGCATGTTTGCAGTAAGGCGTTTCAACGCCGACCTTTCCGCATGACTTCGTCAGAAGTTGGCGCGCGGAGGGCTTGGAGGGCCGTCGGTGGCGCTTGGCGTGATTCCGCCACTATGTGCTACTCTGGGCCCGGTGCTGGCCGGTCCGGAGGGGTGCTCCCGGGGCCGGTGGCGCTCCGGGCCCTCGAAGTGGCGTCATACCGCCGCTCCCGAGGGCAGGGGTCAGGGAGCACCACGCACCTGTAGGTGCATTGAGACAATAGTGGTCTTGGCGCCCATTGTGGTTTTCCTTTCGGGTCAGGGAGCACCACGCACCTGTAGGTGCATTGAGACTAGGGATTGACCCGCAGCATCCACTGGGTTCCGTCGGGGGTCAGGGAGCACCACGCACCTGTAGGTGCATTGAGACATTAATCCTCTCGACACTGAACTGTAGTAGCACCAGTCAGGGAGCACCACGCACCTGTAGGTGCATTGAGGCACTTGAAGATCAAGCGCAACAGGATGGCCTGCCAGAGTCAGGGAGCACCACGCACCTGTAGGTGCATTGAGACCTGATGTTGCACTTGGGGGCAGTAGCACTGCTGCCTCGTCAGGGAGCACCACGCACCTGTAGGTGCATTGAGACGGCGTTTGCCCTAGCCCAGCTTTCTCTGGTGTTAAGTCAGGGAGCATCACGCACCTGTAGGCGCATTGAGACATCACGAAACAGAGGCCTCGGGACACTGAAGTCCCGAGTCAGGGAGCATCACGCACTTGTAGGCGTATCAAACGTTTCTTGCTAGAAGAATTCTGAGGTTCACCAGGAACTGCGGCTCATAGGTCGGGATCGGCTTGGTGGTGCGGGAGGGGCGAGTGCGGGGTCGATCGGGGTGGTGTTGCATATTCGAATGGAACCCGCCACCGGTGGATCCGCGGAATCATGCAGAAACGTCTTGATGTTCAGTTCCGGCGAAATTCTCCCATGTGCAGAACAATCCTCTCTGCACGCGGAGAGGGCGTCAACAAGAAAATGAAAACGATGATCTGCGAGAACCGCGGAATCGCGCGGAAAACCCGGGACCTGGTTGCGGAGTCTTCTCTCCCATGTGCAATAACCTCCGCAACCGACCCGGGGAAGATCCGGACCGTTTAAGAGGGGACCTCACCGGGAACTCACCCCTGTCCGAGCCCTGCAGGACGTCAGCCCCGCCGCACCGACCTCGGTCCCCGCGCCGTCACCCACGGTGAGAAAGGTTAATAATTGAAATGGAAAGCGTCGGCGTCGATTCCCACCGAGCGGTCTCGGTGTCGTAAGAATCGAGCAGTTCGAGCGTATCGGCGATGTCGGTGACGTCGACCTTCATACCGACGCTTGCGGTTCGCTGCTGGAAGCGGGCGGTCTCGCTCATGGCATGAGTGTAGGCGCGCCGACCCCGACACTCCCGCTCACCGGGAGGCAGCCAACCTTCGAGTGCGAGACAGTCAAGGGGCTACCGACGTCCCCGTCCGACGGGCGTCGACGGATACCTCGGATGAGGATCGGCCTTTTTGCCGGCGGCGGCCGCGATGACGGGGCCGTCAGGTATTGCCCGGGCGGGCCTCAATTCCGCCCGCCCCCGCCGGGCGCGAGGTCGTCGGCCAGCCGGTTGGCGACACCGCTCGCCTCGTCGAGGAATCCGATCAGCGCCGCCACCCGCTCGTCGGACCAGTCCGCGGTGAGACCGGCCAGCTCCTCGTCGGCCCGCGCGTAGACCTCGGCCAGGCGGCTCACCCCCGCGGCGCGGATGCGCACCGAGCGCCGGTCGGCGGCGTCGGGCCTGCGCTCGATCCACCCGCCCCGCTCCAGCCGCCCGAGGACGCCCGTCATGGTGGCAGGGTGGGTGCGGGTGCGCCGGGCCAACTGCGTGGGGGTGAGCGGCCCCTCCTGGTGGAGCACGTCGAGCACGGCCAGATCCGTGTCCTTGATGCCCAGCGCTCCGCCGACGGCGCGGTTGGTCGCGGCCAGGGCGCTGCCGAGCCGGCGCAGGGCGAGGATCGTGCGCAGCTGTGGCGGGTCGGGGGCGGTGGTCATAGCGGTTCCTGGCTCCTGCGGGCTGTGGTTCCTACGAGTCGTGTATTATATGGAAATCATAGTAAATGTTCGACGGCCGGGCGGCTGCGCGGACTTCATGACGGCTGGGCGTCGTCTGCGCGCCGCGCCGGGCCGCACGGCCGGAGACCACAAGAGACGAGCGACGAGAGAGGCGTGATCATGGTGCGAACGATCGAGTACCGGAGCTTCGGCGGCCCGGAGGTCCTGGAGATGGTCGAGGTCCCCGAGTCCGCACCGGGCCCCGGGCAGGTCCGGATCGCGGTGCGGGCGGCGGGCCTCAACCCGGTGGACTGGAAGATCTTCTCCGGCATGATGGGCGGCGACGCCCCGGCGGCCCCGCAGGGGGTCGGGCGCGACTACGCGGGCGTCGTCGACGCCGTCGGCGAGGGCGTCGACTCCCTCGCCGTGGGCGACGCGGTCCTGGGCACCGTCCGCTCCGTCCCCGGCCAGGGGGCCGGCCCCGGGACCCTGACCGAGCGGCTCGTCATCGCGGCGGACGAGGTCGTGCCCAAGCCCGAGGCCCTCGACTTCGTCCGGGCCGCCTCGCTCGGGGTCGTCGCCGAGACGGCCTGCGGGGCGCTGCGCGCGCTCGACGTCGCACCCGGCGACGTCCTCGTCGTCAGCGCGGCCTCGGGCGGCGTCGGCTCGATGGCGGTGCAGCTGGCCGCCCGCGCCGGCGCCGCCGTCATCGGCATCGCCGGCGAGCGCAACCTCGACTACATCCGCTCCCTGGGCGCCACCGCCGTCGCCTACGGCGAGGGCCTGGAGGAGCGCGTCCGCGAGGCGGCGCCGTCGCCGGTCACCAAGCTGCTGGACTGCCACGGCCCGCAGTACGTCGACCTGGCCCTGGAGCTCGGCCTTGACCCCGCCGCCATCGCCACGATCGTGCCCGCGCCGCCGTCGATCGCCAAGGGCGCCCGGGTCACCGGCGGGCGCGACGCCCTCCCGCGCGAGGACCTGCGCCGGACGGCCGGTCTCGTGGCCGACGGCGCCGTGCGCGCGACCGTCGCCCGCGTCCGCCCCTTCGACCTCGACGCCGTGCGCGAGGCCTACACCGAGCTGCGGGGCGGGCACGTGCGCGGCAAGCTCGTCATCGAGATGGCCTGAGCCGCGCCGGCGGGAGGAGCGGCCGTCCGCCGCGTTGCGGAGTTGTGATCTCATGGGCGCATGAGTGATGCCGCCCAGTCCGCCCCCGCCCCCGCCCCCGACTCCGAGCGCCGACTCGCCGAGGTGATCGCCGACCACTTCGTCGGCGCGCGCGTGGTGGAGGCCGACGGCGCCTGGGTCGTGGAGCTGGGGGAGGATCTGCCCGTCATCGAGTGCCGCATCGACACCCAGCAGGACCACCCGCCCTACGGCGTGTTCGTCTTCCTGTCCATCAGGGGCGGCGCGCTCGGCGGGGCCGGGGCCCTCGTGACCGCCAGCGGGTACGGGCCCAGCCCCGAGCACGCGCTCACGCTGGCCGGGTGCAACTGGGCCTGCGCCTTCGGCCCCGTCCTGCTCACCGGCATCGGCCGCCCCGAGCTCATCAACACCGAGGACCCCGACGTCGAGCTGTTCGAGACGACCCTCGACGGGCGGCGCCACCTGTTCGCGGTCGGCCACCTCGACCGGTGGAGCGACTCGGCCCGGGCGGCGGGGGCCGAGCGCCGGCGCCTGGGCGGCCCCTCGGCGCTGACGCGGGCCGTGCTGACCAGCGGGACCATCCCGTCCACGCGCTCGGACGGGGTCATCGCCCTGGGCTGCTTCCTCGCCTGCGGGCGGGCGACGTCGACCGAGGTCAAGCTCGGCACGGCCGACTGGCCGGCCGCCGCCGAGGTACTCAAGCGCCTGGCCCCGCCGCCCGACGAGTCCGCCGGCCTGCACATGCTGCGCGAGTGGGCCATCCTGGCCCCGCTCGAGCCGGCGCCCGAACTCACCCGCGAGGGCCTCCAGCGCACCCTCGACCTCCTGCGGGCCTGCGGGGCCGACCCCGATGCCGAGGCCGGGTGGCACGGCGCCCGCCGCCACGGCATGCGCCTGGGGGAGCCCGGACCCGCGGACCCCTCCCTGCCGGCGGAGGCGAACCGGTTCCTGACCCGGATCGCCGCCAGCGGGGCGGGGCCCGGCTACGGCCTGGAGCCCCGGCGCATCGACGAGCGCTGGTGGCACCTGGCCGACGCCGGCTGCGGCGCCCGGTGGCTCCTCGACCTGACCGACGGCGCCGTGTGGCTGGACTCGCGCGCCTGCGACGACGGCTTCGCCCGGGTGGCCCCCGGCCTCACGGCCTGGTACGAGGCCTGGCTGGACAACGCCATCCACGGGGGCGGCCCCTTCGCCCGCTGGGACCACCGGGCCGACGCGGCCTACAAGATGCTCGCCCGGGCCGCCCGCGAGAACGGGGTCGACGCGCTGCCCCGCACGGTGACGCGGGTGAGGATCCACTCGCCGGAGGGCGAGCCCCTCGGCCCCTGCCACGCCTGCGAGAGGACCTACGCCCGCTTCGGGGTGCCGCCCGAGGTGTTCACCACCGCCCCGGCGCGAGGCGCCCCGTCCGGTCCGGCCGCCCCGGACTCGTGAGGCGCCCCGGACGGCCCGTCCGCCCTGGACGACCCGGGGCGGACGGAGCCCGCCCGCCTCAGAGCTTCTCCTGGCTCCACAGGACCTCGCCCCGGGCGCCGCGGATCACCACCCGCGGGTCGGCCTCCAGGTCGATCTCGACGTCGAGGTGCTCCCCGCCGTCGGCCGCGGTGGCCCGGTAGGTGTACCGGGCGTTCTCCAGGTGCAGCGACTCGGTCCGGGCGGTGACCAGCCACGGGTGGCGGCGGCGCAGGCCGATGAGCTGCTGGTGGGCGCGCAGGACGGGCGCGCCCCAGGGCGCGAGCCCGGAGGGGTCCTCCGGGTAGGCGGGGCGGACGGCGTCGTCCCCGCCGATGCGCTCCTCCTTGACGCCGGTGAAGCCCTGCTCGTCCCCGTAGTAGATCGAGGGGACGCCCCCCACCGTCATGAGGATGGCCAGGGCGGTCACGGCGCCGGCGGCGCCGACCCGGGAGGCGATGCGGGTGACGTCGTGGTTGCCGATGAAGGTCTGGGGGGTGAAGGAGTCCAGGAACGCGTTGTGGCGGGTCAGGTTCCAGTCGAGCTCGAAGAAGTTGGGGTCGGTCAGGGAGGACCAGATCGCCTTCCACAGCTCGTACTGGGTGAGCGTGTCCATGGTGGAGTCCTTGACGATCGCGGCGTAGTCGCCGTGGATGACCTCGCCGAGGAACCACGCCCGCGGGTGGTCGCGGCGCACGGCCGGCAGGACCCGGGCCCAGAAGTCGGTCGGCACCGAGTAGGCCGCGTCCAGGCGCCAGCCGTCGATGCCGCGGGCGAGCCAGTGCCGCATGACGTCGGCGGTGTAGTCGACGGCGGCCCCGCTGGAGTGGTTCAGGCGCGCCAGGTCCCCGTGCCCCTCGAACACGCGCGGGCGCGGGCCGTCCGGGGCCTGCCAGTCGATGTCGAACAGGGCGGCCTCCTCGCCGTCGGGCCCCTCGTCCAGGGCCCGGCGCAGGAGGGGGTGGTCGGCGCTGACGTGGCTGAAGACGCCGTCGAGCACGAGGCGCAGCCCGCGCTGCCGGCAGGCGGCGACGAGGTCGTCGAAGTCGGCGTCCCCTCCCAGGCGCGGGTCGATGCTCAGCTGGTCCAGGGAGTCGTAGCCGTGGCTGGCCGAGGAGAAGATCGGGCCCAGCAGGAGGCCGGAGGCGCCCAGCTCGACGGCGTAGTCCAGCCAGTTCAGCAGCCGGCGCAGCCTGGGCGCGGGGGAGCGGTCGCCGTCGCGGATGGGGGCTCCGGTGAAGCCCAGCGGGTAGACGTGCCACCAGATGGCGTGCTCGACCCAGTTCATGAGACCTCCTGATTGAATGGTGTTCACTTGTTGAATGGAGTTCACTAACGTTCGTGAATCATAGTTCACTAGCGGTACCATGTCCACATGGCGCGCACCGACTCCAGGCCCCGCCTCCGGCTCGACCCCGACGCGCGCCGCGAGGCCATCCTGCGCTCGGCCGCCGCCGCCTTCGCCGAGCGCCCCTACGCCGAGGTCACCCTCGCCGACATCGCCGAGGGGGCCCGGGCCTCGACCCCGCTCGTCTACCGCTACTTCCACGGCAAGGAGGACCTGTACGCCCAGGTCGTGCGCGAGTCCGTCGACGCGCTCATGGAGCGCCAGGCGCGCGCCATCGACGAGCTGCCCGACGGCGTGCCGGTGCGCGACCGCATCAGGATGGCCACCATCGTCTACCTGGACCACATCGCCGCCCACCCCGGGGCCTGGGCCATGCCCCTGCGCCGGCCGGGCAGCGAGCCGGCCGGCGCGGCGCGGGTGCGCGCCCGGGCCCGCAGCGACTACGTCGAGCGCCTCGGCCGCCTGCTCGGCCCCGGCGAGCAGGCGCGCCACCGCTACGCCCTGTGGGGCTACCTCGGCTTCATCGACGCCGCCTGCCTCCACTGGGTCGAGCGCGGCTGCCCCGACGAGGAGCGCTGGGGGCTCATCGACGCCGCCCTGGGGGCCCTGGAGGGCGGGCTGGGCGACTGGGCGGCCTGAGTGCGCCCCGACGGCGCCCGCCTCCGATATCCTCGAGCCGTACCGACCGACGAGGTTCAGGAGACGGACTAATGACCCAGGTGGCATGCGGGATCGACATCGGCGGATCGGGCGTCAAGGGCGCCCTGGTCGATCTCGGGACCGGTGAGTTCATCGGCGAGCGCGTGCGCATCGAGACCCCCCGACCATCCACGCCCGAGGCGGTCGCCAAGGTCTGCCGCACCATTATCGAGCGGCTCGGCGTCGCCCGGGACGTGCCCGTGGGCATCACTGTCCCCGCCCCCATCGTGCACGGCACCGCCGTCTTCATCGCCAACCTCGACAAGTCCTGGAAGGGCGTGAACGTCGACGAGCTCATGACCCGGGTCCTGGAGCGCCCGTCCCACGCGCTCAACGACGCCGACGCCGCCGGGCTGGCCGAGGTCGTCTACGGCGCCGCCAAGGGCGTGCCCGGCACCATCATCGTCACCACCCTGGGCACGGGCATCGGCTCGGCCGTCATCGTCGACGGCACCCTGGTGCCCAACACCGAGCTCGGCCACCTGGAGATCGACGGCCACGACGCCGAGTCGCGCGCCTCCTCCCGCCAGAGGGAGATCCACGACATGAGCTGGAAGAAGTGGGCCAAGCGCCTCCAGCGCTACTACGGCCACGTCGAGATGCTCTTCAGCCCGGACCTGCTCGTCGTCGGCGGAGGGGTGTCCAAGAAGCACGACAAGTTCCTGCCCCTGCTCGACCTGCGCGCGCCCATCGTGCCCGCCAAGCTGCTCAACACCGCGGGCATCGTCGGCGCCGCCTACGAGGCGGCCCGCGCCGCCGGCAAGCAGAGCGGGACGGACGCCGCCGACAAGTAGGGCGGGGCGCACGGGGCCGGGTGGTCGTGGGGCCGGCCGGGGCGGGGCGAACCGACTCCTCGCTCCCCGGCCCGTCGTCGCGGCCCCTCAGCTCAGCGCCGCGGCGACGGCCAGGCGCAGGGAGTCGGCGAAGCGGGTCTCGCGCTCGGCGGCGCTCATGTCCCCCGAGTGGTCGAGCAGGTGGTCGGAGACCGTGAGCACCGCCAGGGCCCGCCCGCCGTACTCGGCGGCCACGGCGTACAGGGCGGCGGCCTCCATCTCGACGCACAGGGTGCCGTAGCGGGCCAGCGCCTCGGTCTGCCCCTCGGGGGTGAGGTAGAAGTGGTCGCGGGAGATGATCGGACCGGCGTGCAGGCGCCCGGTCAGGCCCGCCTCGACGCCCTCCCGCCAGGCCGCCATGGCCAGGCGGAAGTCCGCGACGGCGCAGAAGTCGACTCCCGGCACGCGCACCCGGTTCATGGCGGAGTCGGTGTGGGCGCCGGTGGCGATGACGACGTCGCCGACCGCGACATCCGGGGAGATGCCGCCGGCGGTGCCCACGCGGATGATGCGCTCGACCCCGAACCGCTCGAACAGCTCGGTGGCGTAGATGGTCAGGGAGGGCTGGCCCATGCCCGAGCCCATGACGCTCAGCGGCCTGCCCCCGTGGGTCCCGGTGAAGCCGAGCATGCCGCGCACGTCGTTGACCAGGCGGGCGTCGTCCAGGATCGCCTCGGCGATGCGCCGGGCGCGCAGGGGGTCGCCGGGCATGAGGACGGCCGGGGCGAAGTCTCCGGGCTCGGCGTTGATGTGGGGGGTGGCCATGGGGCTCCTTCGTGGGGCGGACGGGCGGGGCGGCGTCCGACGGCGGCGTCGTCGTCGGACCCGGCGAACGCCAGTGTGGCACACGACGGAACGGACCGGTGATCACATGGTGAGAGCGTGTCGCTTCGTCATATGGACGGCATTATGGTTCTCAAGTTCAGCGCCGACGCGCCACGCCCCGGGTCGATGACCGGGAGGCCGGTTCGTGCGGCCCTCCGTCTCCCAGAAGGTGCACCATGGCCTCAACCCCGGACGCCCCGGCGTCCTCCGCACCGCCCCGCGAGCAGTGGAGCGGCCAGTTCGGCTTCCTCATGGCCGCCATCGGCTCGGCCATCGGCCTGGGCAATATCTGGCGCTTCCCCGGCGTGGCCTACTCCAACGGCGGAGGCGCCTTCATCGTCCCCTACGTCATCGCCCTGCTGGCGGCCGGCATCCCCATCCTCCTGCTCGACTACGCCCTGGGCCACCGCTTCCGCGGCTCCGCCCCCGCCGTCTTCCGGCGGCTCAGCCGCCGCTTCGAGTGGCTCGGCTGGTTCCAGGTCTTCATCTGCTTCGTCATCATGACCTACTACGCGGTGGTGGTGGCCTGGTCCCTGCGCTACACGCTCTTCTCCATCAGCACCGCCTGGGGCGACGACGCGACCGGCTTCTTCCAGCACTACATCGGGATGGACCGGCTCGGCTCCGGGGCCGCTTACTCGCCGGAGATCGTCATGGGCGTGGCCGTCCCCCTGCTCCTGGTGTGGGCCTTCGGCCTGGTGGTCACCGCCCTGGGCGTGAGCGACGGCGTGGAGAGGGCCAACAAGATCTTCCTGCCGCTGCTGGTGCTCATGTTCGCCGTCCTCGTGGTGCGCGCCCTCCTGCTGCCCGGCGCGGGCGAGGGCCTCAACGCCCTGTTCACCCCCGACTGGTCCGCGCTGCGGGACTACAAGGTGTGGATGGCCGCCCTCGGGCAGATCTTCTTCTCCCTGTCCGTGGGATTCGGCATTATGCTCACCTACTCCTCCTACCTGCGGCGGCGCCGCTCCAACCTGGTGGGCACCGGGCTGGTGGCGGGCTTCGCCAATTCCGCCTTCGAACTGCTCGCCGGCATCGGCGTCTTCGCCACCCTGGGCTTCATGGCGGGAGCCCAGGGGGTCGGCGTGGACGAGCTGGAGAACATCACCGGGCCGCTGCTGTCCTTCGTCACCTTCCCCACCGTCATCTCGCAGATGCCCGGCGGCGCCCTGTTCGGAGTGCTCTTCTTCGCCTCCTTCACCATGGCGGGACTGACCTCCTTCATCTCCATCATCCAGGTGGTGGCCGCCGGCGTGGGGGAGAAGCTGGGCCTGGCGCCCAAGTGGGCCTCCCTCGTCGTCGGCGTCCCGGCCGCGGTCGTGTCCTTCGTCCTGTTCGCCACGACCTCGGGACTGCCGGATCTCGACGTCGTCGACGCCTTCATCAACAACATCGGCGTGGTCTCCTCGGCCATCATCATGTGCGTGGCGGTGGCCTGGATCCTGCGGCGCACCCGGCTGCTCCAGAACCACCTCAACGCGGTCTCGGAGTCGCGGATGGTGGGCGCCTGGTGGCGGGTCCTGGTCGGCGCCGTCGTCCCCGTCCTGCTGGGCTACATGTTCCTCCAGACGCTGTGGACCTATCTGTCCGAGGGGTACGACCCCGAGTCGTACTCCAGCGGCTTCGTCGCGGTCTTCGGCTGGGGGATGCTCCTGCTGGTCGCCATCGCCACCGCGGTCATGACCCTCCTGCCCTGGAGGACCCCGGTGGACGACTTCACGCCCCTGGAGCTCGAGACCGTCTCCGAGAGGGAGGACTGAAGATGACCGGGGTCGCCGTGCTCATCATGCTCATCGCCATCATCATCATCTGGGGCGGGCTGGCGGTCTCCGTCACCGCGCTCGTCTCGCGCGGGCACCGCGAGCAGGCCGAGGACCGGGCGCGCGCCAGCGCCGAGGCCCACGAGCACCTGCGCGCCGGGGCCGCGCACGAGTGAGACGGCTGACGCCGACGCGCCCGCGGCGCGACTGTCGCACC
>ERZ773038.856-NODE-856-length-18765-cov-8.202993_pt1 | contig 18765 bp, 9 predicted proteins | sample MGYA00511665_ERZ773038 | MGnify/ENA primary metagenome ERZ773038 (study PRJEB29015, sample SAMEA2737966) | human oral metagenome | biome: human oral; feature: human-associated habitat; material: dental | place: China | collected 2028 ... | reverse complement strand
CGGAGTAGACGCGCACGTAGACGAGCTTGCCGTAGAAGGGGTGGGTGGCCACCTTGGAGGCCAGAGCGGCGAAGGGAGCCTTCTCGTCGGCCGGACGGGTGAGCACCTCCTCCTCGTTGCCGACGGCGTGGCCCTCGATGTCGGGGACGTCCAGCGGGGAGGGGAGGTAGTCCAGAACGGCGTCGAGCATGGGCTGGACGCCCTTGTTCTTGAAGGCCGAACCGGCCATGACCGGAAAGGCCTCGCCGGCGATGGTGAGCCTGCGGATTCCCGACTTGATCTCGGCGACGGTGAGCTCCTCGCCCTCCAGATACTTCTCCATGAGCTCGTCGTCGGCCTCGGCGACCGCCTCGAGGAGCTCGCCGCGCAGGGCCTCGGCCTTGGCGACCAGCTCGGACGGGATCTCCTCGTACTCGACAATGGCTCCGCGGGTATCCTTGCCGGCCGCATCCTTCTCGGGGAAGCGAACAGCGCGCATCTCCAGGATATCGACCAGACCGGAGAACTCGCTCTCGGCACCGATCGGGAAGTTCAGCACGATGGGCTTGGCATGAAGACGATCACGGATCGTCTGGACGGAGAACTCGAAGTCGGCTCCCAGCTTATCCATCTTGTTGATGAAGCAGATGCGCGGAACATTGTACTTGTCGGCCTGGCGCCACACGGTCTCGGACTGGGGCTCAACGCCCTCCTTGCCGTCGAAGACCGCGACGGCGCCGTCGAGCACGCGCAGGGAGCGCTCGACCTCGACCGTGAAGTCCACGTGGCCGGGGGTGTCGATGATGTTGATCTGGTTGTTCTTCCAGAAGCAGGTGACGGCCGCGGAGGTAATGGTGATACCGCGCTCCTTCTCCTGCTCCATCCAGTCCATCGTCGAGGCGCCGTCATGCGTCTCACCGATCTTGTAGTTGATGCCCGTGTAGAACAGAATGCGTTCGGTCACGGTCGTCTTGCCGGCATCGATATGGGCCATAATACCGATGTTGCGGACCTTGGTCAGGTCTGTCAGCACGTCGAGTGCCACTAGTGAAGTCCTTCGTTCGTGAGATTGGGAGTGGGACGCCGGCCGAGGCGAGCGGGGAGCGGCCCGGCCGGACGTGCGGCTTATTACCAGCGGTAGTGCGCGAAAGCCCTGTTGGACTCGGCCATCCGGTGCATGTCCTCGCGGCGCTTGACGGCGGCGCCCAGGCCGTTGGAGGCGTCGAGGATCTCGTTCATGAGCCGCTCGGTCATGGTGTTCTCGCGGCGCTGGCGAGAGAAATCCACGAGCCAGCGCAGCGCGAGGGTGGTGGCGCGGCCCGGACGGACTTCGACCGGAACCTGATAGGTCGCGCCGCCGACGCGACGGGAACGGACCTCCAGGGCGGGACGAATGTTGTCCAGGGCGCGCTTGAGGACGGTGACCGGGTCCTGGTCCGTCTTGGAGCGCACGCCTTCGAGAGCGCCGTAGACGATCCGCTCGGCCGTGGACTTCTTGCCGTCCAGAAGAACGCGATTGACGAGCTGGGTGACGACCGGCGAGCCGTAGACGGGGTCGACGGCGAGCTGACGCTTGGGCGCGGGACCCTTACGAGGCATTACTTCTTCTCCTTCTTGGCACCGTACTTCGAGCGCGCCTGCTGACGCCCCTTGACACCCTGGGTGTCGAGGGAGCCGCGCACGATGTGGTAGCGGACGCCGGGAAGGTCCTTCACACGGCCGCCGCGGACGAGCACGATGGAATGCTCCTGAAGGTTGTGTCCCTCGCCGGGAATGTAGGCCGTGACCTCGATACCGGTCGACAAGCGCACACGGGCGACCTTGCGGAGGGCGGAGTTCGGCTTCTTCGGCGTGGTGGTGTACACGCGGGTGCACACGCCGCGCCGCTGCGGGCTGGACTTGAGCGCCGGCGTCTTCGACGACGAGCGCTTAGTCGAGCGGCCCTTGCGGACCAGCTGCTGAATTGTAGGCACTACTCAATCTCCATGCTGACATGCATCTGGACGGTTCGCTGCCCACGCACCGGCCCCGCTCCCCCGCGTTGGGCGCGTGCCTCCGCGGAGCCGGGCCGGCCCGCGTCCGGTGGGCGGCTGCAACGGCCGGCGGACGACCGGTTGCAGCGCATCACCCACGCACTCGCGTCCGGAGCCCCATGATGGGGCCCGTCGGTCCCCGCCGCGGCAGACCCGCGTGGCGTCCATCGACCGGATCAGCCGGTCCGATTGAACCGACTGGTGCCGATCGTTGAGTCATCAGGCCGAATCGTCGGGACGCTGGGGACGGAATGGAGAACGGCAGCCCGCATGCGGGCACCGTCGGCGAGAATACCGAGGGCGTCGGCGCCCCGCCAGACGAGCAGGGCGTCGGCCTCAGTGGTCCTGGACACGTCGAGACGGCTCGCCCGCCCGCGCCGCATAGGCGCGATACGCGCGGACGGGCGGATCGTCCTCACCCCGCCGGCTCCGTGCGCTTAACCGTCACGGTGGGCTCCTCCTGGCCATCAGTCCACGTGACCTCGCCGGAGAACCTGAACTGGGTCCTGTTCGGTTTGGGGGCCGAACCTCCGCCCTTAGGAGGATCGGGCGTAGTTGTAATAGATATTACATCGCTTGTGAAACGCGTCCCCGATTCCATGGTGACGCTCGTGGCGTCGGTGGTCACCTCGAGACTGGCGAGATGGCTCGACTGCGTGGCGGAGGGGCACACGGGATCCATATTGGTCGGCACCGTGACGCAGGCCTTGGCCCTGGACTTGACCGAGGACAGGACGAGGTCCTTGAGGGCCTGGGTCGGGGTCCCGCCGACCTCGACCGTCTCACCGGATGCCGACGGCATGGTCTTCGCCGTGGACGTGGAACCAGACGGCTTGATCTCGAGCGACGTCGTATCCGGCGTGAGGTACGTCGAGCGGGACGACCCGCCGGCTATGTCGTAGACGCCGAAATACGCGTACTGCACCGTCTTGTAGGTCGCGGGGGCGGACGCCGAGGAGGACGAGGAGCCGCCCTCCCTCTCCAGCGGCACCTCCTGACCCCCGACGATCAGGGAGTCGAACGACGTCGACGTCAGCGTCACCGGGGAGGCCGGGGAGTCGTCGATCTCCCAGTTATCGAGCAGCCCGTACTCCGAATCACCCTTGGTCAGCGAGAAGGTGTAATCGAACTTCTGCCCGTCCAAAGAGAAGGTCGCATCGACGCTGGCGTGATCGCCGTCGACGTCTGCGTCCTTGACGCGGATCGACGTGATGCGGGAGGTCGCGGCGCCCAGCGCCTCATCGGTCAGGAGAAGCCGCTTGTCGTTGGACACCCCGGGGTCGACCATCTCGTTGGCGGCCTGCGCGTGCCCGTCCGCCAGGAGGTTGAGGTAAGTCGCGACCTCCTTGTCCGGGCTGTGACGGGAGTTGAGAACGTGCACAGCCACGACGGCGGCGACGACCAGGACCAGGACCAGGCTCAGAACACCGACGCCCGTGCGCAGCCGCCGGCGGGTCTTCGGGCTCATCGGCGCGGGCGGGGGTGGAACGGCACCGGCCGCGGTCGACGGGGCCGGCCTGGGCGGCCTGTTCGCCCTCTGCCCGGAGGATCCGGCCAGCCAGGCCGACACGGCGCTGCGGCCGGCGCACAGGGTCAACAGCCCGGTGGCGCTGGTGTAGAGCCAGGCCGGAACGTACTCGGCCAGAACAGAGACGATCATGCCTACGATGCCGAGCGTCAGGCCCGCCGACCAGGTGGCTCCGGCGGCACCGGAGACCGGTTGCCCGAGGAGGCCGCCGCTCAGGCGCAGCGGCAGGAGCAGATTGAGCACGACGACACCGACCACGAGGACCGCGGCGCCCAGCGCCCAGGTGCGCGTCAGGTCGGGCCGGACGAGCCGCACGCGTCGCACGCCCACGCGCGCGGCCGCGGCGAGGACGACGACGAGCAGGGCGAGGAAGAGCAGCACCGAGACGCCTCCGAGAACATCCCAGGCGTAGACAGGCTCGACGTTGCGCAGCAGGGACTGAATCCCCGCGTCGGCCAAGCTCCCCGAGGACGAAGCCCCGGTCACCGTCAGCCCGCCGAGGCAGCCCAGGCTCAGCGTGTACAGCGCTAGATTCGGCAGGTAGACCGGCAGCGCCAGGATCAGAGGCCCGTCGCCGTTGCTCAGGGCGCCGATCACGGTTCCGGGAACGACCAGACCGCCCATGACGAGACCGGCCACCGTCGTCAGCGCGGCGAGCTCGGAGAGGACCTGCCGCAGCCCTGCCGGCATCATGAGCGCCAGCGTCTCGCCGCCGCGCGCGGCCACGAGCGCGACGAAGACGACGAGTGCGACGACGATGAGGGTCAGCGGCGCGCTGGAGCGCACGTCGCCGATCTCACCCCCGTCCACGGAGGTGAAGGAGGACGTGGCGGTGAGTACGCAGGCGGCGAGGGCGGTCGCCGCGGCCTCCACCGCGGCCCGGGCGCACAGCCCGCCGAGAGGCGCGCCGGACCCGTCAAGACCGGCGCGCCGCCTCGCTACGAGGTAGACGCCCGCCCCAGCGGCCAGAAGCGTGCCGAGGGCCGGCATCGAGACCGACACGTTCGCGCCGCCCAGGCCGGCCGACACGCTCATCGACAGGCGGCCTCCCAGGCTCGCCCCCATGAGGACCGGCAGCAGGGAGAAGCTCACCTGCAGGTCCCTGCTGGGAACGACGCCTTGGATGGCCAGGATCAGCAGCACCGCCGAGATGAAGGCCGCCCCGATGACGACGGCGATCGTGATGCCCAGCGACGTCAGGCCCGGGGAGGTCAGCAGCGGTGCCAGGGACCGCTGCACGGGGCCCGGTGACGCCGGGCGGCCGAATGCGCCGGGAGCCTCCGGCCGGTACGTGTCGAATCCGGGCGGGCCGGCTCCCGGAGCGGGCGCGGCGTCCGGAGCGGGCGCGGCAGAATACGCGCCACCGCCCGGCGGCACCGCTCCGGGCGCCGGCGTCGTCGGAGCAGGAGGCGGGGGAACCGGGCCCGGGACCGCCGGAGCCGGCGCCTGCGGGGAGCCCGGGGACCCCGGCGACTGCGGGGCGCCGGGGTTCTCGGGGGTGTCGGAGGGGGAGCCGCCCGGCTGCGACTCCCCCGACGCCTGGGGCGCCTCGGGATCGGGCGGCGGGGTCGCATCACTCATGGTGAGACCTTCCTGGGACAAAAAGTGTGGCTGTATTGTGATCCGCCGACCGTCGAGCGATCAACCGCCTCCCTGCTGCGCAAGCGCCCCCGTCCGAATCGTCCGAGCCGGCCGAACGGGCAGGTCCGCCGCTCCAGCGCACCGATTCAGAACACCACGCCGGAGCGGCTGAACCCCCACAGGATGGGGTCGAGGACGCGGAACGGGGAGATCCCGCGCTCGGTGAGCCTCTCCCGGTGCTGCGGCGTCTCGCCCAGCGAGGAGACGGCGAAATGGCGCATCGACGCGATCTTGCCGTCTCCGACGGCCTGATCCGCCAGCAGGGTGACGGCGTCCTCGCCCATGTACCCGAAGATCGAGCGCACCTCGGCATCGAGGAAGGCGGAGTCCGCCTCCAGCACCCGCGCCGCCTGCGCGCACGGCATCTTCGCGCGAATCATGGTGTCGTCCCAGTTGAAGTGGGCGGCCGGGTTGGCCAGTGCCGGCGCCATAGGGCTATTGGCCCTCGGCAGCTGCTGCAGGGAGTCGAACTTGCACAGGGTCAGCGCGAGGTTGGGATGACCCGAGCTCATCTGCGACAGGATCCTGGGCAGGACCTCGCCGGGCTTCACGCCCGTGCGACTGGTGTCCACCTCGGGGATGAGCCCCGAGAGCATCTTGCGAATCGAATCCAGCATGAGCGGGTCGAATAGGAACATGACGAGGTCGGCGCGATCGACGAAGCTGAAGGCGGGGTCGCGTCCGCTGAGGTCCTGAAGATCCTCACCGGCGATGTCGCGCATGACCAGGTGGAGGCGACCCAGGTCGCCCCCGGCGAGTTCCCAGATCAGCGGGTCCTTCTGATAGGCCCCGCCGCCGCTCATGCGGGGAGTTCCCTCCATGACCACGTTCCTGCGGTAGAGCGGCACGTAGTAGAAGTCGTTGTAGACGTCCTGGGTCCCCTGGGTCAGAGCCGTCAGGATGACGGCGCGCTGCTGGGCGTAGCGCAGCAGCATCTGCACGGCCACGGCGATGTACACGGACTTGCCGGTGTCGCGCGCGCCGGTGACGGTCATGGTGAACACAGGCGTCCGCCTCCAGTCCGCGGGCAGATCCCGATGGCAGACGAGGCAGATCTCCTGGGAGGTCTGCATGCCGCAGCGCCGGCACAGCACGTACGACGGCAGCTGCTTGGTCTCCGTGCTGCGCACCATCCGGTACACCGGCGGGACCAGGTAGGGCTGGCCGGCATAGGCGGTCGCCTGGGAATCGGGTTCGGCACTGCACGCGCCAACGCATCGCAGGCCGATCTCGTCGGCCGGCAGGGGCGTGAAGCAGTACGGACAGGCGACGGTCATCAGTCGGCTCCATTCCGGGACGAGGACGGGCTGAGCCAGTCCAGGAGGGGGGCGAGCGCCTCAAGGGTTCCGCGGGTGAAGGCCGCGTCGGTCCGGGCCAGCTCCTCCCACACCTCGGGCGGGGGCGTGTAGGCGTCGCCGGGCAGCGCCGTCGACAGGTCCGCGGCGCCGACGACCAGGCACTCGCCTTGGCCGGGCGGCAGCGGCAGGTCCGTGACGACGATGCGGCGCCCGCCGTCCGCCCCGCCGCCCGGCCCCGCCTCAACGCAGCCGACGCCATCGTTACGAGCGCCGGCGATGACGGCGCGGTGAATCGTCGGCCCGGCGACCTCGGCCGTGACGTACAGGTCGTTGAGGAACCTCGTGAGAGCCTCGACCCGCGGGGCGAAACGACGCATGGAGGAGGAGGTGTCGATCACCACGTCGGTGACCGTGGGTCTGAGGGGCCGCCCCTGCTCGGCCCTGCGCTTGGCGCACCAGCCGCCCAGTCCCGTCGTCGCGCCACCGCCCTCCCCCGGTCGGGCGATGATGCCGCCCTCGCGCCGGGAGAGTTGGAGGACCGGGGCGCTGATCCGACCGGCGACGGGTACCCGCTTGAGCAGGAAGGAGTGCCCTCCTCCGGTCGAATCCACGGCCAGGTCGATGGTCCCGTCGCCCGGGAACGGCTCCCCCGCGGCGCTGCGGACCCGCACCCCCACCGGCCCGCGGTCGCCGACCACACCGGTGGGGAAGGCGACGACGTCGTGGGCCGGGCCGAGGTACTTGGGCGGGCCGGACGTCCCCGTCACCTCCAGCCTCGCCGCGACGGCGGAGACAAGACTGATCCGGATGGCGCCGTCGTCGACCAGCGACAGCATCTGCCACTGTCCGCTTTCCAAGATGTCGGGCATCATGTACTCCTTTCGCGTCCTGCGGCCCGGTGGCCGCCGAAGAGCCTGCGCCGCAGGCCGGAGGCCCCCCTGGCCGGGTCGGCGGGCAGGACGCACCCGTCCAACCAGCGATCGGCGTCCGGCGCTTGCGCCATCGCACTCACCAGCTCATCGCGCAGCGCCCGCCCCCACTGCGGCCCCAGGTAGACGTACCAGGCGCGCACGATGGCGCGCACCGTCTCGTCGCGCCCGCCCAGCGCAGCGCTGGAGCGCTCCTCCGCCCCCCTCACCTCGCTCAGCTCCCGGCGGACCGAGGCGAACAACTCCTCGGGGATCTCCGTATTGTGATCGCACCAGTACAGGCGGTCCACGGCTCGCGCCAGCAGTCTGCCGGCACCGGTCTCCCCCGGAGCGGCGAGCAGGCCGGGGTCCCGGTCCAGGTGGGCGTCCAGCTCCTGCACCGCCGCGCCCCAGGTGCGCTCGTGCCCCGGCAGTCTCACCGGCCGGCCGTTCCACACCACCAGGGTCAGCACCGCCAGGGCCTTGCTCCGCGCCGCCGCCACCGTCGGGGAGGCGGCCAGCGCCGCGTCGGCGCCCAGCACTCCGACCGCGACGAGGACGTTGCTCGCGTACGTCACCGCGGCGTCCACGCTGCTGCGCGTCATGAGCGGGGCGTGATGGACCAGGACGACCAGCGACACCGCCGTCGGAACCGAGAAGCGAGTGTAGACCGCCCGGCCCATCGAGGCCTCGGGGTGAGCGCGCCCGGCCAGAAGCTCGCGGCAGATGCCGGCGGACGTCGGAGACCGCGGGTCCGCCAGCAGCGCGGGGGCCAGGACGTCCCACGCATTGCGCCACCCCTGCGGGCGGGTCCGCAGCAGGTCGACGGTGGCATGGGCCGCGAGCGCACGGGCGGCATCGGCCCTGATCTCGAAGCTGCCGGTCACGCCGTTCAGCGCCTCGACGGCGCGCCCCGCCTTCGCCGCGTCGGGGTCGTCGACCAGGTCGGTTAGGGCGATCTGGGCCGTCAGCCCGGTCAGTCCCTCCCGCATCGCGCCGTGACCGAGCCAGGCGACCGCGTCGTGGGACATCCACGGGATCGCCCTGTCCCGGGCGGGCTCCTCGCGGAGCACCTGCTCGACGAGCCGCGCCAGCCGCGCCCTGCACCGTCGAGCCAGGTCGAGCCGGACGACCCGTTCACGCAGCCCTGTGGGATCCTGATCGGCCGCGAGGGCCCGGGCCGCCGGAAGGAGAAGCTCATCCGTCCTCGCCCGCGGCAGCACCACCCCGTCGCGCGTCAGCCGATCGACCACGACGAGGACCGCCGTGTCCCGCCGATCGTGGGAGACGGTGTCCACGGCCGTCTCCAGCGCAGGGCCCAGAGCCCGTCTCCCCTCCTCGCTCCCGCTCCACGAGCTCAGGCGGTCCGCGGCGCGCCGGTCGCAACGGCGGGCTCCCTCCAGCAGCCAGCGCGGAGCGCGGACCGCGGTCTCCACGTACTTGCGGGCCAGCCCCGTGACGACGCCCTCCGCAGGTGCGCGCTCGGGGACCGCCGACAGCTTGTCGTACCAGTACGCCGGATCGGTCCGCGTCGACCCGAGCACCCGATCGCCGACGACGGCGACCAGGTAGTCGTCGTCGGCGACGGCCCTCGGCTGGCAGGCGACGAGTTCGTGGTCGGCGGCCTCGTCCACCGGTCCCTCCCCCCGGTCCGAACCGGTCAGGACGCCCGGGTCGCAGGCCTCGGCCATCGCCAGCGGCCATCCCGGTGTCAGGTCCCGGTGGTCCGACAGCCGATCGAGGACCTCGCGCACGACCTCGACTCCGGCCACCCAGGCTCCCAGGTCGGTCGTCATGCCGGCGACGAGCCGCGCCCACGCGGTGGCCGGCGGGAGCGTCGGCGGAGCCTGCGGGTCGACGACGACGACGCCGCGGCGCGCGCTCAGCGCCTCCAGGTCTCGGCGGGGGACGCACGCCAGGTCGACGCCCGACGCCATCAGGGACTCGATGTCCCTGGCCGAGCCGACTCTCTCCAACGTGGAGAAGCCCAAGCGCCTTCCGGTGCATGGAGCGCAGGTGCGCTGCAGCGCCCCCACCCACAGCGCCGCTTCGTCGGTCGAGTCCGTGCCGAGCAGCACCGTCGTCGTCTTGTCCGCCGGTGCGTCGGCGCGTCGGGCGAGCACGTCACCGAGCAGGTCGGCCAGCGCCACCAGGACCGCAGCGCGCCCCGATTCCGCCATGAAGTCGGCGACGGAATCGTCCGAGACGTTCCGGCCGGGGATGATCTCGCCGGCGGCGGGCATCCTCGTCGCGCGCACCTCGTCGGGGCCGAACGGGACGCGCCAGCCCGGTGAGCGCCACAGGTCGGCGGTGCAGACCGCGGGCCGCTTCTCATCGGCCAGCACGGCGATATGGGTCATGGTGTTCGGACGGCCGGTGGCGTCGGCGCCAGCCGGTGCCGTGTGCACCAGGACCGTCCCGTCGGCTGTCGGCACCTGGGCCAGGCGGCGGGCCGCGCTGCCGACCTCCTCCGGCGTGGGGAAGCCGGACAGGGGCGCGACCGGGTTCAGCCGAGGCTCGACGAGGGCGAGCAGGCGCGAGGCCGTCGCGTCGTCGAGGGTCGGGGACCGGGCGAGAATCTGCCAGCCACCGGCCCTGGCGCCGTCGACGACGCGGTCGGTGTTCGTGTACAGCAGCTGGCGCACGGCCCCGCGGTCCGCGTCCGTCGCTGCGGGGATCGGCGCGGGACCCGCCGTGGACGTCGTCGTTGAATGCGTCATCATCTCATCTTGATCAGGTGGCCGAGGTCGGGGTCGATGAGGCAGTAGCGTTCGAGGGCCTGATGCTGATGGTCGTCGTCCATGGCCGAGCCGGGATAGGAGTCGACCATGAGACGGAAGTAGCCGGGACCGGCCTGGGCGTGGTCGAACCACAGCGACAGATCCCGCCCCTGCGGGGGCACGCGCACCGCCGTCACCGGCGTCTGGCCGCCGTCCTTGGTGGGCCGCTCCAGGTAGACGGGTATGCGCCGGCCGTCGTTGGCGTGCAACGGCAGCCGATCGCCCCTGTGGATGAGGGCCACTCCGATGACGTCGTTCTCGCTCGTCACCCCGTGAATCGCAGTCAGCGTCACCTCGACGAGGGTCCGGCCGAAGAGGGCCGCACCGCGACGGACCCACCCGCCCCGGCCGATCCTCTCCCCGGGCCACGACAGGGTGTACCGGTACTCCCACTGGGCGGGCACGTCGACGCTCGTGGGAGCCGACAGGATCTTCTCCCCTTCGAGATAGGTCACCGCGGTCGCGTGGAGGCGACCGCCTCGCGACGCCAGACCGCCGGGAATGATGACCCCGCCCTCCAGGCGGTAGGCGTCCTGCGTTACGACGGCGATCGGCGCGGCGGCCGGGTCGACGGGAGCTCGGGCGTCGGTCAGCCGCAGTTCGACGCTCGTGGCCTCACCCGGCCAGGTGAAGGTCACCAGGTCCCACTCCCGGCGCCGGGCCAGGGTCAGATGCCCGACCTCCCCCGCGCGCTTGAGCCGAACAGGGGCCCCGATGGTCGCCTGGTCGTCCGCGTGCACAGTCACCGGCGTGAGATGAACGGTGTCCCAGTCGGCGCCCGCGGGCCACACGACGTTCTCCAGGGTGCGCAGCTGACGGCCGGGCGCGTCCGACTCGCCGATCCCGGCCGCCGCGGAGATGGCGGCGTCCTCCGGCAAACCGGCCTGGGCGAGCTGGGAGACCGGCACGGTGCGGCGCTCGAGGGCCTCGGGGGCCACCGGCGAGCTGGTGCGGTAGATGGTGACCGAGGTCGACGGCGTCTGCGTCCAGCGCACGGTCAGGGACGTGTCCGCCCCGTTGCCCCGGCGACGCTCGACGCTCAGATCGTCGATCGCCTCGACGACGACATCGGGAATGATCTGCCTGCGCGCGGGGGGCGAGGTGTAGCGCCTGCCAGCGGCCTCCACCTCGACGGCGGCGACGTAGTTGTGGGTCTTGCCGCCCTCGACGTCGAGGTCCTGGAAGCCGGCGCCGTTGTTGGGGATCCTGTACTCGTCGGACATCCATGACGAGCCGCGCAGGAACCGCCCCACCGGCTGGTCCAGGGGCAGACGCGCGGTGCGCACGCTCACGCGCACGCCGGGAGGCGCCGGAGGGGGCTCCCAGGCGGCGTCGACCGAGCGGGACTCAGCATCGAACGTCAGGGTCCAGCCCGCCAGCTGATGGACGATCACCCGACTGGCCACCCGCCGGCACTGCCCGAGGATCCTGGGATCGGAGGAGCCGCCCAGCCGGGAGTACCCCCAGACGGTGATGAAACGCACCGCGGAGGTCAATGGGGTTTCGTCCCAGCAGTCGGTGCCCTCGGTGACGGCGACCTCAGTGAAGTCGTCCGGGCTGTAGGGGTCCTCCAGATCGGAGACGACGACGCGGTAGACCTCGCCGTCGCCCGCATCCGGCCACGCGTAGTGAAGACGACCCTCGACGTGCTGGACCTGGACGCCGACATGGTTGCCCGACTCCTCGAAGGAGTCGAGGTCCTCCCGGGAGTAGTCGTAGGCGGGGAACACCCACGGGGGCCGAGGCGCCGCGGCCTCTCGCCGCGGGTGTGCGGGGCCGTTCCACCGACGCCACTCGGGCGGAGCCGCCGGCGCGCCCGGCCGAACAGCCCGAGCGCTCTGATCCGCGGAAGTCGGCGAAGGGCCGAAGCGGCTGTTGAGCATGAGCGAGACCGGCAGCGCCACGCTCATAGACAAATCCTCCCGCCCCTCGAGCACTCGCTCCACGATCTCCTGGGGTGCGAATCGGGTGCCGCCGTCGACGTCCTCCCCGGTGCGCAGGAGCTGCTTCCAGGTCGAGGGGCGCAGATGCTCCCGCGCCTCGGGCGGCGCCTGCGGCATCCACTCGTTCATCGCCTGAGTGAATTCACGCAAGTTGATGGGCATTGTCGGATCCTTGTCGCACAATCGAACAGCTGAGACAGCGCAATGGCGGAGACGGTCGCAAGACGCTCCTGAAACGGAGACGGCTTGGGGCATCAGTACTCGAGCGGATCATCCTCCTCTTCGCCCGCGTCGCCGGCCTCGCCCGGGTCCGCGGGTCCGGGTCCGGCGGGGTAGACGAAGGCCGTCTCGGGCAGCGGCTCGGTGGAATCGGCCAGGACGAGCGTCTCGGACAGGCCGTTGCGGCTCTCGGAGAACCAGTGGCCGGCGTCGGTGGTGAAACCGCCCTGCCCGGACAGGGCACTCGCGCCCAGGACGTCCAGGGCCGCGTTCCTGCCGCGCCGGGCGGCGAGATCCTCGCGGTAGTCGGTGATCCGGCGCCGCCCGTCGGGGGTGAGCGCCATGAGCTCCAGCGAGGGGCCGCCACTCCCACTCAAGAGCCCGATGCATCTCGCCCAGCGCTCGGTGCCGGCGTCGGAGCGCACCCCTTTGACGGCGAGCCCTTCAGCCCAATTGCTCAGGGCCGAGCCCCGCTCGCCGGGCTCGGAGAACAGCTCGAGCTGCCTGCTGCGCAGCAGACTGCGCTGGTCGGGAGTCAGGTCGTCCTTCACCCGCGCCTGAAGCGCCTCCCACGCCTGCCCGGCCCAGCCGACGGTGAAGACCATCGAGCGCAGGTCCGCCGCCGTATCCGCCAGGGCGTCGTCGTCGGCCTCGACGACCACGCGCTGGATCGGGGCGGGCAGCTCGGCGGCGTGCTCGCACGCAGTGCGTCCGGTGCCTCGTTCGCCCAGCGGGTCGGCCAGGAAGGAGGTCAGAACCGACGCCCAGCGGTCGAACTGGGCGTAGGCCTCCCCCTGGGCGGCGAGGTCCTCGATGGCCAGGCGCAGATTGGCGTTGATGACCGGCAGCCGCGTGCGCCGCGACCTGGCCGCGGCGATGAGGCGGAAGACCTCTCGCTGGCGCCGGACGAAGGTGATCAACGAACCGGTGAGCCACGCCAGGAGCACGAGGGCCGAGACGATCGCGAAGGTCATCCAGGAGATCACGTGAATCGCCCCGAGGAGAGTGCACACCGCGAGCACGGTCGCCAACGCGGCGAGCAGACCCCTGAGGATCCCGGCCAGCCGACGCTGGCTGCGCTCAGTCCGAGCGGTCGGGTCCTGGTCGATGAGCTCCTCGAGCTGGGCGGCCAGAGCGGCGATGTCCCTACGGGTCCTGGAGAAGGAGTCGGCCAGGAGGGCGCCCACGAGCGGGAGGAAGCGCAGATCGCCGCGGCCGCGCCACGCCCCCATGCGCGCCAGATACTGGGCCGCCGCCTGGGAACGGGGCTCGTCGGCTTCGGCGATCCTTCTCAGAGCGGCCCCGACGCGGTCGATCTCCAGGCGGTCCCAGGCGTGGATCACGGTGCCGGCGGGGACGTCGCCGATGGTCTCGGCGACGGTGAAGGAGCCCTCGCCGTCCCGGGGAGGAGCAATGATGTCGCGCTCGCAGACGTACCCTTCGTAGGCGGCCAGCCCCAGCTCCGCGCACCCCGATCCGTCGACGAGAGCGCGGGCGCCGAAGACGAGATCCTGCCACAGGGCGGAGAAGTCCCGGCGGGCGGGCCGGCCGGCGCGGGGGAAGTCCTCGGGCATGACGGCGCAGGCCCGCCTGGCGGCGCTGGCGAGATCGCGCCAGCCCGCGGTCCTCCCGGCGGCATCCACCCCGCCGACGACGACGCGCACCGGTGAATCCCGCCCGAAGACGATCGTGCCGGTCGTGGCGGCGATACTCGCCTTGGCGGAGCGCAAGTGACCGCGCAGCCAGTCGCCGGGGGCCCCCCTGATCACCCTGACCATGAAGGAGAAGAACATCGTCAGGGCCTGGAGGAACCCGATCTGCTCGTGCTCTTCGTCGGGCACGGGCGCCATCGGGCGGCGCAGCGCCGACCGGTGGCGTCGGCCCCACGCCCGAGCGGCTGTCGTGGCGCGGTCGGCCGGGTCCGGATAGGGGGCGATCCACACCCCGGTCTCCGCCCGGGTGGGCCGGGGGAATCGTCCGTCCATGCGCATGACCCGACCGCGCAGTTCATCTTCGGCGGCATGCGCGTCGGTCATGCGCACGAAGGAGCGCGTGACCTCGATGTAGGTCGACGACGTCGTGCGCCGGCCGTCGTGGGGCGCGTCCTCGACGGCGCCGCACAGGCCGGCCTGCACCGCCAGCCCGACGGCGGCGGCGCCCGGGATGCATTCCGGCTCCTCCCACCAGGGGGTCGGGCTGTAGGCCGGATCGGCGGTCGCCTCGGGCGAGAGCATGACGTTGTTCCACCCGGACCGCCCGAGCTCGGCCGCCAGCGGCCGGGCCGACCAGGGCACGAGCACGCGGGTGCATTCGCGCCGGGCCGTGGATGTGATGCCCAGGCCATGGAAGTAGAGCTCGGTCTGCGAGGACAGCGCATCCTGGTCCGGGTGGCCGACCGGGACGACGATCAGGAGTCGCACGGTTCTCAGAGCGTGCCGGTTGACGACGCGGGAGTAGCGCGAGGCGCTGACCCGCCCGTCGCGCACCGAGACGAGCGCGGGGTCGGCCGCGCGGCCGGCGGCGTCGGCACCGGCGTCGGGGGCGGACTCGACCCAGTGGAACGGGGCGATCAGACCTGCGCCGGACAGGTCCGTCAGGGCCGCCAGCAGGGGTCGCTGGCTGACGGGGGCGATGAAGACGCTCACGGCGCTGCGCTCCTCCACGTCGCCCGGCGCGGAGGCGGGAGCCGCGTCAGTACTCAATCTCGTCCTCCTCGATGGGGGCGTCCTCGCTCAGCGGGCTCACCCGAGTCAGGATGGAGCGCACCTTCGCGAGCTCGTCGCGCATCTCACGGGCCATGTCCACCGACAGCGGCGTCGTGGCCACCTGGGAGCGCCTGGTGTAGTTCGTGAAATGCCTGGCGTCGTCGGTCTTCCCGGCGCCGGGGAGGTACTTGGAGTCCAGATCCTTCACGATGACGTCGCACTGCCCGACGAGTGCCCGACGGCGCTCCTCGGGAGCCTCCAGTCCCTCCAGGGGGCCGGGCACCGGCAGGTCGCCGACCCGCCCCCTCCCGAGCAGTTCGGCGAACACATCCCACAACGGGCCGTCGTCGTCGATGGAGATCTCCTTGCGGTTCTCCCCGTCCTCCGCCCAGCGGCGCAGCACCTTCCAGGGGCGAAACGCCTCCAGACCCCTCCTGCCCGCCTGCAGGTGGGCCAGGAGCATGGACTCCAGCACCGAGGCCAGCCACGCGTTGGGCGCGATCATCCGCGAACGCGGGGTCAGCATGGGCTGCGGGAAGTCCACCCACTGGGCCTCCTCTCGATCCCATACCCGCACCGGCCGGGCGTCGCGCTTGTCCTTCCACGCCGGGCGGTCCAGGCCGCCGGCCAGGGTCGCGGCCCACCAGCCGCTCACCATCGCTCGGCGCTCCCCGTCGCCCACCGGCACCCCGCCGGGCAGCGGGCGGGCCCGACGCCACGTCCAGAAGGCCTCGCGCGCTCCTTCGGAGCCCGCCGCGCGGTCCCAGGCCGTCGACACCGAGCTGAGCAGGCCCGAATAGGCCACGGGGAGAGTGCGCGGATAGGAGCCGAACACGTCGACGCGCGGCACCTCCTCGTCCCCCAGGCTCTTCTCGACGACCTGCACCATGGACGGGTCCACCGACGGGTTGGTTCTGAGGTATTCGAGGAACTCCCCTGCCACCCCCGTCTCCAGTCCGCGGAACGGGATCGAGGAGAAGGTGAAGGACAGCAGCGGGTGCTCACCCTCGTGCAGCCTGGAGTAGATCCGCTCGTCGATCTCCACCAGGGGACGGGCCATGTCCAGCACCCGCTTGAGCCCCACCAGCACCTCCTCGCGGCGCTGCGACTTCTCGAAATCCCCCGCCGACTCGTCGGTCAAGTAACCGCGCAACGACTGCGAGGCGAACCTCGCGAAGACCTCCCCGCGCCGTCCCACGAAGGCCCGTGCGCGGGCGAGCACGTCGGCCGACCGCAGCTTCACCTCGTACTTCGCAGCGGTCGGCAGCGCACTGCCGGTCGCCCCCTGAAGGCCCGCCGGCACCCAGCGCGTCACGACCGTCAGCAGGTTTTCGGGAGGGCGATCGCCGCTGCCCTGCTCCCACGATCCGGTCAGGACTTCACGCACGGCTTCGGTGTAGGCCCGGTGCAGGTCACCGCCCGATTCCTCGGGCACGGCGGCCACGATGTGCTCCAGGAAGCGCCCCGGGTACTGCTCGACGCCCATGAGGACCACCTCGTTGTGCGCCGTCGCGAACCGCTGCGGCACCGCGGCCCCGTCCGCCGCCCCGGCCGGTGGCTCGCCGGGCCACGCCTGGTAGACGTCGGTCGCCACGTCCGCAACCCCGAATGCGTTGTGGTCGTCCCTGCGCTCGCGCTCGAGGACCTTGCGGGCCTCGTCGAGCGCGTCGGACAGGGGCTTGACCGCCGAGGCCGCCAGATCCCGCAGGGCCGTCGCCAGGTGGGTCGCCGTGCGGGCGAGCAGCCACTGGAACACCGATTCCGCCAGCCCGGCCGTCATCCGGTCCACCAGCTGTTCGCTGCCGGCCTCGCCGAGCCGCGTGCGGCCCATGCCCCGCATAGCCGTCGACAGGGAGTCCGGGACGGCCAGCGCATGGGTCGGGCACTGCATCCCCACCTGCTCCAGCCGGTCCGCCAACGGTCTGAGCACGCCACCGACCTGCCCCAGCTCACCCATGACGTGGATGGCGTACGGCAGCCCCAGGTCCGCCAGGTCGCGGCGCGTCCGGCCGACAATGCCCTCCAGGAGCTCCTGGGCCCGCTGCACTGCGAGCTGGAGGCTCGCGCCCTCCAGCTCCTGGCCGACCAGGTTCTCCTGGGAGCGCAGCCAGTTCGTCATGGCGGTGCCCCACTCGGCCACCGGCATGCCCTCCGTTTGCGGACGGCGGCCCATGACGGCGTCGGCGGTGGCGCGGGCGCGGGCCGCCAGGTGCGCCTTGCCGATCGTCGAACCGGGCCGGTCCGACAGCAGCCAGCCGACGGTCTCACGGTCGACGGCGCCCGTCGCGCCCATCATGGTGGTCCCCGCCGAGACCGGCAGCCCCATATGGACGAGTTCGTCGGACCGGCGGTGCTCCCACAGGTCGGACAGGCGCTGGGAATCGTTCGACGCGCCCCCGGGGGCGCGGAACCCGTCCAGAGCGTGATCGACCGTGCGCCGGGCGAGCCTCTGCGCCGCGTACTCCGCGTACCGGTCGCGCCCCGTACTCAGGGAGGCGTACCCGAAGGACGACCAGGCCGTATCCGTCGGGTCGACGTCCCAGCTCACCAGGTCGCGGTTGGGCACCGTCACCTCGTTGGCGATGTCGTAGCTGACGTACTGCTCGAAGGCGGGCGAAGAGATGTACCGAGCCAGTCCGCGCCCCATGCCGCGGAAGACCCCGTCCGTGCTCCCGTCGCCGAAGACGGCCCCGGTCCCCGCGGCCTTGAGCCCGATGGGGGTGACCCGCTTGAAGGCGCGTCCCGCCGGAACCGTCATCCCCAGCAGCGAGTACAGCTCCTCGTCGAGGCGCGCCGTCTCGCCCCCGGCGCCTGCCTGGGCGGCCACGATCTCCCCCAGCATGGCCAGGGTGTTGCCCGGCATGCCCGTCCGCAGGTGCTCGGGCACAGAGCCGAACACCTCCGCCGTGTACAGGAAGACTGAGATCAGCTGGGGGTCGATCGCCGGGGTCGCGGTGGCCCCGGCCACGAGCCGGCACACGTCCAGGGTCATCGAGGCTCCCGAGCCGCCCGCCATGGAGGAGACCACCAGCACCATCGGGGGCGCCGACGGATCCGGAGCATCGCCCACGCCCGGCACTGCGCGCGCCACTCGCTCGGCGGCCTCACGGGAGGAGGGGCCGGCCATTCGCGCCAGAGCCGCCTCCACCGCCCCGCGCACCTGGCCGAGCCGGCGCAGGATGAGCAGCCGCCCGATCCCGCGGAACTGCCCCGCGCCCACGGTCACGGGGAAGGACACGTCCTGCGGACGCCGCGGCATCCACGTCGCCAGGTGGCGCAGACCGGCCCCGCCGCGGGAGCGCACCCGCGCCGTCAGCGCCTCGTCCACCGCGCGATAACCGCCGTCGGCCACGCCGCAGGCCACGTACGCCCCGCCCTGCTTGCTCACCGAGCCGACGGCCTCGCCCTCCTCCTCCTGCAAGGGCGTGTCGACGTTGAGGAACTGCCAGCAGCCCGGGATCTCGTCGATCCCGTAGGCCGCCAGATCCGCGTCCAGCTGATCCATCATGTAGGACAGCGTCTTCGCGCCCGAACCACCGCAGCCGATGACCAGCACCTTGTGCATTCTCTCGTTTCCTTGTCTCCGGCGCCCACCGCCGGGTCAGCTGTTCACTATCCGGAGGGCCCGCTATCGGGAGGAGGTGTACCCGGCGAACGGGTCGTCCTCGCTGAGCGTCGGCAGCCCGGAGGATGAGGTCGTCGAGGCGGCCGCTCCTCCGGCGTCGTCCGCG
>ERZ773038.852-NODE-852-length-18836-cov-5.433097_pt1 | contig 18836 bp, 14 predicted proteins | sample MGYA00511665_ERZ773038 | MGnify/ENA primary metagenome ERZ773038 (study PRJEB29015, sample SAMEA2737966) | human oral metagenome | biome: human oral; feature: human-associated habitat; material: dental | place: China | collected 2028 ... | reverse complement strand
GGACCCACCCCGTCCCGCTAAGCCCGTAACTTCCTCGGGTCAGCCCAGTGAATCGAAGAGAACCTGCAGGCCCTCCGCCATCGTCGGGTGCGCAACCGGGAGGAAACGCAGCTGCTCGTAGGTGAGGTGCCCGGCCATTGCCACCTGAACCGCGGTGATCACCTCGGACACGTTCGGGCCTATCAACGTCGCGCCCAGGATCTCGTGGGTGCGCGCATCCACGACGGCCTTCCAGAAACCATCGCCCGCGTAGCGCAGCGTCTTCGCCCGCGGGATCGCCGCCGTGGGAACACGCGCCACCAGCACGTCCAGGCCGCGCTCGCGCGCCTCCTCCTCGTTCAAGCCGATGCGCGCCAGCTCCGGGGAAGCAAACACCGCGTAGGGGATCGTGCGCCCGGCCGTGGACGTGGCCGGATCATCCTCGGCGGCACCCGTCAGCTGGAGGCGAATGATGCGGAAGTCCGACCACGAGGCGTGGGTGAACATCGGCGTGCCGGCGCAGTCGCCGGCCGCCCACACGTTCGCGGCGCTCGTGCGCAGGTGCTCATCGACCGCGACGAAACCGCGCTCATCCAGGGCGACCCCGGCCTCGTCCAGGCCGATGCCATCAGTGTTGGGCACGCGACCGGCCGCCACCAGGACCGCCTCGGCGGCGACCGAGGAGCCATCCGAAAGCACCAGGGTCGTCTCGTTGCCGGAGCGAGACGCCGACTGCGCGCGCACCCCGCGCACGATCCGCACGCCCGCCGCCTCCAGGCCGGCCTCGACGACGCGGGCCGCGTCCTCCTCCTCGCGGGGCAGCACGTGCGCGCCCGAGGAAATGAGGGTGACATCCACGCCGAAGGTCGCCATCATGGACGCGAACTCCACGCCGATGTAGCTGGCCCCGATGATCGCCAGGGAGGAGGGAAGCTCCTCCAGCCGCAGGATCTCCTCGTTCGTCCACGCGCCAGACTCCCACAGGCCCGGGATCGCGGGGCGAGCCGGGCGAGACCCGAGGTTGATGAGGACGCGCTCGCCGCGGATCGTGCGCTCACCGCCGTCTTCCAGGGCGACGCTCACCGTGCGCTCGCCCACGAAACGGGCCTCCCCGCGCACGAAATCCAGGCCGGGGGCGGCAAACATCTTCTCGTGGGCGCCAACCATCGCCCCCACGATGCCCTCCTTGTGGGCGCGCAGCTTCCCCAGGTCAACGCGAGCACCGTCCGTGCCCACGACACCGAAAGCCTCGTCGCTGCGGGCATCCGCGAGGCGCCGCGCCGAGTTCACCAGCGCCTTCGTCGGAATGCAGGCGACGTTGATGCAGGTGCCGCCCACGAAGCGACGCTCCACCATCGCCACGCGCCAGCCCGCCTTCGCGCGCTCCATCGCCAGCGACTTGCCGGCCTTGCCGCCTCCGACGACCAGCAGGTCGACGTCTTCGATCGGATTCGTGGACATGTTGCTCCTTACGTTCGGAAAAGTCTCTTTCCTCAACGCGCGCGGTGCCGAGCTATTCCACCAGGCGAACACTCGGCGCGTGGTGATTGTCACTGCCACGGGTTCGTGTGACGCTCGTTTGGCCGGTGTATCGGTGCCATGTGTCATATGGTGACCGCGCGGCTGGTTTCAAGGCCCCCCGGCGTGCTTAGATAGTCCCATGAGGGCTCTAGATATTGGTGATTTCAAGCAGGATGTGGGGGCCGCGCTCGCGCGGGCCTCATCCGGGGAAGTCGTCACGCTCACGCAGGAGGGCCAGCCCGTCGCCGAGCTCGGCCCCGTGCGCATGTCGACCTACGCGCAGCTGCGCGAACTGGGCCTCGAGCGCCCCGCAATCGCGGACCTCGACGCCTACCAGATGCCGTCCAAGAACCTGCCCGACGGGCGTGGAGTGGTCGGCAAGATCAGCGAATGACCGCGCCGCGGGCGCCTCTCCGCGCCCGCGAGTTCGCGCGGTGCGAGGCGCCGTCCGCCCGCGCTATACCAGCCCTCCCGCGTCGCGCGGGAGGGTTTTGGCGCGCGCTAGCGCCTCCTCTTGGCCCTATTCGTCGGCTCCGCGCTGAGCGGATCCTCCGGCCACGGGTGCTTGGGATAGCGGCCGCGCAGCTGGGCGCGCACCTCCCGATACGGCCCCGCCCAAAAGGACGTGAGGTCCGAGGTTACCGCCGCCGGGCGCCCCGCCGGATCCGTCAAGTGCAGCACCAGGGGAACGCGCCCGCCCAAAAGCCGGGGCGTGTCCCTCCACCCGAAGGCCTGCTGGACGCGCAGGGTGAGGACCGGGTGCGCTCCGGCCCAATCCACCGGCCGGGTGCCCCCGGCGGGAATCTCGAGCCTCTCGGGAGCCAACTCATCCAGGCGCGCCGCCTCGGGCCACGGCAGCAGGGAACGCAGCACCTCGAGCATCGACACCGACGACAGGGGCGCTCCCTCGGCCAGGCGCCGCCCCCACGGGGCCAGCCAGGCCCCCGCACTCGAGGCCAGGGCCGCCTCGGACACGTCCGGCCACGGATCCCCCAGAGCGGCGCGCACCGCCGCCATCCTCTCGCGCAGCGACGAGGCTTCCTTCCCCCAGCCCAGCTCGCCCAGCCCGCGCGTCGCCAGATGCTCGGCCGCCAGCGCGGTAGCCTCCTCGGCGCCGAGGGACGCGGGGGAGGAGGACAGCGGGATCGCCCCCAGGGAACGCGTGCGCGTGGCCCGCAGTGCCCCGCGCTCGACCGACGCCCGCGTGTCCTCGTGCCTCAGCGCCGCGCCCGCAGCCAGCGCGTCCTCCTCCGATAGGGCAACGGCGGCCAGGATGCGCGCGTGGCGGGACGTGGGCGCCCGATCGATCGACGCGACGGCCAGCCACTCCTGCCCCTCGAGAGGGGAGGAACCCGGAAGCTCAGCCCCCACCCCGCCCGCCAGCACGTAGGCGGCCGAACCCGGGCGCTTGCGCGCGATCCACTGCGGATTCGCCAGCGCGCACGTGAGCGCCAGCTCGTCCTCGCGGGTCCGAGGCATGCCCCGCCGCTTGGGGAAACCCGCCGTGGCCTCGCCCTCCCACGCCTCGACGCCCGGCAGGTGCGAGGCCAGGCGCCGCAGCCGAGCCTCCGTCTCCCTCACGCGCGCCGCCAGGGGCCCGCCCGTCTCACCCCCGCGGCCCAGGCGGCGCTCGAAGCCCCCCAGGTCCGCGCCCGGGGCACGCACATCCTCGGCCAGCACGGCCACGAAACGCGCCGCCTTCGACGCACCCAGTGCGCCGCTGGCCACCAGGAGCGCCCTGCCGAGCGGCGGATCCAGGGGCAGGGACGCGAGCGTGCGCCCTAAAGCGGTCGGGACCCCGGCCTCGTCGATCGCCCCGAGGGAGGCCAGACGGGAGCGGGCGGCCTCCCACGTCCCCGACGGTGGAGCGTCCACCAGGGCGAGCTCCTCCACCGGAGTGCCCCACGAGGCCACCTGCAGGCGCGCGTCCGTCAGTTCCTGCGTGGCGATGCCCGGAGCCGACTGGGTGGGCCTGCGCGCCACGTCCACCGGGTCCATGACCCGCACCGCCACCCCGGGACCCATGCGCGCCGCACGCCCCGCCCGCTGCTCCAGTCGGGCCAGCGACGCCGGCACCGTCACCAGGGAGGACAGGGATCGCCCCGCGTCGAAACGCGGCTCGCGCGCCAGGCCGGAATCCACCACGACGGACACGCCCGGGACCGTCAGGGACGACTCCGCGATCGACGTGGAGAGGATGACGCGGCGCCCCGAGGCGGGGGACAGGGCGCGGTCCTGCTCGGCGGCGCTCAGCTGTCCGTGCAGGGCGAGAATCGGGACGCCGGGCAGGCTCAGGCCCCGGCGCACGGCCTCGATCTCGCCGACGCCCGGCAGGAACGCCAGGAGGGACCCGGACGTGGCCGCCACCGTGTCCTCGATCACGCGCACCACGTGCGCCAGGTACTCCCGGCGCACCCCCACGCGCTCCGACCCCAGCGCGCCCACGGCCTCCACGCCGCGCGGGGCCGGGGCGTAACGCACCTGGAGGGGGTGGATCTCCCCCGGGACGTCGACGGTCGCCGGATCGATGCCCGTGGCGTCGCGCAGCAGGGCGGTGGCGGAGGAGGCCTCCAACGTGGCCGAGGTCAGGGCGATGAACAGGTCCTCGCGCAGGGTCGCACGCGCGTCCAACGCGAACGCCAACGCCAGGTCCGTGTCCAGGTCGCGCTCGTGAAACTCGTCGACGACGAGGGCCGCCACACCCGGAAGCTCCGGGTCCCGCTGAAGGCGTCGCAGGGCCACGCCCGGGGTCACCATCTCCACCCGGGTCGCCTCGCTCACCCGCGAGTCCCCGCGCACCGAGTAGCCGACCTGGCCGCCCACCTCCTCACCGAGGAGACGGGCGATCCTGCGGGCCGCCGCCCGCGCGGCGACGCGCCTCGGCTGGGTCACCAGGACCCTCGATGGCCCCTGCCCGCCACCGCGCCCTGCCAGGGCAACCGCGACGGCCACAGGCAGCATCGTCGTCTTTCCCGTGCCTGGGGGAGCCGTGACGAGCGCGCATCCGCCCGGACGCGCCGCTTGCGCGATGTCGCCCAGCGCGCGCGTCACCGGCAGGTCGGGCGGGCTGGCGAGAAGATCCTCCAGGGTAGGCATGCCCTCATTGTGCGTTGCGGCGCCTCCCGGCCGCATCCGCTCGCCCCACCTCGCAAGCGTATGCGGCCGGGGTCACTGCGCCGGGCGGCCCCACGGCCCCACCTCGCACCGAGGGCGGCGTAAAATAGAGCCAGTATGACTACGGAGAACACTGAGCCGACGCTCGCGGCGGTCACCCTCGCGCACACGACGGGCCGCGTCACCATCCCCGCAGACATGGACCCCATCACGGTCCTCGGCGTGGCCGACCAGGTGCTGCGCGCCCTGGAGCGGGGCTTCCCGCACGTGCGCTTCCTCGTCACCGGCAGGGAGATCTCCCTGGCGGGCGCACAGGCCGACATTGACGTGGCAGCCGGGCTCCTCGAAGAACTCATCGGGATGGCCAGGCGCGGCACCGCCTTGGACGCGACGGCCGTCGAACAGGCCATCGGGCTGCTGGGGCGCCTGGCCTCGGGCGAGGCCCCCACCGAGGAGATTCTCTCGGCGCGCGGGCGATCCATCCGCCCCAAGACCCCCGGGCAGAAGGCCTACGCTGACGCGATCGACCGCGCCACCATCGTCTTCGGTATCGGCCCGGCAGGGACGGGCAAGACCTACCTGGCGATGGCCCAGGCCGTGCGTCGCCTCCTCTCGGGCGAGGTGCGCCGCATCGTCCTGACCCGCCCGGCCGTCGAAGCGGGCGAGAACCTGGGCTTCCTGCCCGGCTCCCTGACCGACAAGATCGACCCCTACCTGCGCCCCCTCTACGACGCCCTCGGCGACATGCTCGACCCCGAGGCCCTCCCCAAGCTCATGGCCGCCGGAACCATCGAAGTGGCGCCGCTGGCCTACATGCGCGGGCGCACCCTCAACGACTCCTTCATCATCTTGGACGAGGCCCAGAACACGACTCTCGGCCAGATGAAAATGTTCCTCACCCGCCTGGGCTTCGGATCGAAGGTCGTCGTCACGGGCGACGCCTCCCAGGTGGACCTGCCCGGCAGCCAGACCAGCGGCCTGGCCCTCATCGAGTCCATTCTCGGCGGCATCGACGACATCGAGTTCTGCCACCTGACCAGCGCCGACGTCGTCCGCCACGAACTCGTGGGCGCCATCATCGACGCCTACCAGCGCTTCGACGACCGCAGCGCTGCGCGCCGCGCGCGCTCGCGCAGCCACCACACAGCACGCAGGGAGTACACGCCATGACCGAGGTCATCAACGAAACCGACTACGACATCAACGTCGCCGAGTTTTCAGCGCTGGCCGACTACGTGCTCGACCAGATGCACGTGAGCTCGGACGCCGAGGTCAACATCATCTTCATCGAACCCGAGCCGATGGAGGAACTGCACGTGCGCTGGCTCGACCTGCCCGGCCCCACGGACGTCATGAGCTTCCCCATGGACGAGCTGAAGCCCGGAACGGCGGACCACCCCACACCCCCCGGCATGCTCGGCGACATCTGCATCTGCCCGCAGGTCGCCGCCCGCCAGGCGGCCGAGTCCGGCCACAGCGCCGCCGAGGAGATGCTCCTGCTGGCGACCCACGGAATGCTCCACCTCCTGGGCTACGACCACGCCCACGACGCCGAGCGCGAGGTCATGTTTGCGCTCCAGCGCAAGCTCTTGCTGACCTTCCTGGCCACGCGATGACCCTTGTCCCCTCGGCCGCCTCGGCCGCCTCGCTCCCGGGCGTGCCCTCGCTGGCGTTGCTGCTCCTGGCGCTCCTCGCCCTCGTGGCCGCGTCGCTGGCCCAGTGCGTCGAACAGTCCGTCCAACGCCTGACCTTGGCGGGGGTGGAGGACCTCGTCGAGGAGGAACGCAAGAACGCGCGCACCCTCTACGCGCTCGTCGACCACCAGCGGCGAACCCTGCTGTCCCTGCGGGCATTCCGCACCTTCTGGCAGGTCGTCTATGCCGTCATGGTCACGATCGTCCTGGCGGGCACGGGCATGCCGTGGTGGGCGGTCGCGCTCATCGCGGTTTTCGCTACCGCCGCCCTCCAGCTCCTCTTCGTGTCCTTCATCCCCGCCCGCTCGGGCGCCCGCAACCCCGAGGGCATCGCCCTGGCGGGAGCGGGATTCGCCTGGCGCCTCTCGCGCCTCAGTCACCTGGCCGACCCGGTGCTGCGTCGGCTGCGTTCCGCGCGCCCCGCTCCCGTCCCCACCGAGGCTCAGGTGCGTGCCGAGCTGATCTCCGACCTGCGTGAGATTGTCGACGAGGTGGGCGAAACCGAGGGCTTCGAGGAGGAGGACCGCGACATGGTTCGCTCCGTCCTCGACCTCGGGCACACCCTCGTGCGCGAGGTCATGGTTCCGCGCACCGACATGGTGACCATCGACGCGGACGCGCCCGCCCGCTCGGCGCTGCGTCTTTTCGTGCGTTCCGGCTTTTCGCGCGTGCCCGTCGTCGGCGATGACGTCGATGACATCCGGGGCATCCTCTACTTCAAGGACGTGGTCTCCCGGTGGGAGGCCAATGGCGGCCAGCTGGACATGCGCGCCGAGCAGATGATGCGCGCCGCCGAGTACGCGGTCGAAATGAAGCCGGCCGACGACATGCTGCGCCAGATGCAGGCCCAGCGCTTCCACATGGCGATCGTCATCGACGAGTACGGGGGCGTCGCCGGCCTGGTGACCCTGGAGGATATCCTCGAGGAGGTCGTCGGAGAACTCACCGACGAGCACGACCGCCACAGCGCCGAACCCGAAGAGATCGAGCCCGGGACGTGGCGGGTTCCCTCCCGCTACCCGATCTCCGAGCTCGGGGAGCTCCTCGGGCGCGACATCGAAGACGAGGACGTGGACTCCGTCGGAGGACTCCTCGCCAAGGCGATCGGCAAGGTCCCCCTCCCCGGTGCCACCGGCACGCTTGCGGGTGTGACGATGAGTGCGGAGGAGGCGCGCGGGCGACGCCGCCAGGTCTCCACGATTCTCTGTCGCCTCGACCCCGATTATCCTGCCCTCACCCCCGACCAACACCCCGCCGACGACAAGGACAACTGAGATGCGATTCCCCTCCGACGACGAACTCATGGCCGGCCCCAACGCCCTCGGGGACGCGCGCATCGAGGTGGCCGCTGATGCCGCGGACCCGGAAGCCGACGCTCGCGCGCAGATCGACGCCGGCCTCGGCGAGGTGAGCGAGACCGGGGGTGAGCGGGGCGACGACGCCGAGTTCGACGACGACGGGGTGGCCCCGCAGGACCTGGAGGACGAGGAGGACGCGGACCTGGACGCCTTCGAGGCGCTGACCTCGCTCGCATCCCTGCGTGAGGATGCGGCAGCGACCATTGAGGTCCCCGACTTCCCCGAGGACTTCCGCGCCGGCTTCGTCTCCATCGTGGGCCGCCCCAACGTCGGCAAGTCGACACTGACGAACGCGCTGGTGGGGCGCAAGATCGCGATCACCTCGGGTCGCCCCGAGACGACCCGCCACAACATCCGCGGCATCGTGCACGGGGACAACTACCAGCTGGTGCTCGTGGACACTCCCGGATACCACCGCCCGCGCACGCTGCTGGGCAAGCGACTCAACGACATGGTGCGCGAGGCCCTCTCCGAGGTCGACGTCGTGCTCTTCTGCCTGCCCGCCGACCAGCGCATCGGTCCAGGCGACCAGTTCATCGCCCGCGAGCTGCGCTCCGTCAAGCGTCCGATCATCGCCGTGGCCACCAAGTGCGACGCGGTTGCGCGTGAGCGCGTCATGAAGCACCTGCTCGCGATCGAGAAGCTGGGGGAGTGGGCGGCCATCGTGCCCGTCTCCTCGGTGGAGGGCAAGGGCATCGACCACCTGCGCGACGTGCTGGCCCAGACCGTGCCGCTCTCGCCGCCCCTGTACCCCGACGGGGACGTCACCGACGAGTCCCGCGACACCCTCATCGCCGAGTTCATCCGCGAGGCCGCCCTGGAGGGGGTGCGCGACGAGCTGCCCCACTCCCTGGCCGTCCAGGTCGAGGAAATCATCGAACGCCCCCGCCGCGAGGGCGACGAGCGGCCGCCCATGCTCGACATCCACGTGAACGTCTACGTCGAGCGCGACTCCCAGAAGGCCATCATCATCGGCCGCAAAGGCTCGCGTCTCAAGCAGATCGGCACCCAGGCGCGCGCACACATCGAGGAGCTGCTGGGGCGGCGCGTCTACCTCGACCTGCACGTGCGCACCGCCAAGGACTGGCAGTCCGATCCCAAGATGCTGGGGCGCTTGGGGTTCTGACATGCCTAGCGTCATCCGCGTGCGCGGTGCCCGCGTCCACAACCTCAAGAACGTGGACATCGACGTTCCCCTGAACTCCTTCGTCGCGATCGCGGGTGTGTCCGGGTCGGGCAAGTCCTCCCTCGCCCTGGGCACGCTGTATGCGGAGGGATCGCGGCGCTACCTTGAGTCCCTGGCGACCTACACGCGCCGACGCATCTCCCAGGTGGCCAAGGCCTCGGTCGACGAGGTCGCGCATGTACCCGCCGCGCTCGCGCTGCGTCAGCGCCCGGGCGTGCCCGACGTGCGCTCAACCTTTGGCACGGCCACGGAACTCCTCAACCACCTGCGGCTCCTGTTCTCGCGTGCGGGCTCCTACTTGTGCCCCAACGGGCACCGTGTGCCGCCCTCGCGAGCCGTCGCCCTCGAGATTCCGCTCGTGTGCCCGACATGCGCGGAGTCCTTCTATGGGCTCGGAGCCGAGGAGATGGCCTTCAACTCTGGGGGCGCGTGTCCCGTGTGCGAGGGGACGGGCGTCCAGCGCCTCGTGAACCGTGACGCCCTCGTGCCCGATCAGTCTCTCACCATTGACGAAGGGGCCGTCTCCCCGTGGGGATCCCTCATGTGGAAACTCATGAAGGACGTCGCGAGGGAGATGGGCGTGCGTACCAACGTGCCTTTCCGAGACCTGACCGACGGAGAAAAGACGATCGTCTACGAGGGCCCGCCCGAGAAACGGCACATCGTCGTGGCCACCAAGACGGGAGGCACGGACCTGGACTTCACATACTTCAACGCGGTCGCCACCGTCGAAAACGCGCTGTCGAAGGCCAAGGACGAGAAGGCCCTCGCCCGCGTCTCCAAGTACCTCATCACCCGCACGTGTCCCGCCTGCGAGGGCACGCGGCTGGGGGAGCGGGTGCGCTCCACCCTCATCGACGGTATGGACCTGGGAGCGGCCTCCCGCCTGACCCTGACCGAACTGCGCGAGTGGGCCTCGCGGGTCCCGGGCCTTGTCCCGGATGAGGTTGCGCCCATGGCCCGCGTTATCGTCGACGAGATGACTGAGCCGATGGAACGCCTCGTCGAGTTGGGCCTGTCCTACCTGTCGCTGGACCGCGCCTCCTCGACCCTGTCCAACGGCGAACGCCAGCGCGTCCAGCTGGCCCGCGCGGTGCGCAATCGCACGACCGGGGTCCTCTACGTCCTCGACGAACCGACGATCGGCCTGCACCCCGCCAACGTCGACGGGGTCCTCGCGATTATCCGCGAGCTGATCGCCGACGGAAACAGCGCCGTCGTCGTCGACCACGACACGCGCGTCCTCGGGGCTGCCGACCACCTCATCGAGATCGGCCCGGGCGCTGGCGCGAACGGTGGCAGCGTCATCTTCCAGGGGTCCATCGACGAGGCCCGCGCCGCCCCCGCCTCCCGCATTGGCCCGTACATGGCGGGCTCGCGCAGGGTTGAACGGCAGACGGGGGAGTCGGAATCTGGCGCGGACACGGATGGGCGCGGCGCGATTCACCTGGAGACCTTGCGGATACACACGGTGGCACCGCTGAGCGTAGACATCCCCGTGGGGACGCTGACGGCGGTGACGGGCGTGAGCGGGTCCGGCAAGACGACGCTCGTGCTGGAATCGCTGGTTCCCGCGCTGCGCGCCCAGCTGGCGGGTGAGGCGCTGCCCGGGCACGTGCGCGACGTGGATGCCGCCGGGATGTCCCGCGTCAACCTGATCGACGCGACGCCCATCGGCGTCAACGTGCGCTCGACCGTCGCCACATATTCCGGGGTGCTGGACGAGCTGCGCCGCGCCTTCGCTCGCACCGAGGAGGCAACAGCCGCCGGGCTGAAGGCGGGCGCGTTCTCCTACAACACGGGCTCGCTGCGCTGCGCGACCTGCGACGGTACCGGGCAGATCACCCTGGACGTTCAGTTCCTGCCGGACGTGGACATCGAGTGCACGCAGTGCCGGGGGAGCCGCTACGGGACCCAGGCCAATGAGATCCGACGCGAGGGCCTGAGCCTGCCCGAGATCATGACGATGAGCGTGGACGAGGCCCGGGTGGCCGTGCGCGGACTCAAGAAAGCGGGTGCTCTCCTCGAGACGTTGTCCAGCCTCGGCCTGGGCTACCTGACGCTGGGGGAGGCCACGCCCGCCCTGTCCGGCGGTGAGGCGCAGAGACTTAAGCTGGCCTCGGAGATGGGACGCCGCCAAGACGGGACGCTGTTTGTCTTCGACGAGCCAACGATTGGCCTGCATCCGGACGACGTGCAGGTCCTCCTCGACGTGTTGCAGCGCCTCATTGACCGCGGCGCGACCGTCCTGGTCATCGAGCACGATGTGGACCTGATTCGCTGCGCCGACTGGGTGATCGACATGGGGCCGGGCGGCGGAATTGAGGGCGGCCGCATCGTCGCACAGGGGACGCCGACCGATATTGCAGCCAACGAGGCCTCGGTGACGGGCCGCTATCTGCGCTGACGGGGTCATCATTACCGGCTCGGCGCCCTGTGCCCGGGCTGGTTGTGGCGGGGAGGGGATGGGTTCTGTCAGTTCCGCGTTTGTTCTTGTGTGTTGGGGCGCTGCACCCGATCCGTAGGCAATGCACCTCTTCTGTTCGGGTGCACTGCCCCTGATCGGGTGCACTGCCCCTGTGCTTCTGGCGGCTGGTGGCTGCCTGGGGTGTAGGGCTCAGCTGCGCATTGAGTGGTTCGGGGTGCAACCCGTCGTGGGGCCGGGCTGCGCATAGAGGGGCGCACGGCGCCACCCGTAGGGCCCAGTTGGCGAGGCCTCGGCGGCGGGCCGCTACCTGCGCTGAGGTCTTCGGGACAAAACGAGCGCCCGGCTGCGCAATGGCAGCCGGGCACAAGTGTTGTCAGAGCGAAACGCTCACTTGACGATGACGACCCGCAGGAAGCGGGGGCCGTGCACGCCGTTGACACGGACGAGCTCGATGTCGGAGGTCGCAGAACCACCGGCGATCCACGTCATGGGGCGCGTCGGGTTCTTGCCGAGGATATCGACCGCCTGAGGGACCGTGGGCACGATGTCCTCACGCCTGAGGACGACGACGTGTGTGTCGGGCACCAGGGAGATGGCGCGGCGCCCCTGGTCCGGCTCGCCATCCAGGACGATCGTTCCCGAAATGGAGATTGCGACGCGGCTGCGGGTGACCACGGCGTCGATCTCGTCCAGCTCCAGGGTGGGGATGGCCTTCTCGCGACTGTCTTCGCGCACCGTCCTGCCCTCGCGGGCGGCCGCCTTCTTGAAGGCCTCGTCCAGGCCGGTGGGGACGACGACCGAGGTCGCCTTCTGATCGACCAGGAACGAAGAGATGGCGTCGGCAGCCTCGTCCTCGCTGGAGACTACGACGACCTGCGCGGAGTAGTCCTCAAGCTTCTCGATCATCTCTTCCACGACGGCATCCGAGCCCGGAGCGTGCTCGGTGGAGCGGATATAGTCGCGGGGAATGGGACGCACGGGGCGGCCCTGCTGGGAACGGGAAATGGCGTCGCGGGCGCGCGCTAGGATCGCGGTCTTCGCGTCCATCGTGATCTTGCTCATGTCACGCCTCCTCGGGGGTCGTGCTGGTGGTCATGCCGTGCTCGGAGGCGAGCGGGATGCCCGTGGCGGGCGCGTCCGTGCGCGGAGCGTTCGCATCGGAGTCCGCGTGCGTGCGCTTCCACCACTCGCGGAACGTCTCCTTGGGGGCGACGGGCAGGTCGCGTGCGCGCGTCCACAGTGAGGCCGGGAAGGGCAGCGCCCCGATCGACCCCTTCTTCGCGAAGAGCCGGGTGGCCTTGGCGGGCTTGCCCGCGGCCTTCCACAGCTTCGCGTTGGACATCATCGGTGTGGTCACGCCCATCGCCAGGTCCCACACGTCCGGCACGATGTTGCGCTTGACGTCAACCGTGCGGGCGCGCATGTGGATGAGGATGGTCGGAATGTCGATCTTGACGGGGCAGACCTCGCCGCAGGCGCCGCACAGGGAGGACGCGAAAGGCAGGGTGTGCACCGGATCCTTCTCGTCCAGGCCCTGGGTGAGCTGCGGGGTGAGGATCGCGCCGATGGGACCCGGGTAGACGGAGCCGTAGGCGTGACCCGAGGTGTGCTGGTACACCGGGCAGATGTTCATGCACGAGCCGCAGCGGATGCAGGCGAGGGCCTGGCGACCGATCGGGTCGCTGAGGACCTTGGTGCGGCCGTTGTCCATGAGGATCAGGTGGAATTCCTGGGGGCCGTCGCCGGGGGTGACGCCCGTCCACATGGAGGTGTAGGGGTTCATGCGCTCGCCGGTGGCGGAGCGGGGGAGCAGCTGGGAGAAGATTTCCACGTCCTGGAAGCGGGGGACCAGCTTCTCGATGCCCATCAGAGTGATGAGCGTGTCGGGCAGGGTCAGGCACATGCGGCCGTTGCCCTCGGACTCGAAGATGGAGACGGTGCCGGTTTCCGCGATGCCCATGTTGGTGCCGGAGACGGCGACCTTGGCGTGCAGGAACTTCTTGCGCAGGTGGGAGCGTGCGGCGGCAGTCAGCTCGGTCGGGTCGTCGGAGAGATCGCGGGGCGCGTCCTCCATGCGATCCAGGAAGATGCCGCGGACCTCGGAGCGGTTGCGGTGAATCGCGGGGACCACGATGTGGCTGGGCATGTCGTCGGCCAGCTGGACGATCATCTCGGCCAGGTCCGTCTCGCGCGCGGAGATCCCCTGGTCCTTGAGGTACTCGTTGAGGTTCGTCTCCTGGGTGGCCATCGACTTGACCTTGACGACCTCGTCGACGCCCTTGGACTTGATGATGCCCGCGATGATGCGGTTCGCCTCGTGCTTGTCGCGCGCCCAGTGGACGATGCCCCCACGGGCGGTGACGTTGCGCTCGAACTCTTCGAGCAGTTCGGGCAGCCGCGATTCGACTTCGAACTTCACGGCCTCGGCGGCGTTGCGCAGGTCCTCCCAGTCCGGCATCTCCTCGACGCGCTGTCCGCGCTTCGTGCGGATCGTGCGCGTGGCGTGGCCCAGGTTGCGGCGCATCTGCGTGTTCGCCAGGGTCTTCTTCGCGCCCTCGGGGAAGGTGGTGCCCCAGCGCAGGGTGTCCTCTGGGATGTCGACGGTGGTGCGCCACCCGCCGGTGTGGACGTCGGAGGAGGCCGAGTCGGCGACTGCGGGCATCCCGATGAATGTTGCGGTCATTGTCAGATCACCTGGGCGCTTTCTGGGGCGAAGGAGATGTTCCCGAGGAACGGCTGGTCCTTGGTGGAGGCGAGGATCTCGGCGAGGTGCATGGGGCGGATGCCCGACTGGAGGCGCGACAGGCCGCCGCCCACGTGCATGAGGCAGGAGTAGTCGCCCATGACGAGCACCTCGGCGCGGGTGGACATGACGTTGGAGACCTTGTCGGCCAGCATCGACGTGGAGGTCTGCGCGTTCTTGATCGAGAACGTCCCGCCGAACCCGCAGCACACCTCTGCGTCGGGCAGGTCCACCAGGGTGAGCGCCTCGACGGCGCGCAGCAGGCGGTAGGGGCGGTCGCCGACCCGTGCGATGCGCAGGGAGTGGCAGGTGGGGTGGTAGGTGACGGTGTGCGGGAAGTACGCGCCCACGTCCTCCATGCCCAGCACGTCGGTGATGAGCTCGGTGAGGTCGTAGGTGTGGGCGGCGATCTGGGCGGAGCGCTTGGCCAGTTCGTGGTCGCCGACGTGCTCGGCGACGACGCGCTGCTCGTGGCGGGCCGCGCCGGTGCAGGACCCGGAGGGGACCACGATCGCGTCCCACTGGCCGTCGAGCACGGGTTCGAACGCTTTCACGTGGTTGCGGGTGATCTTCGCCGCGTCTTCGAAGTAACCGGTGTTGGCGTGCATTTGCCCGCAGCAGACCTGGCCCTCGGGGAACACGACTTCGTGCCCGAGGCGCTCGAGGAGTGTGACGGTGGCCTGCGCGGCTTGCGGGAACATGACGTCCGCAAGACACGTGGCGAAGAGGGCGATGCGCATAGGGTGTCCTTCCTCGGAGGGGCGTGGTGCCGCCAGCATATGCGTGGGTCCGAGGTCCCACCACGCCTTTGTCGTGGCATTTCCGCCTGAATGGCGGGAACGGCGTTTCCGCGCCGGAAAGTCCCTGTCGTCAGCGGCTTCTCCGGGGTCGGATCCACTATCCCGGAGCCGTTCGCCGGGAGGACTTAGCCAAGGCGGTGCTTGCGTTTATCACTGGGCTGCTGCCGCGCGGGGCGGGGGTGTTGGTGGTGTCCGCTGGTGGTGGGGGTCAGCGCCGCGCGGGGGTCAGCGGGGCGCGGTCGCGGTGAGGTTGGTGTTGGTCTTGGTGAGTATGAGTGCGGGGGCGATGAGTGCGGGCCTGTCGGGGGCGTTGCCGGTGGGGCCCATGCACTGGCCGGTGGTGAGGTCGATGAGCACGGAGTTGCCGATGGCCAGGACCCGCCCGTCGTCGCTGACGGACAGCTGGTCCTGGAGCTCGCCCCCCGAATCGCCCAGGGTGAACGCCCGCTGTCCGTCGTCGCCGGTCAGGTCGAGGGCCGTGGTGGTCCCGTCGGGGGCCCGGTACTCGATGTGCCCGCAGTCGGCGGGCGTGAGGACGCCGCGCGTGGCGGAGGCGTCGGAGTCGCGGTAGTAGGCGGTGGCCTGGGCCAGTGTCGGCTCCTGGTCCCAGATGGGCACGCTGGCGTCGGAGCACTCGTGCTTGGAGCGGGTGGACACGGGCCAGTGGGCGGCGTCGAACGCCTCGACCGGAGTGCCGTCGGCCGCGAGGGCCCTGATCTGGGAGTCGCCCTCGCAGGCGACCAGCCACCCGTCCGCGGCGGGCGCGCGCCAGCACCGCTGCACCGGCTCGAAGGACGAGGTCTTGACCTGTCCGGTGGCGCCGTCGAGGAATACGTTCGACGTCGAGGCCCTGCCCAGCCAGATCCAGTCGTGCCCAGTGGACGCGGCGCTGCCCCACATGTCGGTGCCGGCCAGCCCGGTGGAGGCCTCCCACACGACGGTGCCGTCCGCCCTGCGCCCCGAACACCCGCCCGTGCTGCTGTCGCAGGCCACCAGCATCAGGTCCGCCGTGACGCGCAGGTCCTTGTCCGAATGGGCCTCCGCCTCCTGGCGCATCCACGTCAAGGATACGATCTGGCCCGTGTCGGCGTTGACCGCGTAGTGGCCGACGAACAGGGTGCTGCCCACCCACGTGCTCTTCCGCTCGTCCCCGATACCGGGGCTGTCCAGGTCCTGGACGGTGTGGGACCACAGCTGGCGGGGCTCGCCCCCGCCCACGTCCCAGCCCTTGACCGTGCCCTGCCACAGGTTCGCCCTCTCCAGGGTCACCAGAACGCTCCCATTCGAGGAGACGCGGACGTTCTGCTCGGCGCCCCCATCGGCTGCGGGAAAGTCAAGGCCCCACGCCTGTTGCAGGCCGTTGAGCCACTGGCCCGACGGCACAACGGCGGTATCCGGGCGCACCACCGCCCCCGCCACCTCCCAGGGAACGGAATCCGTCTCCACGATGTCGGACTCCTGCCACCACGGATCCGACTGCCGCCAATCAGAGGACGAGGAGGAGTTGATGGAATGCAGAAGGTAGAGGTTGAACGCGAGCATTATCAGGAACATGACCAGGACGAAGAGCTTCCTCGAGGTGGACCACGCCGCACGGGGCTGCGGCGCCGCGCCGCCATACGGGGCCGGACCCGGCACGGAACCGGACAACGGCACCACCCCCGACCAAGAACGCGAGATCGGCGTGGCCCCCGGCGGAGGCACAACAACCCGCCCGGAGGGCGAACGCCCTCCCCCCGGTCCGCCCTGCTCCCGGGACTCCTCACGCCGCCCATCCGGTGAAGCACTCATCGCCGACGCCTTCCTCGTGCTGCGCGGATCCGGTCCGCTCGGAAAACTGCCTCGCACTCATAGGCTACATCGGGCGCGCGCGGCGCTGCAGGGCCGGTCCACAGGGCACGAGGCGGGGGCGGGTCCGGGCGCAGGGTGGGCTCGGGGGCTCCTTGTGTCCGCCGGTCGCGGGGCGTCAGCGCGCGAAGCCCTCCATGTAGGCCGGGCGAAGCGCGAAGGCCTGCACCATCAGCGGGCCGCCGGTGAGGAACGTGCCCTTGCGGACAGGAGACGCGTCCACTGTGAGCAGGACCTCGCCCCCGCCGCCGTCGAGGGGATCCCGGCGGAGCGTGAGGGGGGCCTCGGAATCGGCGGGGACGTCCAGTGTGAAGACGTTCTGGGCGTCGACGGTGAAACGGGATGCCTGGCTATCGGGGTCGGTCAGTGGGACGGTGAACAGCGGCCGCGTGGTCCCGGTGCCCAAGTCCGTGCTGTACACCTCGCCGTACGAGGTCACGAAGGTGTACACCGATCCCGATAGGTGCCCGACCAGCCAATCGAGGTGCCCGGGGGAGAACGCGATGGGCGATCCGTCGTCCCCGGCCATGGGGACCAGGTCGCGCGTCCCGTTGGTGGTGTCCCAGACCTGCAGCACGGGTTCGCCCGCGGTGGGGTCCTGCCCGTTGTCGGGATTCGCCCCCGGGTACGTCTTGTGGAATGTCGGCACGTAGATCTTGCCGTCGTAGCAGGGCGCCTCGTTCTGGGGGGTGTCGAGCCCCTCGTCCATCGGCGCGATGCCGACGATGGTGGCCTGGGGGTCATCATGCGGGTCCACGCGGATGAGCATGTCCGCGGGGCCCTGGCCATCCGGACGGGTGTCCGCCTGGAGGCCCGAGGCGTCCAACTGGGTGGGCAGGGACCCGTTCCCGGGGAAGCGCGTCGATGTCATGGAGTAAAGGTGGCCGTCGCAGACGGAGTTGAAGGGGTGCATGCCGGGGATCGATGCGACCGCGCTGCCGCCGTCGGCGGTGACCGCCACCGCGTCCTGTTGGTCGCCGTCGATGTAGAAGGCGAGCGAGGCCGCGCCGTCGTCGATCGAGTACCGGCTGAGCTCGTGGCGCTCGTCCTTGCCGCGCGGGACGCTGGTCGTCCCGCTGTCGGACACCGCGACCTCGGCCCCCGACGTCCCGTAGTGGAGGCCGGAGGCGTTCCACACCAGTCCGGCGTCGATCATGGCGCCCACGTCGACGCTGTTCCCAGTCCCCGCCCCGTCGACCAGCAGCAGGCGGCCGACTCCGGTGCTGTACGCGTCGGCGCCGACTCCGGGGGAGTTCCCGATGCGCAGCGCCAGAACCGAGTTCGCCGTCGTCGCGCGGTCCTGGCCGACCTCGGGGAATGCCGTGCTCGACGAGCACCCCGGCAGGGCGCAGGCGCACACGAGCGCGAGGGCTGCGATGCCCGCTGATGGCGCCGAGAGGGCGCGGGGGGACTGGGACAGCATCAGCGCCTCCTAGAGGTTCGCGTAGGTGTAGGCGAGCGACCCTTCCACGATGTCGTGCGGGTACACGCCGGGGCCGCCGTTGCTGTCAATATCTACTCCGGCTCCATACTTGTACGCGTACCAGACGAGCTGTGAGCAGTTCAGCATCCACGGATTCTTCGACTTGTTGAAAGCGAAATTCAGATTGTAGCTGTAACCGCGTAGATTGTTGTAGGCGTAATCGGCTGCGGCGTCCTGCGTCGCTTGCGGAACATGGTAGTAGATTCCTCCGGGGTGGTCCCGTTTTCTGATGCCCAGTCGTTCGCTGCGTGGATCAGTTCGTCTCTGGAGACTCCAGGGATGATCTGAAGGATTTGAGTGACAGTGTCTTCGGGTGTCGCGACTGCTGGCGCTGAAAGTGCGAAAGCGTGCCCAGTGGGAAGAACACCAATTGAAAGTGTGCGGAACTGGCGTGTCATGACCCGCGTTTGGACGGTGGCCTCAGTACTGGCTGGCGGCCAGCCAGGCGGCCAGGAGGGCCGGCGCGTCCGCCTCCCACGTCCCGTCGAAACGGCGGCTCCCCTGGTGGGTGGCCGCCTCCAAGCCGCCCAGCAGCCGGGCGGCGAACGGCGCGCCCGCGGCCACGGCCCACGCCCGGTCCCGCTCGAGGGCGGGGGAGGCGAGCACGCTCGGCCCCGCGTCGAGGACGCGCTGGCACCAGCGCCCCACGACGCCGCGGACCTGGGACGGCCCGGAGGCGCCC
>ERZ773038.850-NODE-850-length-18858-cov-93.525235_pt1 | contig 18858 bp, 19 predicted proteins | sample MGYA00511665_ERZ773038 | MGnify/ENA primary metagenome ERZ773038 (study PRJEB29015, sample SAMEA2737966) | human oral metagenome | biome: human oral; feature: human-associated habitat; material: dental | place: China | collected 2028 ... | reverse complement strand
ACGAGGCGACGACGAGCAGACCATATCGATAAACGATATGTTGACGTCGAAGCTCTCGGCGAGGAGGGCACCATGACAGCAACCGGGACTGAAGACGCTGCAGCGCCACCGGCGAGTACCGGACGGCGAACACGAGCGGCGGTGCGACGGCGGCAATGGCTGGCGCTGCAGGAGCGGTGGGAGCAGTGGACCGACTCGCCCGCGATCGGCTTCGGAAGCCTCGTGACGGCCTCGGTCATCACCGCCCTGCTGTGGCTGACAACCTGCTATCCACTGCTCAGCGTCCTCGAGGACCTTCTGCGCGGACACGGCCTGCTCGTCCTATTCGCCGATCTGCCGAGCACCTCGCATCCCGCACTCCCCGACGGCATCAATCGAGTTGCCACCCTCGCCCCCGAGATCGACACCTCCACCTCCTCGCAGACCTACGGAGATCTCACCGCCCTGTCCCCCACCACCCAGCTGCTCATGGGCGCACTCATCACAGCCCAGGTCAGTCTGATCGCAGTCTGCGGAGGCCTGTTCATCCATCTGCTGGCGGCCATCCGCCCAGACCGGGCCGACTGGTGGAGGCTGCTGATGACGCGCGGCAAGCGCCTCCTCGCAACCGGGGCGGCCGCGTACGGATTGTCGATCGCCCTGGCGATCATCACCGACTGGATCGCCAACGAGCCGATCTACCCCGCGGACGCCTCTGCGGAGCGCCACTGGTTCATCACCCTGCCGACCAAGACCCCCGACCCGTTCCTGACAGGGCTGCTCGTCCTCATCGCGCTGTCCCATGTGCTGAGCGCGCTCAGCCGCACCCGCGAGCGCGCCGGCGAGCTCACCGCCGAGAACGCCGAGCTGCGCGCGGAGACCGAGGGACTGGTATGACCGCCGTCGATGAGCGTCGGACCGCAGCCGGCGGAAGCCCGAGAGGACGGATCGGGGACGGAGAGGAGCCGCACATCGTGTGCCATCTCGACCGGCTCCTGGAGACCCGCGGCATGACGCTCGTCGAGCTGTCCGAGCAGGTCGGGGTGACCGCCGTGAACCTGTCCGTGCTCAAGAACGGGCGCGCCAAGGCGATCCGCTTCAGCACCCTGGTGGCCGTGTGCGGGGCACTGGGATGCGGCGTCGGCGACCTGCTGGAGATCGCATCCGGGGCGGCCGACTGACGAGCGAGCCGGCCGCCTCGACTCCGCCCACTGAGAATCACTGAGGGCCACTTCCGCCGGGGGCTTCCCCCCAGCACCGCTTCAAGTATCGTCGCGTACTGTACGACTCCTTAACCTCTGCGACTTCAGGAGACGATCATGAAGACCTTCCACCGCGCGACCGCTCTCGTCGCCACTGCACTTCTGGCCACATCTCTCGCAGCATGCTCACACAGCAATCCCTCGAATGATAAGGAAAGCGCCTCGGCACAAGCGACGGACTCGGCGAGCACGGGTAAGGCCACGCAGGGCGACCAGCAGACGACCGTAGCCGCGCAGCCGGCGCCCGACGGCTACCAAACGGTCACAGCCCCCACGACCAATCTCTCCTTCGCCGTCCCCGGAGACTGGGAGGTGCTGACCGGCGATGATCTCAAGGACGACCAGAAGATCGAGGAAATCGCCAACAGGTCGGGCAATGACCCCGACCAGATACGCCAGTTGCTCTCGGGGCTAGAGCTGCAGGCCATGGCCACGCAGCCCGATGATAATAATTTCGCCGAGAACGCGAACGTCGCTCCCGTACAGGGAGTCACCACCCTGCCGACCGAGGACGTCATGGCACAGCAGATCAAATTGCAGGGCGGCACACCCGGCGAATACTCCACCTCCCAGACCTCGCTCGGAGAGGTCGCCATCCTGACCTACACGCTCTCCACTCAGGCCGGCGAGGGGCAGGGCGCCGTCATCGCAGCCCCGACGAAGAACGGCGGCTGGGCAGCCATCACGGTGATGACAATGGACGCCTCTCGCACTCAGGAGCTGACCGAAACCATCACATCCACGCTGTCCTGACGCCCTGACGCCCGGACACCGGAGACGTCAACGGCAGCCCGCTCAAGAAGTCCCCGGATTGGCGCGGGCCGGCTCACCGGCCCGCGCCAATCCGGGGACTTCTCCCCAGCACCGGTCCAAGGATTGTCGCGTACTGTACGAGTCCCTCCCTCTGCGACGTCAGGAGACGATCATGAAGACCTTCCACCGCGCGACCGCCGTCGTCGCAGCAGCACTCCTGTCCGCCTCACTGACGGCATGCTCCCTGATCCGCATCCAGAACAGCTCCTCCGATCAGGAGACCTCCTCGGCGCAGGAAACCGACTCAACGGACACGCAGAGCACCGCCCCGACGGCAGGGTCCGGCAAGGACGCGCCCGACGGCTACCAGACAGTCACAACCCCCTCGTCGATGATCTCCTTCGCCGTTCCCGAGAACTGGCAGGTGTTCAGCGGAGACGATCAGAACATCCCCCTGCCCACCGGCACGCAGGACCCTGACGGCCAGGGGAGCCAGTCGTTGCCGGCCATCGAGCTGGCTGCAGCCGCCCCCAATACGAACGACGGAGTCCCCGAGCACCTGTTCGCCATACCCGTGGAGCAGATCGCCTTCCTGCCGACCGAGGAGATGATGTCCTCACTGATCAAGGCGCGGGGCGGCACACCCGGCGAATACTCCACCTCTGAGACCGAACTCGGGGAGGCCGCCGTCATGACCTTCACCTCGACCATTCAGGGGACCACGATGCAGAGCGCCGCCATCGTCACACCGGACAGCGGTGGCGGCTGGACGAGCCTCACGCTGTCCACCTCAGACGCCTCCCGCACCCGGGAGCTGACCGACGTCATCATGTCCACCCTGTCCTCCTGACAGGGCGCTCTCCAGGGCGCCCTCCCCCAGCGGAGGACGACGGCGGGCCGTGTTCGCCACTGCTCTTCTCAACAGCACCTCGAGCGGCCCGCGAGTCCGCCCGGAACGCTCGAGCACGACGCAGAACGCCGCCAGCGCCGCCCAGACCAGAACAGCGACACCGACTCCAATCGCCGCCTCCGTCGCCTCGACATCCAGGCTCGACAGAATCAAGAAGGTTCCGAGGAACAGAACGGACTGGCCCACATACGCGGTCATGGATCGCCTCCCCACGGCGGCCAGCACCCAGCGCGCACCACGGAGCGGCTCCGGGCGGCCCGGCCCCGCCCATGCGGCCAGCAGGCACAGCCACCCGAAGGCGCCCGCTATGCCGGACAGAGGGAAGACGGCGATCGCGGCGCCCCCGAGGTGCAGCGGAAGCGACCCGTGCATGAGCATGAGCAGGGGTACCGCCCCTACGGCTCCGACAAGTATTCCCGCGACTCCACCGCCCAGGAGCCGACCGCGATGCCGATCCGGATGCGACAGGAGGTCGGAGTCGGCCAAACGCGCACCGATGAGGACGCAGACGACCGCGTAGGAGGTGAAGAGGAAGCCCACTGTCCCGACCGGCCACCGTGTCAGATTGCTCAATGGATACCATGCGCTGAACGTTGAGCGCACGCCCTCCCTGCTGAATATGTCAACCCCCGAGTCGCTCATACTCTCGAGGGACATTCCCATCTTGACTGCGGCCCACACGCCGAGCAGTGCCGTGACACCGCCGACGACGCTCATCCAGGTCTTTCTGCGATGCACGAGCACGCCCGCCAGCAGCACGGCGATGAGCCCATAGGACCCGATGACGTCGCCGTTGAAGATCACGCTGTGCACCGCGCCGAACAGAAGCATCCACAATCCCCGACGGCGCACCAGGCGCCGGGCATCGGCCGTGGCGTCGGCACGCACGGCCTCCTCCCATGTCGCACGCGCTGCGGGGTCGGCGAGCACGGCTCTCAGGGCCGGTTCCCGGTCGGCCCGTTCGGCCGCCCTGCTCACGTCGGCCTCAATGCGCCGCGAGGCCATGGTCATGATCCCGAAGCCGAACAGCATGGCGAACAATGGGTAGGCGCGGTTCTCGACCAAACAGGCCCGCACCACCTCCACTACGCGATCGACCGCCGACTGCTCGGCAGGCGCGGGCAGGTAAATGAGCCAGTTCTGTGACACGTTCGCCAGGGCGATCAGCAGGAGCATGAAACCGCGCGCCACATCCGGCGCCGGATGGCGCACCGACCTCGCACCGGTGAAGGAGCTGGCGCTGGCCAGCTCAGGAGGAACAGGGGTTGCAGCACGCGAGGAAAAAGCCATGAGGCAATCGTGATCGGATTCATATGGGGGTGCCTCGTTCGTTGGGACGGCGCTCCTGCGATCCACGTCCTCCTCCGGTCGGATGCGGACGGCGTGGTCACCGGTGAAGGACCGATGAGCCGATGACGAGCGCAGCCCGAGCAGGCTCGCGCGACATGCACCAACATGCATCAATTCGTGATTCGCGGGACTCGCAGCGTCCGCAACCGCATGCCATGCTGGTGCGAAACCGGTGCCGGGAGATACCGCGCACCACAATGAAAGGAGGCCCTCATGGGACTGGGTGATCTGACGAGCAAGGCCGGCGAAGCCCTCGGCTCCGACAAGGCCGAGGCCGTGACCGATCAGGCTCTCGACAAGGCCGCCGACGCCGCCAAGAAGGCGACCGGGGGCAAGTTCGATTCCCAGGTCGAGGCCGCGCGCGACGCCGCCGACTCCAAGCTCGGCAACGCCTGAGCCCGAGAGAGCTGGGAGAGCTCACGAGAGCGAGTCTGTCGAGGCAGACATTTCGGACGAGAATGCTTCCATGACCGTCCCAAGAACCAACGACGACGCTGCTCAACCCGGCCTGCCGCCCGTGCCCGCCTGGCTCGACGAGATCGAGGGCGAGCGCGCACTCGCCTGGGTCGCCGAGCACAACACCGCCACTCGCGCGGCCGTTGAGGGGAGCGAACGCTTCGAGACCATCCGAGCCGAGATCGAGGCGATTCTCGACTCGCCCGATCGCATCCCCGGCGTCGGGCAGGCGGACGGAATGCTCTACAACTTCTGGACGGACGCCGATCATCCGCGCGGCCTGTGGCGCCGCACCACGTGGGAGTCCTACCGCGCGGGCGCCCCCGGCCGGACGGGCTCCGGCTCCCCCGATGGCGCAGAGGACGGCGCACGGGGTACGCAGTGGGAGGTGCTGCTCGACCTCGACGCGCTCGGCGAGGCCGAGGGCGTCACCTGGGTATGGCACGGCGCACAGGTCCTGCGCACCGGCCCGCTGGCCGGCAGGCGCGCCCTCGTGGCCCTGTCCGACGGCGGCGCGGACACCGATGTCACCCGCGAGCTGGACCTCGACACCGGGCGCTTCGTCTCACCCGCCGAGGGCGGCTTCCACCGCGAGTCCTCCAAGGGATCGCTGTCATGGGCCGACGACGAGGGCAGCTCGGTGCTGGCAGTCGCCGACCTCGGCGAGAGCTCGCTGTCCCCAGCCGGATATCCGCGCCAGATCAGGCGGCTGCGGCGCGGCCGGCCCCTGTCCGAGGGGGAGGTGCTGCTCACCGCCGCAGCCGACGACGACGGCGCCTGGGCGCACCGCGACCGCTGGGGTCGCACCTGGCTGCTCACGCGCCCCGACTTCTACACCGAAGAGCTGTGGCTACTGCCCGACGGCGCTCAGACGCTTCCGGCATCGTCGGGGCCGAGCGCCTTGGCGGATGCCGGCACGACGGTGGCGCCAGGGGCCGTGCACATCGACGTGCCCGCCTCCGCCGAGGTCACCGCAGCCTGGGACTGGCTCCTGGTCAGTCTGCGCGAGGACTGGGAGATCGCGGGCGCCGTTCACACGGCCGGCTCGCTGCTGGCCGCACCTCTGGATGACTTCCTGGCCGGCGAGCGCGCCTTCGAGACTCTGTTCGCCCCGACGCCGTCGGCCTGCTTGATCGGCTTCACCGTGACCGCCCGCCATCTGGTCCTGACCATGCTCGACGACTGCGTGACCGCCCTGGAGGTGCTCACGCCTCCGCGAACCGGCGCGAGCCGATGGGCTCGCCGCCCGCTGGATCTGAGCGTGCTCGCCGAATCGGAGTCCGACACCGGGAGCGTCTGCGACCCTACCGCCACCGCCGCGCTCGAGGATCCGAGCGCTCTGCGCCCTGGCCGCCCCTTGATCGAGGTCAGCGCCACCGCCGTCGATGGGCGCGAGGGCGACCGGCTATGGCTGACGACGTCGTCCTTCACTCGACCCACCACCCTCATGACGGGTGCGCTCCAGGCCGACGGCGCACTGACCGACGTCGAGGTGCTGCGCGCCGCCCCGGAGCGCTTCGACGCGACCGGCATAGAAGCCAGCCAGCACGTGGCGGTGAGCGCGGACGGGACGCGTGTGCCCTATTTCCAGGTCGGGCGCCCGGCCGTGGACGCCGAGGGGCGAGCCGTGCCGGGGCCGACGATTCTGTACGGCTATGGGGGCTTCGAGGTGCCGCTGGGGATCGGCTATCTGTCGGTGATCGGCAAGGCGTGGCTGGAGCAGGGCGGCACCTACGTGATCGCGAATATCCGCGGGGGCGGGGAGTACGGGCCCGCCTGGCACCGCGCCGGGCTGAAGGAGCATCGGCACCGCGTCTACGAGGACTTCGCGGCGGTCGCCCGGTCGCTGAGTGAGCGGGGCGTGACCGCGCCGGAGCGGCTGGCCGTGCACGGGGGCTCCAACGGCGGTCTGCTCGTGGGCAACATGCTCGCCCAGTACCCGGACCTGATCGGGGCGGTGGTGTGCGAAGTGCCGTTGCTGGACATGAGCCGTTACACCCACCTGTTGGCGGGCGCTTCTTGGAAGGCCGAGTACGGCGACCCCGACGACCCGGCCCAATGGGAGTTCATCCGGTCCTTCTCCCCCTTCCACCTGTTGGAGGAGGGGCGCGACTACCCGCCGGTGCTTCTGGTGACCTCGACCCGGGACGACCGCGTCCATCCGGCGCATGCGCGCACCATGGCTCATCGACTGGAGAGTCTGGGGCAGGCGGTGACGTACTTCGAGAACTCCGAGGGCGGGCACGGCCGGGCCTCGACCAATGCGCAGCGGGCCTTCATGAGCGCCCTGACCTACGACTTCGCCCGGCGAGTCCTGAGCTGATCGCGCCCACCCCACCCCTTCGCCCCTTCGCCGAGATCGGTCGAACTCCGGCTCGAGATCGGTCCGCTTCCGCATCGAGATCGGTCCAACTTCGGCTCGAGATCGGTCGTATTCCGCGTCGAGATCGGTCCGGCCGGTTCGCCGGCCCCGATGGCGCACCGCCGGACGCGCGTCGTCGGCAATGGGCCGGGCCGCTCGGCATATTTGGCCGGCTTGTGCAGTTCAGCCTCGGCGGAGAGTTCTGCTCTTCTGGTCCTCTTGAGGACGGCGGTAGGTTCGTGGGCGTGAATGATGCTGTTGTTGTCAGACGAGCGACCGTATTCGACGTCGGCGCCCTGGTGGCGCTGCGCGCGGAGATGTTCCGTGCCACGGGGACGGCGATGACGGATAGTCGATGGCGGAGCAACGCGCATCGATGGTTCACCGAACGGGTGAAGGACCCGATATACGGGATCTTCGTCGTGCAGGCGGGCCAGGATGTCGTGGCGTGCGCGATGGGGGCGGTTCGCGACGCCGCGCCGTCGCCCGAGGTTCCCGACGGCCGTGATGTGCTGGTCAGCAACGTGTGCACCTTCTCCGCTCACCGCGGTCATGGGTATGGCAAGCGGGCTTTCGAGGCGGTGATGAGGTGGGCCGTCTCGACGGGCATCGGCCGGGCCGAACTCATGGCGACGGAGGCGGGGCGAGCAATGTACGAGCGGACCGGCTTCGTGCCCAATCGGTTCGCTGCCATGCGCGCCGACCTGCGAGCGCCTTGAGGCCGGTATTTCGACGCGGAAGCGGACCGATCTCGAGCCGGAGTACGACCGATCTCGACGCGGAAGCGGACCGATCTCGGCGGGAGAACAAGAAGCACAGGAGCCGTCGGGCACATACCCCTGATACATGTGCCCGACGGCTCGCTGTGCTCTACAACCTCCTTTCTACTCGGTGAAACTCCGCGGCCCCCATCATGTGGGTACCTGGACCGAACCGCGGAAACTGGCAGTCTCCTGTAATCCGCTCTGCTTCCTCCTCCTCTTATACGGACTGATGCCGGCTCTACTGGGCGTTGAGGGCCGCCGTCGGGGGCGTACGGGCCGCCCGCACCGCCGGGTACAGACCCGCCACCGCCCCGATAAGGATCGTGACCCCCAGACCCGCCGCAATGACGAGCGGCGGCAGGGCGAAGGGCCAGTCGTTGATTGCGGCCGCCCCGGCGGTCACCCCGATTCCCAGGACGCAGCCCAATGCACCACCCAGTCCCGCCAGAAGCAGCGCCTCAGCGAGGAACTGGACGAGGATGTGGCTGCGCATGGCCCCCAGGGCGCGCCTCAGCCCGATCTCACGGCGCCGCTCCAGCACCGAGATGATCATGGTGTTGGCCACTCCGATCCCGCCCACGACCAGGGCGATCGAGCCGACTCCCGTCAATAGGCTGGTGAAGGCCTTGTCCGCGGCGTTCTTGGCCGCCAGCGCGTCCGAGGGCCTCGAGATCTTGACGGCCCCGGGCGACTGCGGCAGGACCGTGGGACCCAGGAGGCTCCTCACCCTCTCGACGGCGCTATCGGCGCTGCGCTCGTAGATCGTCGTCGGGTTGCCCGCGTAGTCGAACAGCTGCTTGGCCACCGACGCCCCGATGAGCGCCGCGTTATCGAGCTCGGGGGCCAGCACCGAGGGCTGAAGGATCCCGACCACGGTGAAGGAGGTCCCGCCGAGCCACACCTGAGTTCCCGGTTCCACCACGCCCAGTCGCCGGGCGGCGGCCGCTCCGAGCACGGTTGCCGGATACGAGGACGTGGCCTGATTGAGCCAGGATCCCGTGCTCACCTCGCCGGCGACGACGTCGAGCAGGTTCTCATCGGCCACGAGAGTAGAGATGCCGCCGGTCGCCTCCTTGTCGCTCAGGTAGCTGCGGTAGACGGAGACCTTGACCAGCGAGGTCGAGCTCGACTGCTGGACGCCGTCGATCGTGCCGACCCGTCCGACGGCGTCGTCGGGGAACTTGACCTCTGTGCCGGTCAGGTCGGAGCCCGGGGTGAGAGTGAGCATGTTGGTGCCCAGGGATTCGAGCTGAGCAGTGAGCTGGGCCCGGCTCGACGTGGACACGCCGACCACCGCGATCATGGCCGCGATGCCGATGGCGATGCCCAGGGCGGACAGGAAGGCTCGCATGGGCCGGGCGCGCAGGCCCGTCCCGGCCAGGCGCAGGACGTCGGTCGGGCGCAGGTGCGAGCGTCCCGGGCGCATCGTCGTCGAGCTCATGCGGCCTCCTCCGTCGTGCCGATCGCGGAGTCGGAGACGAGCTTCCCGTCCCGAATGGCGACGCGCCGCGGCAGCTCGGCCGCCAGGTCGTTGTCGTGGGTGATGACGACGACCGTCGTGCCCTGCTCGTGCAGCTCGTGAAGGAGCTCGACGATCGAGGCCCCGGAGACCGAATCGAGGTTGCCGGTCGGCTCGTCCGCCAGGAGCAGGGGCGGATCCCCGACGACGGCGCGGGCGATGGCGACGCGCTGACGCTCTCCGCCGGAGAGCTGGTGCGGGCGATGACGCAGACGGCGCTCGAGCCCCACGCGGCGCAGGGCCGCCTCGGCGCGCCTGCGCCGCTCGGCACGCGGCACTCCCAGATAGAGCAGGCCGTCGGCGACGTTGTCGATCGCCGTCATGCCGTCCGACAGATGGAACTGCTGGAAGACGAAGCCGATGCGTCGTGCGCGCACGGCTGACAGCTCCGGGTCCGTCAGGCCGGCGACATCGAGACCGTCGATCTCGACGCGTCCCGAACTGGGCCGATCGAGGGTGCCGATGAGGTTGAGCAGAGTCGATTTGCCGGAGCCGGAGGGGCCGACGACGGCGACGAACTCGCCGCGGTCGATATCCAGGCTGATTCCGGCGCAGGCGGCGACGGGCGGCTCCCCATAGGTACGGTGAACGTCGCGCAGAGACAGGATGCGGCTCATCGCTGCGGCACCACCACGCGTTGTCCCTCTGCCAGGCCCTCGCCCGAGATCTCGACCCGACCGGCGGCGAAGAGCCCGGTGGTCACCGGAATCCTCGTCGTCGTGTTGTCGTCCTGGACCACCTCCACGCCGAACTGCTCCGGACTCAGGGCGACGAGCGCCCCCACGGGCACGGACAGGACGTTCTCGCGCTTCTCGCTGGGCAGGCCAACGGTGACCGAGACCTCCTGGAAGTCGGCGGTGACCGAGGCATCGTCGGGGACGATGGTCACGGGTATGACGCGCTCCTTCTCCTTGGAGTCGCCCGAACCGCTCTTCTCCGTGGGAGTGCCCACGGAGGAGATGGTGCCGGTGGTATCAACGGCACCGGGCAGGTGCAGAGTGACCTTATTGCCGACGACGCCGAGCTGCTGATCGGCGAGCTTGATGTTCACGTCCACCACCTGAGCGGTGGAGGTGACGTCGTAGAGATCACCCTCGACGGCGGTCTTGTCGCCCACGCGGGACTTGATGGAGCCCACGCGCAGGTCATCCGAAGCGAAGACGATGCGCCCCAGGGGAATGGCCCCGGTCTGCTCGAGGCTCATGTCCTTCTGCCAGGCCCTGATGGCCCTGATGGTCCACCACCCGAAGGTGCCGTCCGGCTCGCGGGTGAAGTAGCCCAGGCCCTGCAGGGCGCTCTGGAGCTGCTGGATATCGCTGCCCTTGCTCATGCCGTCCTCGAAGGCGCGCCAGGCCGGGATGGATCCGTGCATGAGGTAGGAGGACTCGCCTCCGGCATCGTAGAGCCGATCACCGGCGTGAAGCACGGTGCCGGCCGCGGGCAACCAGGTGACCACGCCCTCGAAACCGGAGCGGAGCACATGGGAATCGGAGAAGCGCAGGGTGCCGGCGGCGCTCGTCTCGCCCTGGAGGGTGCCGCGGGTGATCTCCTCGGTCGTGCCGGTGAAGGCCTCGGACTTGTCGTCCCCCTTGTCGGCCCGACCCGGCAGGATTCCCGTTGCCGCCGCCGTGCCCGCTCCCGCTCCGGCCAGAAGGAGGACGGCCCCGGCTCCGAGGAGCAGGCGACGGGTCGGGCGAGCAGGGCCCTTCTTCGGAGCCTCCACATGGGCCGGGCTATTCATGCCGTTCGTGTTGCCCGTGTCGCCGCCGCCCTCGGTGGGGGACACGGGGTCATTCCCCGAACCGCGAGCCCGACGCCGGAGACTCACTGATCCCCCTCGGAGGCCGAGGAGGGGGCGGCCGAAGCCGCGCATTTCTCGATGGCCTCCTGGGGAATCGCGCCCACGTCAATGGACAGGCCCTTGCCGGGCTCGGGATCCTTGACGTCGTAGCCCTCATTGCGCAGGCACTCGGCGAGAGCAATGCTCGACTGGAGGATTTCGGGGTCGTCGGGATTCTGGGTGCTGGCCCCGGGCGGCGGGCCGAGCTTCTTCTCGCAGTCCTCGACGGCGGTGTTGAAGGCGGCCGCGTCACCGCCCACGTCCTGAGTGCGGATGTCCTTACCCTCGTCGGAGTCGGACACGTTGAACCCAGCGTCGCGCAGACATTGGTTGAACTTGAGGGTGTAGTCCTCGGCGGAGCCGGTCGCACTGGCGGCGGAGGCATCGGCGGCGTCGGTTGACTTCCCGCCCCCGCACGCGGTGACCATGCCGAGTGCGCAGACCACGCTCGCCACTGCTGCAAGCATCCTCGTCCTGCCGTTCCTCATCGAAGTTCTCCTTAAAAGTTCCTTGGATTCCCGAGCCCTTGAGCTCTTGCACGGCCGATCTCCCGATATCCGGGGCGGCCGGCCAATCGCCCCCGGTCCTTCCGGGGCCGGGCACAATCTCAGCGGAGCCGGCGTTGCAAGAGCCTTTAGAAAAATCCTTATGCGGGTTTTAACCCCCTCTCCCCTATCGTTGGCGCGTGGGCGGCCGCCGGCGGGCGCCCTGGAAGGGGCCGTGAGAGCGGCTGGGAAATGCAGAAGGCTGCAGAAAGCGGAAACCCGGGAGGTCGATGACGTGCGCGTACTGGTGGTCGAGGACGAGTCCTATCTCGCCGATGCGATAGCCGTGGGGCTGCGTCGCGAGACGATGGCGGTGGACGTCGTGGGGGACGGCGCCGAAGCGCTGGCCCAGGTGGAGATCGCCGACTACGATGTCGTCGTTCTGGACCGGGACCTGCCCGGTGTCCACGGCGACGAGGTCTGCAACCGCCTGGCTCGCGAGCACCCGGAGGTGCGCGTCCTCATGCTCACCGCGGCCCGCTCCCTGCGTGAACGCGTCGAAGGCTTCGAGCTCGGGGCGGATGACTACCTCGTCAAGCCCTTCGAGTTCCCTGAGCTCGTGGTCCGGCTGCGCGCTCTGGAGCGGCGCAATCAGCCGGCGCGCGGACCCGTCCTGGAGTCCCGCGGAGTGCGGCTGGACCCCTTCCGGCGGGAGGTCTCGCGCGACGGGCACTTCGTGCGTCTGAGCCCCAAGGAGTTCGCCGTCCTGCAGCTGCTCATGGAGGCCGACGGCGGGGTTCTCAGCGCCGAGACGATCCTGGAGAAGGCCTGGGACGCGAACGCGGACCCTTTCTCGAACACGATGCGGGTGACGATCTCCCATCTGCGCAAGCGCCTCGGTCAGCCCTGGGTCATCCAGACCGTCCCCGGCGCCGGATACCGCTTCGGGGACTGAGATGCCGCGGCCCACCTCCAGCAGCACGCCCGCATCACCGGCGGCGCAGAGTCCCAGGTCCCGCAGGCTGACCATTCGGGCTCGGCTCACCCTGACCTACGCGGGTCTGGTGACCGGATCGGGCGCCGTCCTCATCGCCCTGGTCTACCTCTACATGAGCCGCTTCCAGGTGGCCATTCCCGAGGAGACGACGGGCATCGACGGGGACGACGGCGACATCTACCTGCAGATCACCCTCATGTCCGAGTTCCTCAACCGAATGCTCGCGATCTCCCTGGGAGTGCTCGCCTTGCTGGCTCTGCTGTCCGGTGCGGTCGGCTGGGTGGTGGCCGGCCGCATGCTCGCCCCGCTGTCGACCATGAACGAGGCCGCCAGACAGGCCGCCTCCGGCGACCTCAGCCGGCGCCTGGCGCTGACGGGCCCCCGCGACGAGATCCGCGACCTGGCCAACACCTACGATCACATGCTCGATTCCCTGGAATCCTCCCTGGCCACCTACCGGCGCTTCGCGGCGAACGCCTCGCATGAGCTGCGCACGCCCCTGGCGACGGCCCGGACGATGATCGACGTGACCCTGGCCGATCCCGACGCCTCCGCGGGGCAACTGCGGTCCCTGGCGGAGCGACTGCGGGAGACCAATCAGGCGAACGTCGAAACCGTCGACGCCCTGCTCGACCTCGCGGAGGCCCAGTCGGGGGACATCTACCGGGAGGAGGTGGATCTGGCCGACGTGGTGGCAACGGTGCTGGCCCAGCTCGCCCCGGAGGCCACAGAGCGGAGGGTGACCCTGCCCGAGGCCCCCGGCGATGTCGCCGTCCTGGAGGGGGACCCGGTGCTGCTCCGCCAGGCCGTCTCCAACCTGCTGCGCAACGCGGTGCGGCACAACGTCCCGGATGGCGGCGTCGAGATCGAGCTCGCTCACGCGGGCGACCGGGTGCGGCTGCGGCTGTCCAACGACGGCTCGCCCATCCCCGAGGAACGGCTGGAGTCCCTGCGCGAGCCCTTCGTCCGCGGAGCCGGCCGGGGGCGGACCCGCGGAGACGGGCACGGCCTGGGCCTGGCCATCGTCTCCGCGGTCGCAGCCGCCCACGGCGGTGCTCTGGAGCTGTCCGCGAACCCCTCGGGCGGCCTGACCGCGGTCCTCGATCTGCCCGTGCGCGCCGGCACCGACGACGCCCCTGAGCCGCACGAGGATGCTCCCGGCGTCTGAAGAACGACGTTGGGCCGGCCCTCCCGAGGAGGGCCGGCCCAACGCGCAATGCGGCGCTCAGTATCGGAGGGTTCTCGATCGGAGGGTTCTCGGGAGCGTCCTCACGATCCCTCAGCGCGCATTCATGCGTCGCTCGACTGCGCGATAGCGCAGGAGACGGACCGCACCGACCATGGCCACCCCCAGGCCCACTACTCCGGACACCACGACAGTCAGCATGAGGACTTGGAACAACGGCAGGCGAGCGGGCTTGAGGGGCGGGCCGATGATGACGTCGTCGGTCCCTCCCGGACAGGTCACCGTGAAGGTCCCCGTCCCGGGAGCGTCGAAGGAGCCGTAGGGCAGTTCTTCGGTCAGCGGCGTCAGGGACACAGTGCTGCCGTCCGAGCCGGTGACGGTGCAGTCGGTTGTCGATTTGCCGGATGTTGAGGTGTACAGGGCGGAGGTGGAGCCCTGCTCCAGGTACACCGTGCCGGCATTGCCCAGCGGGGCGCCCGGTCCGCTGGCGCTGTCGAAAACGATGGAGAGGGCCGTGAAAGTGAGAACCAGGGGCACCACGAGCATCAGCACCAGGCCGATGACCGACATGCGCCAAGGACGCCGCACCGTGCGGGGGCGCGTGCCGAAACCCGTGCTGAATCCTGTGTAGCCCGTGTAGCCCAGAGCGGCGCTCTCGCTCACAGGCGGCAGGGGGTCCGCCAGCCGAACGACACTCCCTCCCGACGCTCGCACGAAAGGATCCGATTCTGAGCCCTCTTTGTCCTCTCTGTCCTCTTTCTTGCGGCCTTCTCGAGCTTCATCAGCCGATGCCCCGTATGACGACGCCCGGGACTCGGACGACCAGTCGGAGTTCGGGGGCGGCTCCGCAGGAGACTGGACCCTCTGCTCGTACAGATAGGCCTCCAGCTCCTCGGGGCTCAAGCGCTTGCCGTAGCGGGGCTCGCCGTCTTCGGTTTCGTAGCGCGCCACGCGAGCCTCAGAACTGGCGGCCGCCCGTCGGGCCACCGCTCTTCGCCGCGATCTCGAGCACGACACGCATCCCCAGAATCTCGAGGCAGACCCAGGGGGCGTTCACCAAGAGATAAATGAGGAACCTGCCGAAATCGAAGTCAGGACCGGAGATAGAAAAAGATGTTGCGCCCGCGTTGTAGGCCCCGTAGAGCCACGACAGGGCGAAGCCGATGGTGCCCACGATCATGACAATGGTGCCGTACTTGGAGGCGAAGGTGCGGGTGACGTCGAACAGGTTGGTGAAGAGCGAGTCACCGCCCGGAACCGGGCCGGGCTGCTGGGGCGCTGCACCCACCGGGGCGTACTGAGGGTTCTGCGGGGCGGCGAACTGCTGCGGGTTGTAGGTGCCCGGGGCCGACGGCGCAGAGGCGGGAGGGGTGTAAGGCTGTCCGGGATTGGGAGGCTGTGTCATGACGAACTTCCTTAGTGTTGGGAGTACTCGACCACTATAGTCACGGGCCGACAGGCGCCGGGCAACGGATCACGTTCTGGTTTCGGCCGGGTACGGCTCACATGCGGCGCAGGACGATGGCGCTGCCCGGAGGAGTCGCCTTCCGCCCCTGGCCGAACGCGCCGGCAGTCGGCGCCTCCGCACGCTGAGCTGCACGGCCCTGGACCACCCGACCGCTACGGGCGGGCACGACCTGGACCTCGCCGTCGGCGGCCGCGGCGAACACGCGCTCGGCAGCCGCCTGACGCAGTCGCAAGTTGCGGTTCTCGCGCTCAAGATCCTCCAGACGACGCTCGAGCTCGAGGATACGCCGAATCCCCTCGAGGTTGACACCGTCCTGGCTCAGCGCCTGGACGCGCCGCAGCTGCTCGACGTCGCGGTGGGAGTAGCGCCGGCCCCGCCCGGAGGTGCGGGCGGGGCTGACCAACCCGAGGCGGTCGTACTGGCGCAGCGTCTGCGGATGCATGCCGGCCAGCTCGGCGGCCACCGAGATGACGTAGACGGCGCGCTCGGCGGCGTCGTCGGCCAGGAAGTCGACGCCCTGACCAGCGCGACCAGCGCGACCAGCCCGACTAGCCCGGTGCCTCGGGCTCACGCCGACGCCTCTTGGGCCAGCGAGGCGCGAGGATCGGACTCCATAGCGCTGTCGAAGGCCTCGAGAGCCTCCTTGGCGGCGCGCGAGAGCTTTCGGGGCACGGCCACCTGCACGGTGACGAGTAGATCGCCGGTCTTCTTGGAGGTGACGATCCCCTTGCCGCGCACCCGCATCACCGTGCCCGAGGAGGTGCCCGGCTTGATCTTGATGCGCGTGGTCGTCCCGTCCAGGAGCGGCACCTCGACGGTCGCGCCCAGCGCCGCCTCCTTGAGAGTGACGGGCAGGTCCATGCGCAGGTTGGCGCCGTCGATGGAGTAGACGGGGTGCTTGTCAACGGTGATGGTGACGACCATGTCGCCGGACTCACCGCCATTGCGACCGGGGCGCCCCTTTCCACGCAGGCGGATCTTCTGACCGCTGTGCACGCCCGCGGGAATGCGCACCGTCATGGTCCGCCCGTCGGCGACCAACTCGACGGTGGTGCCGGCCACGGCGTCGCGCAGCGACAGGGTCGCGCTGGTGACGACATCGGGGCCCTTGATGGGCTCTGGCTGGGAGCCGAAGCCCCCGAAGCCGAAGGGGCTGCGGGCTCGTCTCCCGCCGTACCCCCCGGATCCCCCGTATCCCCCGGCACCGCCGCCGGCGGCACCGAACTGGCGCAGGAGCTCATCGATGTCGGGCTCGGCGCCGCCCGATGTGGAGAAGCGGACATTGCCGCCCCCGCCGCCGAACATCGAGGAGAAGATGTCCTCGAAGCCGGCGCCGCCGCCGTCGGCGCCGGGGGTGAAACGGGCCCCGCCGCCGGCCATTGAGCGGATGGCGTCGTACTGCTCGCGCTCCTTGGAGTCGGACAGGACCGCGTAGGCCTCCCCGATCTCCTTGAACTTCTCGGCCGCGGCGGCGTCATCGGGGTTGCGATCCGGGTGGTACTTCTTGGCTAGGTTTCTGTATGCCTTCTTGATGGCTGCGGAGTCGGCGTCCTTGGCGACGCCGAGGACCGCGTAGAAGTCCTTGGTCATCCAGTCCTGGCTGGCCATGGGTCACCTCCTCCTTGTCTGGGTGGTGGTCGTGATGTCTGTCTTTCGTGCGAATGCGGATGCTGGACGGGGCGATCCCCGATGCCTCCGGCGTCGGACCGATCTCGGCGCGGAAGTGGACCGATCTCGGCGCGGGTTGCGACCGATCTCGCGGCGGAACTCGACCGATCTCGGCGTTGAGGCCCGCCCCGGGAGCCCTGGCGTCCGGGAGCCCGAGGCCGCTGAATCGGCCGGGGCCGCCGGATCAGCCGGGGCCGCCGGATCAGGCGGGGTTGGCGACCTGGACGCGGGCGGCGCGAACGATCCGCTCGCCGAGCCGGTAGCCGGGCTGGAGAACCATCGCGATGGACGGCTCGTCGACCTCGTCCGACTCGGTTGCCATGAGAGCCTCATGAATCGTCGGGTCGAAGGTCTCACCCGCCTCGCCGAAGCGCACCAGACCGAACTTGTCGGCCAGAACCGTCTCGAGCTTGCCCGCGGTGGTCTCGAAGGTGCCGGTGAGGTCCCCGTGCTGGCGGGCCAGCTCGATCTCGTCGAGGACCGGGATGAGGGCCTCGACAACAGCCGCCTGCCCGGTCTCGCGGTGCCCGGCGGCACTCTCGCGGGAGCGGCGCACGAACCCCTGGTACTCCTGCTGGAGGTTGTAGAGGTCCGCGCGGGCACGAGCCAGGTCGTCGGCCGCCTGCGCCGCCTCGGCGCGAGCCCGCTCGAGCTCTGACGGCTCAGAAGATTCCGACTCGGGGGACCCGGCAGCCTCAGCCTCCCCGGCCTTCTCAGCCTTCTCAGAGCCGCCGGCCTCCCCGGCCGCCCCCGCAGGAGCGACCGGGTTGCCAGACTCGTCCAGCACGACGCCGTCGAAGGCGGACTCGACGGCATCCGCCAGGGCGGGGTCGACTCGCTCGTCGTCCCCGCCGTCCTCGCGGCCGGTGCCCTCGGGGCTCACTTGGAGTCCTCGTCGTCGATGATCTCGGCATCGACGATGTCGTCGTCCTCGGCCGAGGCCTCGGAGGAGGCGCCCGCGGAGGACTGAGCCTGCTGAGTCTGCTGCTCGGCCTGCTCGTGCTGGTAGAGGGCCTCGCCGATCTTCTGGGCGACCTCGTTCAGCTTCTCCTGAGCGGTCTTGACCGGCTCGATGTCCTCGCCCTCGAGCGCCTTCTTGAGCCCGTCAACGGCGCCGGAGACCTCCGAGTGGACGGACTCGGGCAGCTTGTCCTTGTTGTCCTTCAGGAGCTTCTCGACGGAGTAGGCCTGCTGCTCGGCGGAGTTGCGGGTCTCGGCGTCCTCGCGGCGCTTCTTGTCCTCCTCGGCGTGGGCCTCGGCCTCCTTGACCATGCGGTCGATGTCCTCCTTGGGGAGGGCCGAGCCGCCGGAGATGGTCATGGACTGCTCCTTGCCGGTACCGCGGTCCTTGGCGGAGACGTGGACGATGCCGTTGGCGTCGATGTCGAAGGAGACCTCGATCTGCGGGATGCCGCGCGGGGCCGGGGCGATGCCAGTCAGCTCGAAGGTGCCCAGCGGCTTGTTGTCGCGAGCGAACTCGCGCTCGCCCTGGTAGACCTGGATGAGCACGGAGGACTGGTTGTCCTCGGCGGTGGAGAAGACCTCGCTCCGCTTGGTCGGGATGGCCGTGTTGCGCTCGATGAGCTTGGTCATGACGCCGCCCTTGGTCTCGATGCCGAGGGACAGGGGCGTGACGTCGATGAGCAGGACATCCTTGCGGTCGCCCTGGATGACGCCGGCCTGGAGGGCGGCGCCGATGGCGACGACCTCATCGGGGTTGACGCCCTTGTTGGGCTCCTTGCCGGTCAGCTCGCGCACGACCTCGGAGACGGCGGGCATGCGGGTGGAGCCGCCCACCAGGATGACGTGGTCGATGTCGGAGACCTTGACCCCGGCGTCCTTGATGACGTTGTGGAAGG
>ERZ773038.849-NODE-849-length-18867-cov-6.545450_pt1 | contig 18867 bp, 17 predicted proteins | sample MGYA00511665_ERZ773038 | MGnify/ENA primary metagenome ERZ773038 (study PRJEB29015, sample SAMEA2737966) | human oral metagenome | biome: human oral; feature: human-associated habitat; material: dental | place: China | collected 2028 ... | reverse complement strand
CGTCGATCTGGTGGGTGATCCAGTGGCGGATGAACCCGTCGATGGACAGGGTGCGGGGAACGCCGTCGACGAGCGCGAGCATGTTCGCCGAGAAGTTCTCCTGCAGGCTGGTGCGCTTGTAGAGGTTGTTGAGGACCACCTTGGCCACTGCGTCGCGCTTGAGGACGATGACGAGGCGCTGGCCTGTGCGGCCCGAGGTCTCGTCGCGAATGTCGGCGATCCCGCCGATCGCTCCGTCGCGCACCAGCTGCGCGATCTTATCGGCGAGGTTGTCGGGGTTGACCTGGTAGGGAAGCTCGGTGACGACGAGGCACTGGCGGCCCTGGATCTCCTCGACGCTCACGACGGCGCGCTGCGTGATGGAGCCGCGTCCCGTGCGGTAGGCGTCTTCGATGCCCTTGCGGCCCAGGATCGTGGCTCCCGTGGGGAAGTCGGGGCCGGGGATGATCGTCAGCAGCGCTTCGAGGAGTTCCTCGCGGGTGGCTTCAGGGTGGGCGAGCGCCCACTCGACGCCGCGCGCAAGCTCACGCAGGTTGTGCGGGGGGATGCGCGTGGCCATGCCGACGGCGATGCCCTCGGAGCCGTTGGCCAGGAGGTTGGGGAAGCGGGCGGGAAGGATGGTGGGTTCCTGGTTGCGCCCGTCGTAGTTGTCCTGGAAGTCAACGCACTCCTCGTCGATGTCGCGGACCATCTCCATGGCCAGCGGAGCCATCTTGCATTCCGTGTAACGGGGGGCGGCCGGTCCCAGGTTACCCGGGGTACCGAAGTTGCCTTGCCCGGCCACGAGCGGGTAGCGCAGAGACCAGGGCTGAACGAGGCGAGCCAGGGCGTCGTAGATCGCCGCGTCTCCGTGCGGGTGGTAGTTACCCATGACCTCACCGACGACGCGGGAGGACTTGGAGAAGGAGGAGCTGGGCCTGTAGCCGCCGTCGTACATGGCGTACAGGACGCGGCGGTGGACGGGCTTGAGGCCGTCGCGCACGTCCGGCAGCGCTCGTCCGACGATGACGCTCATGGCGTAGTCGAGGTAGGAGCGCTGCATCTCCTTCTGCAGGTCGACCTGGCGGATTCGCTCGGTGTCCGAGATGTGCCGCACGTCCGTCATCTGCTCGTCGCTCACGAAAGTTCCTTACGTTGTTTGTGCTCAATCACGGCCAGCGGCGCGCGGGCGGCCGCCGACGGTTGGTGGGTTGTCTCAGATGTCGAGGAAGCGCACGTCGGTGGCGTTGCGCTGGATGAAGGTGCGGCGCCGGTCGACGTCGTCGCCCATGAGGATCGTGAAGGTCTCGTCCGCGTCCGCGGCCTCGTCCAGGGTGACCTGCTTGAGGATCCTGTTCTCCGGATCCATGGTGGTCTCCCACAGCTCGTGGTCGTTCATTTCGCCCAGGCCCTTGTATCGCTGAATGCCGCCTTCCTTGGGCAGGCGCCGACCGGCGGTGGCGCCCGCCTCGAGCAGCTGATCGCGTTCCTTGTCGGAGTACGCGAACTCGTGCTCGGCGTTGGTCCACTTGATGCGGTAGAGCGGAGGCATCGCGATGAAGGTGTGGCCACCCTCGATGAGGGGCCGCATGTAGCGGAAGAGGAGGGTGAGCAGCAGTGTCGCAATGTGCTGGCCGTCCACGTCGGCGTCGGCCATGATGACGATCTTGCCGTATCGGAGCTTGGAGATGTCGAAGTCCTCACCGATGCCCGTCCCGAAGGCCGTGATGAGGGAGCGGATCGTGTCGGAGGACAGGGCGCGATCCAGGCGGGCCTTTTCGACGTTGAGGATCTTGCCGCGGATCGGCAAAATCGCCTGGCGTTCGGGGTCGCGTCCGCCCACGGCGGAGCCGCCGGCGGAGTCTCCCTCGACGATGAAGATCTCGCACTCGGAAGGGGTGCGGGAGGAGCAGTCGCGCAGCTTGCCGGGCATGGACGCGGACTCGAGGACACCCTTGCGCCGGGTCGCTTCGCGCGCCTTGCGGGCGGCGACGCGGGCCGCCTGCGCGGCCTGTCCCTTGGCGATGATGGCCTTGGCGTCGGCGGGGTGGGCGTCGAACCAGTCGGTGAGCTTGGAGTAGACCTGCTGGGCCACGAAGGTGCGCGCCTCGGTGTTGCCGAGCTTGGTCTTCGTCTGGCCCTCGAACTGAGGTTCGGTGAGCTTGATCGAGATGACGGCGGTCAGTCCCTCACGCACGTCGTCGCCGGTGAGGTTGTCGTCCTTGTCGCGGATCAGTCCCTTGTCGCGGCCGTAGCGGTTGACGAGGGAGGTCAGCGCGGTGCGGAAGCCCTCCTCGTGCATGCCTCCCTCGGTCGTGTTGATCGTGTTGGCGAAGGTGTGGACCGAGGACGAGTAGGCGCTGGTCCACTGCATGGCGATCTCGACGCTCATGGTGCCCTCGTCGTTCTCAGCCTCGAAGTCGATGATCTCGTTGTTGATCGTGTCGGTCTTCTTCGCCGAATCCAGGTACTCCACGTAGTCGCGCAGGCCGTGCTCGTAGCAGTAGGTGACGCTCCGGCGCCCCCCGGCCTCCTGCGGGTCCTCGTCGGGGGCGCCCGCGATCTCGTCGCCCTCCTCGATGGCGTTCTCCCGCTCGTCCGTGAGCGTGATGCGCAGGCCCTTGTTGAGGAAGGCCATCTGCTGGAAGCGCTGGCGCAGGGTCTCGAAGTCGAACTCGACGGTCTCGAAGATGGAGGGGTCGGGGTAGAACACCTGGGTCGTCCCCGTCTCGGTGGTCTCCTCGCCGCGTTCCAGCGGGGTGACGGGCGTGCCGCCGTTGGCGAAGGACATCCGCCACACGTGGCCCTGGCGGCGGATCTCTGTGTCGACCCGGGTGGACAGGGCGTTGACGACGGAGATGCCGACGCCGTGGAGGCCGCCGGAGACCGCGTAGCCGCCGCCTCCGAACTTCCCGCCGGCGTGGAGGATCGTCATGACGACTTCGACTGTGGGCCTGTGCTCGGTGGGGTGCTCGTCCACGGGGATGCCGCGGCCGTTGTCGACCACTTTGATTCCGCCGTCGGACTGGATGGTGACCTCGATGTGGTCGGCGTACCCGGCCAGAGCCTCGTCGACGGAGTTGTCGACGACCTCGTACACCAGGTGGTGCAGGCCCCGCTCCCCGGTGGATCCGATGTACATGCCCGGGCGCTTGCGGACGGCTTCGAGTCCTTCGAGAACGGTGATGTCCGAGGCGCCGTAGGTCGCGGCGCCGTCGGTCTTGTTGTCGATGTCAGCCACGTGGCTCCCCTCGCGCATGGACCGGATCACTGAGATCCGATGTTTAACCTTGCAGATTCTATCAAAAGTGCCTGTGCGCCCGGGAAACGACACCCTCGGGGGTTACTCCATAAAATATTGATATTTCAACGTTTTCGACCCTGTGACGAATCATATGCGGCAGCACCGGATCGCGAGGCGGCCGACTCCCGGCCCGCTGCCGTTGCGCGCAGCGGGCCGGAGGGCGCGGTCACGGGAAACTGAGGATCCACTCGGGCAGGCCGGAGGCGGACCAGTCGGAGTCGCGCACCTGGACGGTCAAGTCCGTGCGGTTGGAAACCTCGTAGGCGACCGTCCACGTCTCCGTCGCGCCGGGCCGGATCTCGCCGAAGATCCCGTTGGGGTCGAAGCCCTCGGGCTCCCCGCCCTTGGGGTAGTCCGTCAGCGAGCGGTCGGCGCCGTTCTGGGTGACCTCCGGGAGCAGATCCACTTTGAGCAGGGGCGCGTCGGAGTTGTTCGTGGCCGTGAGGGTGAAGACCACGGTGCTGCGGCCGTTGATGTCCTCGGGCCCTTCGCGCACGTCGTCGACTGCGATGTGCGCCTTCGCGACGGGCAGGTCCGCCTCCATGGGGTCCTCGTCCTGGGACGCGCTGGTGGAGGAGTACCCGGGCGCCGGATCGTCGGGGGGCGAGGCGACCAGGGCGACCCGGTAGATCGCGAAGGCGACCAGACCGATCAGGACGACAGCGATGGCGATCCCCGCGATCGTGCCCGCCGCCTTCGTCGTCGGCGACGCGTTCTGCGGGGCTACTGCCGTTCGGGCGGCTGGGAGGGTCGGAGCGTTCACCGCGGGCATCGCCCCGTACCCCGTTCCGCCCTGGGCCGGTGCGCCCGGGTAGGGCGCTGCCTGGTAGCCGGAGGGGGCGGGGGCCCCGGTCTGCGGGAAGTGGCCGCCGCCGCTGGTCCCACCGCCGTCAGCCGACGAGGCGGGGGCCGCTTGCGCCGACCCGGCTTGGGCGCCGCCGGGGGCCGGGGACCCCTGGGAGGGGGCCCCGTTCAGAGCGCCGTAGGGATCCTGTGGGTTCGTCTGCCCTGAGGGCACCGGACCCGGGTTGGGGCCGCCCCCTGTGGGTGGTGTGTACGACACTGTGTGCTCCTCGATTCATCCCGCCCCCGGCTCAGGGGGCTCCTATGAGCGGATCCTATCGCACAGCGCTCCTTGGGAAACGGCGGTCGGAGCGAGGCCCCAGCCAGCTGCAGCGCCCGCGTGGCGATGGCCCTCCTGGCCCCCTCTGCGGCTGAGCCCCCCATTAGTTGGGCTGCCAGTAGTACTTCGCGTAATCGATGCTCAGATCGTTCTGCTCATAGGGCTCGATTTCAACCTGTGAGGAATCGACCAGCGTGTACGCGAAGGCGACTGTGGTCTCCTGACCGGGCCGAACGGCCTCCCACCACTTCCCCGGGTCGACCTGGTCGGGCTCTTTGCCGGACGGGTAGTCGGAGAATTCAAGCAATTCCCCTTTCTGCATGACGAACATGGAGTACTCATCGACCTTGATCGTCTGGGACGAGTCGTTCGTCACTTTCTGCATGACGATAATGGTTCTCTTCCCGTTCGCGTCATTGGGCCCAGGAAGAATGCTGAACTCGGACTTGACACTGCCCCCGGCCATTGAGGCGGTCCCCAGGACCGTTGTCCCAGCGTTCGCCGACGGTGCTGCCCCGCTCGTGGCCAGCTTGTAGATCCCCAGACCGCCGAGGGCGATGACCAGTACGCCCACCACTGCGGCGATGGCGATCCACATGCCTTTGTTGCTGCCGCTGCCGGCAGCCAATGGAGCGGGCGGCCGAATCTGGTAGCCGCCCGCCCCGGGGCCCGTCGCGCCGTATCCCGTGGGGGCGAAGCCCCCCGGCGGAGACGGCACTTGCGAGCCTGTGGAGTCCGAGGGCGCGCCGGCCCAGGGCGCTCCGCCCCCGGTGGGCTGCCCGGGGAAGCCCTGGGGCGCGGGGGCCTGCGGCGGGATCGGGGCCTGGGCGCTACCCGGCTTCGGGCCCCCTTGCGCCGCCTCCCCTTGCTGGTTGGCGCCCATCGTCCCATAGGGATCGGTGGGCCCCCAGGAGCCGGATCCCCCTTCCGGGGGTGGTGCGTACGACATAGTCTCTCCTTATGCGTATTGCCGGACCGGTGTTGTCCGCGGGCCGTCCCAGCGCTCGCGCGCTCGTCCCGGGGCCGCCCGTAGCGGAATCCGCGGTTAATTAGGGAGTTTCACTGTCCAGGGGCCTCCCTTACTCTGATCCATGCCCATCAACTGGATACTAACCTCATCAGCCGTCTGCGGCATCGCGTACGCCAACTTCCACGTGGCGCTCTTCCCAGGTTCGAGATTTTCCGGAGCGTCTTCCCTTAAACCTAACCCATCTGGCTCTTTGCCCGCGGGATAGACCGCTAGCCCGAAGACGTTCCCTTCGGTCAGCTGCCGACCTGAGAACGCTATTGGGGCCGCGGAGACCACGGGCTGGGCCGAACTGGTGTTGTTCGTCGTTGTCAGGGTCACGATCACAGTATCGTATCCGCTGATGTCCTTCGGTCCGCGCTCAACAGCGTCGACCGAGACTTTCACACCGGACAGATCGGCAGTCATATTGCCCGGTTGCCCCTGGGAGGCGGAGCCCCCGTTCGGGCTCCCGCCGCTCGACGAGGTCGGCGCGGCGCTGGGCGAACCGCCAGCACTGGGAGCGCCGCCGTTACTGGGAGCGCCGGGGCTGGCCGGCGCGGACTCGGTCGGCGCGGATCCGGCCGACGGATCGGAGGAACCACGGAATCCGAACCAGTAGACGGCGAATCCCACACCCGCGACGACCAGTACGGCGACGATCGCGCCGATGATGATCGCCGTCGTGTTCTTCTTGGGCGCAGGGGGGCCACCGGGGCCACCGTCCCCCGGTCCGGGCTGCCCGTAGGGGGCGCCCTGGCCGTAATCCGGCGCCCCGTACCCGCCCTGCTGGGCGGTGGGGGCGTAGCCGTTCTGCTGAGCACCCGGGTTCGACTGGGGCGGGTACCCGCCCTGGTACGGGGAACCGGGGGCCCCGCCGCCCTGGGGCGCGCCCTGGTACGGGGCAGAGGCCGGGGGGAGCACCGAGGTGGGCTGATCGGAGTAGGGCAGGGGGGAAGCGCCAGGAGCGCCCTGCTGCGAAGCGCCCGGGTCCTGGTTCGCGGACCGGGGATCCTGCGACGGGCCCAACGGTGTGGGGCCCCCGGCCGAGGGCGGGACTGTGGACATGGAGCTCTCCTCATGTTCGACTGGCGCGCCGTGTGGTAGCCGCGCCCGTTGGGTGCGATACTACCGCAACGATCCGCAGCGGAATAATACTTATTAACAAACTGTTTGTTCTGCGAACACGGTGCGGCTCCCTCACCCGTAGGTATCGCGCGGCCCCCTCCCTTTGACCGACAGGGGGCCCTTGCGCCACGAGGGGGCCACCGGCCCGCGGATGACGACCTGCTGGACCACTCCCGGGCCCACCTCCTCGGCGATGCGCCGCTCGATCATGGGCAGGTACAGGTGGAGGTTCTTGGCCCACGCGGTCGACGAGCACCGCACGATGAGTTTGTGCCCCTCGAAGGTCTCGATCGTGGCGTGCGCGGCTATGTCCTCTCCGACGATGGCGGGCCACATCGCCATGATCGACCCCATACGGGTCGGCGTGTCCCACTGGTTGCGCCGGATCATGCGGCTCAACACGCTCCCCAGGCTGGAGGCACGCCGGTACTGGGTGCGCATCGGGGCCATCCCCGGGTTCTTGCGCCATTGATCGGGGTGGCTGGCCAGCGCCGCGCGCAGGGCGCCCAGCTCCCCCTCAGCGTCTGGGGCGGCGCCCGCGCGCCCGTAGGCCTCGGCCCTCATCCGCGCGCGGCGCGCGCTCGAGTCCGCCCCTCCGGCCGTGCCCGCGCCGTCGACTTCGATGGCCGCGTACTCGGAACTGCCGTCGGCCGTGCGCGCGGGGCGCTCCTCGTCGATGCCCCACGTGGGCATGGTCGAGCGGATATACCCCCTCGCGCGCGCCACTTTCTGCGCCCGCTCCAGGGCGCGGGCGGCGAACTCCTCATCGGCGCCCTCAGGCATCGGCGGCGCTCCCCTCCGCGGCGTCCATGCGGATGCGGATGGTCCGGTGGTCCAGTCCAGCGGGGATGTCCTCCTCGACGGCGCACGTGATGATGGCCTGTTCGGCGCGCGAGGCCATGGCGGCCAGTCCCTCGCGGCGGGCAGCATCGAGCTCGGCGAAGACGTCGTCGAGGATGAGCACCGGCGTGTCGCCGTCCTCGCTGAGCAGGTCGAAGGCGCCCAGGCGCAGGGCGAGGGCCACCGACCAGCTCTCGCCGTGCGAGGCGTAGCCCTTGACCGGCATCCCGCCCAGGACCAAGGAGAGCTCGTCGCGGTGCGCGCCGACCAGGTTGACGCCGCGGGTGACCTCCTTGTCGCGGTGCGCGGCCAGCGCCGCCAGGGTGCGCCTCTCCTGCGCCGGCGCGTCGCACGGGTCCGCGCTGGCGGGGTCGTCCGGGTCGGTGCCGATCGCGCGGTCCACCGATGCCTCGAAGGACAGGGCGAGGCGGCGGGGAGAGTCCGCGATCTCGTCGTAGGCCCGCGAGGCGGGGCCGGCCAGGGAGGCGACCGCCTGGGCCCTGGCGGCGCTGAGGCGGGCCGACAGGTGGGCGAACTGCTGGTCCCACACGTCCAGAGTGGACAGGTCGGGCGGCGCGCCCCGCCGGGCGGACGCCTGCGCGGACTTCATGAGTGCGGCCCTCTGGCGGGCCACCCGCTCGAAATCCGCTTTGACGCCCGCCATGACTGGGCTGCGCTGGATGACCAGGTCGTCCATGAACGCGCGGCGCGCGGAGGGCTCCCCGCGCACGAGCGCGAGGTCCTCCGGCGCGAAGACCACGGTCCTGACCAGGCCGAGTATCTCACGGGGCCGCACCTGCGTGCGGTTGATGCGGGCGCGGTTGGCCTTGCCGCGCACGATCTCGAGCTCGACGACCTGCTCGCGCCCTTCCGCCTGCACCAGCCGCACGCGGATCACGGCTCCTCCCGGTGCGGTCGAGGCCGGATCCGCGGGGATCCGCACCAGGGCCGACTCGGCCCCGACGCGGTGTGAGGAGAAGGTGGACAGGTAGGCGATCGCCTCGACCAGGTTCGTCTTCCCCTGGCCGTTGGCCCCCACCAGGACCGTCGCTCCGGGCGGGAACTCGACGAGCCCGCGCTTCCACGAGCGGAAGTCGTCGAGCGCCAGGTGGGAGACGCGCACGGCGGGGTCAGATGCCGAAGCGGATCGGCATCAGGAGGTAGCGGAACTGCGTGACCTCGCCCTCGTCGGGCTTCTTCTGCCCAGTGATGACGGCGGGCTTGGTGGCGTGGGTGAAACCGAAGCGCACGTAGTCGGTGTCGAGCACGGACAGCCCCTCGATGAGGAACTGCGGGTTGAAGGCGGTGGAGATGTCGTCCCCGTGCAGGGTCGCCTCGATGGCCTCCGAGGCCTGGGCGTTCTCGCCCTGGCCGGCCTCGAGCACCACTTGCCCCTCGCTGAAGGCCAGGCGGACGGAGGTGTTGCGCTCGGCGACCAGGGACATGCGCTTGACGGCCTCGAGCAGGGCGTGCCGGTCGCACACTGCCTGGATGGGCGTCGTCTCGGGGAAGAGCCGGCGCACTGCGGGGTAGTCGCCGTCCATGAGCGTCGAAGTGGTGTGGCGGCCCGAGGCGGAGAAGCCGATGAGGGAGGAGGCGCCCGGCTGGGACTGGCCCGACAGGCCGACCTCGACCTTCGTCCCCGAGGTCATGGATTTGGCGACGTCCTGGAGGATGCGGGCCTTGATGACGGTGACCTCCTCGATGGAGGTGTCGGTGGGCTGCCAGTCGAGCTCGCGCATCGCCAGCCTGTAGCGGTCCGTCGCCAGGAACGTGATCGTCGAGCCCGTCAGTTCGGTGCACACGCCCGCGAGCAGGGGCAGGGTGTCGTCGCGGGAGGCGGCGATGCTGACCTGGGCGACCGCCTGGGCGAGGGTCTGCGGGTCGATGTAGCCGATGGCGGCGGGCTGTGCGGGCAGCAGGGGGTACTCGTCGAGCGGCATGACCGCCAGTGTGAAGTGGGAGGAGCCGCAGACCAGGTTGACCTTCTGCCCCTCGAGTTCGACGGTGACGGGTTTGGAGGGCAGGGACTTGGAGATGTCGGCCAGCAGGCGTCCGGAGACGAGCACTTCGCCCGCCTCGTCGACGGTGGCCGGGATCTTCGAGTTCGCGGAGACCTCGTAGTCGAAGGAGGAGAGGGTGAGCTCATCGTCGGCCGCGCGGATCCGCACGCCGGCCAGGATCGGGCTGGCGGGTCGGACCGGTAGCGCGCGGGCGGTCCAGGAGACTGCCTCGGCGAGGACGTCTCGTGCGACGGTGAACTTCATGCCAGCCTCCAAACAGGGAATACGATCGCGTCCCTACTTTACCTACAAGTGACTGGTTTCGGCGCATCGGCTACGGCCGTTCGACGATTCGCCCCCGGGCCGCGTCGCGCCGGTGGGAGCGGGCGCCCATGTGCGGGGGAGTGGATTGATTCCTCTATATTCTCACTTCATCACAATAAGGGGTGTTGAAACTGTGGATAACCGGACTTTTGCTTGATGGGGCGCGGGTAATCACAGTGTTGTAATTTTGGGATGGGGTTGGGGACGCGCCCGTTCGGGCTGTGGACGGAGGATCCGGCCCCCTGCGGCCCTCCACAGGAGGGGCGCCGCCGTGCACAGGCGGGACGGGGTGTGTCCACCGCCGGCCCACAGGGCTTGTGGAAACCGGGCTAGGACTCCTTGGCCTTCTGCTTGATGCGGTTGGTCAGCTCCGACACGTGGTTGAAGGTCTCCCTCTTCTCCTTCATGAGGGCGGTGATCTTCTTGTTGGCGTGCATGACCGTCGTGTGGTCGCGGCCGAAGGCCTGGCCGATCTTCGGCAACGACAGGTCGGTGAGCTCGCGGCACAGGTACATGGCGATCTGGCGCGCCTCGACCACCGTGTGGGAGCGGTCCGAGGAGGACATCTGCTCGATGGTGATCCCGAAGTAGTGGGCGCACTGGCCCATGATGAGGGGGACGGTGACCTCGTTGTCGGTGGGGTCGGAGACGAAGTCCTTGAGCAGCATCTCCGCCAGCGGCAGGTCGATGCGCTCCTTGGACAGGTTCGCGAAGGCGATGACGCGCAGCAGGGCCCCCTCGAGTTCGCGGATGTTGGACGAGATCCGCGAGGCGATGTACTCCAGGACGTCGGGGGTGACCTCCAGGGAGTCGGTCGTGGCCTTCTTCTGCAGGATCGCGATGCGGGTCTCCAGGTCGGGGGGCTGGACGTCGACCAGCAGGCCCGAGGCGAAGCGCGAGCGCATGCGGTCCTCGAAGCCGTTGAGCTGGGCGGGGGGGACGTCGGAGGTGAGGACGATCTGCTTGTTGTTCTCGTAGAGGGCGTTGAAGGTGTGGAAGAAGCCCTCGACGGTCTGCTCCTTGTCCCCGATGAACTGGATGTCGTCGATGAGCAGGATGTCGAGCTCGCGGTAGCGCCTGTGGAAGGCCTCCACCTGCGAGTTGTCCGTCTTGTTGAGGCGGATCGCGTTGATGAACTCGTTCGTGAACTCCTCGGAGTTGACGTATCGGACCTTCAGGTGGGGCATCATCGACAGCGCGTTGTGTCCGATCGCCTGCAGGAGGTGAGTCTTGCCCAGCCCCGAGTCGCCGTAGATGAACAGCGGGTTGAACGCGGTACCGGGTGTCTCCGAGGCAGCCAGCGCGGCCGCGTGAGCGAAACGGTTGGAGGGGCCGATGACGAAGGTGTCGAAGGTGAACTTCGGATTGAGGTGGGTCGGACCGGAATCGGTGGGCGCACTCACCAGGGCGGGGGAGTGTGCCTCCTTCCTGGCTGGTTGAGGCGCCTTCTCCTTGGGCCTCTGCTGGACGGGGGCGGGTTCCTCGTCCTCGGCGACGACCTCCAGGGAGGGATCAACGGTGATGGCGATTCGCACGGTTCGGCCCAGGTTGACCGACAGCGCGGCCGTGAGCTTGGACTGAGCCTTGTCCTCGATCCACTGTTTGGTGAATCCGTTGGGGACGGCCAGCAGAATCGTGCCTTCGATATCACCGAGGGGGCGGGCGGATCGCAGCATGGACGTGGCGACGGGCCCCAGCTCATCGGTGGGGACAGCGCCGAGGGCCGCAGCCCAGGCACGTGTGAGGGAATCCGACTCCACGGCAACCTCCGGACAGATCAGACGGTGAGTTCAATCACGGCATCGTGGTCATGCGCGTGACTCCTGTGCACCTGAGCAGTGTAGCCCGCGCACATGTTATGCACAGACTGGGGATGAAGCTGTGGAGAACCATCACAGAATCACAGAGTTGTAGTTACAACTGTGGGTCCGCGCCAGCGTGCGGAAACCAAAAGAGCGACCCGCCTGTGGATAACGCGCCCCATCCACGAACTGTGGACGATACTGTTCCACAGTGATTTGCACAGCTGTGGATGCTGTGTGTGACGAGGTGGGTAACTCCGCCCCGTTGACTAGCCGCGCGGATCCGCTTAGTCTTGACTTTTGTTTGCGCCCATTTGGGGCGCGCGTCCCCGCTATCGCGCCCCGATGGGCCGATAGCCCAACCGATAACGAGTGGGAGACCACTCACCGCCGAGGAGAATCGCCGTGACCACCAAGCGGACCTACCAGCCCAACAACCGTCGTCGTTCCAAGACGCACGGCTTCCGCCTGCGCATGTCGACCCGCGCCGGCCGCGCCATTCTGGCTGCCCGCCGCCGCAAGGGCCGCGCCAAGCTGTCCGCCTGAGACACCCCGGTGCTGCCGCGCGCGCACCGCATGGTTGACCCAGCGGACTTCACCGCCGCGATCCGACACGGAGCGCGCGCAGGCGACCCGCTGGTCGTCGTCCACGTCCGAGCCGACGAGGAACGCAACAGCCGCCTCGTCGGTTTCGTCGTACCCAAGCGGGAGATCAAGCGCGCCAACGGTCGCAACCGAGTCAAACGGCAGCTTCGTCACCTCATGCGCGAGCGTATCGACAACCTTCCCGAGGGAAGCCGGGTCGTCGTGCGTGCCTCCGGCCGCTCCCTGGGAGTTTCTTCCAAGGAACTGGGAGCGCACCTCGACCGTGTCATGAGCAAAGCGTGGCGCAAGTGGGACGCACGATGACTCGGCTGGGACGCCTCGTCGGCCAGATCGCGTCGGCGCCCATCGTCGCCTACCAGCGCTTCATTTCTCCGGCCCTCGGACCCCGATGCCGATACGCTCCCAGCTGCTCCACATACGCGCTCCAAGCGATTCGTGTCCACGGACCCATCAAGGGATTCGTCCTTGGCGCCTGGCGCCTCCTGCGGTGCAACCCCTGGAGCCTGGGCGGGGTGGACCACGTACCCGAGCGTGGCAGGTGGAAGCCGGACCCCTGGGTCCCGCCCGATGATTGGGCGGGGCACGACAACTGGGTTCGTCCCGAACCGATGGGACTGGACCCCACCGACCTCTCCGGAGACTCAACGACGGCCTCGGGCCACTAAGGAACAACGAAACAGCGGCGCCAACGCGCCACGGCGAAAGCGAATAGTCCATGTTCGACGCAATCCTCCACCCCTTCGCGTGGGCCATCTCCTACCTGTGGGTGTGGATCCACGATCTCCTCGTGCTCCTGGGATTCTCCTCCGGATCCGGTGTGGCGTGGGTCCTGTCCATCGTCCTGCTCACCGTCCTGGTGCGCATCGCCATCATCCCGCTGTTCCTCAAGCAGATCCGATCCTCGCGCGCCATGCAGGCCATCCAGCCCGAGATGCGCAAGATCCAGGAGAAGTACAAGGGCAAGAAGGACCAGGCGAGCCGGCAGAAGATGATGGAGGAGACCCAGGCCCTCCAGCGCAAGCACAAGGTCTCGCCGTTTGCCTCCTGCCTGCCGATGCTGGTCCAAATGCCCGTCCTCTTCGGCATGTACCGCGCCATCATCGCCGTATCGTCGATCGCCAACGGCACATACACCTACCGGGGCGAATCCACCGACCACCTCGGCCCGCTGAACGCATCCGTTTCCTCGGAGATCGTCAACTCGACCGTCTTTGGGGTTCCCCTGTCGCACACGCTGCGCGATTCCTTCGACCAGCCGATGGCCGTCGCGGTGTTCGTGGCCGCAATCGTCATGATGGTCGTTCTCCAGTTCGTCTCCATGCGCATGTCCTTCTCGCGCAACATGCCCGACATGGGCGACAACCCCATGGCCCAGTCGCAGCGCTCCATGATGTACGTCATGCCGCTGATGTTCATCTTCTCCGGTGTCTTCTTCCAGATGGGCGTCGTCATCTACACGGTCACCGCGTCCGTGTGGGCGCTCGCGCAGGCGTACTGGACCATCAAGGTCATGCCGACACCGGGTTCACCCGCCTACGCCGACCTGCTGGCCTCGCGCGAAGCCGCCTACCAGGCATGGGCCAAGCCCTTATTCCAGGACTACGACCGGGAGAGGGCCGCGCTCGGCACACCCGCCTCCGACCCGCGCGTTGACGAGCTCAACGAGCGCACGCTCGCGACGTTGCGATCCAGGGCCAAGAAACAGCACGTCGCCTCGGACTTCCCCGCCTCCATGTCGGTCGGCGAGATCGTGACGGTGTACCGCAACCTCGCCTCTCAGGCGTGGACGACCCTGCCCGACGAGCAGTGGATGCGCGGGCTGAGCCTGGCCGTCGAGAAGCGTCGGGCCAGGAAGGAGGCCTCCGCCCAGAGGGCCGAGCTGCAGAAGAAGGCGCGAGGCCGCCGCGTTGCCGAGCGCGAGGCCGCCACGGCAACGGGGGAGGCACCCGAGGCCGATTCCGAGCGCAGCGGAACCCGCGGCTCGCTCAGCGCCCAGGAGATCGAGCGGCGCCGCGTCGAGCGCCGTAAGGCACGGCGCCGCTCGGGCAACAAGCGCTGATCCAGAGACAGTTTTCCGCTTCGGGCACCCGAGGGTAACCTGAAGACCATACAGACCCATTCCCCACCACGGAGGAGACGTCATGAGTGACGACAATGCAGACAAGCTCACCCGCCTCGAGGAAGAGGGTGAACTCGCCGCAGACTACCTGGAAGAGCTGCTTGACATCGCCGACCTCGACGGAGATATCGAGATCGACGTGGAGAACGGCCGTGCGTCTGTCGAGATCGTCGCCGACGATCCCGACGCGCTCGATCGGCTCGTCGGCGAGGACGGGGAGGTGCTCGACGCGCTCCAGGAGCTGACCCGCTTAGCCGTTCAGACCGAGACAGGCGAGCGGTCGCGCCTGATGCTGGACATCGCGGGATTCCGCGCCGAGCGCAAGGAGGAGCTGCAGGACATCACGCGCGAGGCTATCGCTCGCGTGCGAGCCAGCGGGGATGCCGTCAAGCTCGAGGTGATGAATCCCTTCGAACGCAAGGTGTGCCACGACGTGGTCGCCGCGGAGGGCCTGACTTCGGAGTCCGAAGGTGTGGAGCCGCACCGCCGAGTCGTCATCCTCCCCGAGGATTCTGACGGTGAGTGAGAAGCCAAGCGGGATGGGAAGGGGTCGCCAGGTGGGCGACCCCTTCGTCCCAGAAGAACCCACCGACGAGGTTCGCTCGTTCTTTGGCCCCTCCTTCTCCGACGTCGCAGAGTATGCGCGGATGCTTGAGGAAGAGGGAGAGATCCGCGGCCTGCTTGGCCCGCGGGACATGGAACGCATCTGGTCGCGGCACATCGTCAACTCGGCGGCCGTCCTGGAGTTTATGCCCAGCAAGCGCGGCCGACAGGTGCTCGACGTTGGTTCCGGTTCGGGACTGCCGGGCATCGTGATCGCCGCCTGTCGACCCGATCTCGACGTGCACCTGGCCGAGCCGATGGCGCGCCGGGTCGAATGGCTCATGGATGTGGTTGACGACCTGGGACTCGACAACGTCACGATTCATCAGGCGAGGGCCGAAGAGCTGCGCGGCAAGGGTAAGGCCGACGTGGTGACCGCCCGCGCGGTGGCCAACATGAGCAAGCTTGTGCGCATGACCTCCAAGCTGATCGCGCCGGGCGGGGCGCTCGTCGCGCTCAAGGGCAGGCGGGCACCCATCGAGGTCGAGGAGGCCTCCGGCGAGCTGCGGCGTCACCATCTGCGCGCGCAGATCCACGAGGTTCCCTCCATCATGGAAGAGGAGTCGACCTACGTCGTGGTCTGCACGCGCATCCGTTGACCGCCGAGGGGGGGCGAGACCGTCAGTAGCGCATTACTGTGATGCGCAACACAGTCTGTTTGTCGTGTGTAGGATCGCTTCGTTCGATCGACGGCCGAATCGGTGCGGCGCCTTCGCTGGGAGAATCGATCCTAGAAAACGTGTCGATCGATGATCGGGCTGGCGAGTCTGCGATTTCGTGCACCTTCGCGCATTCAACGCTTTTGGGCTGGAAGTGCGTCCGTCTGCCCGTAGACTAGTGGCAGAACCTAGGAAGGTGTCATGAGCAATAACAACACCCCTCTGTCTACTCAGATCGAACGCAACCTGCGTGATTTGGCGATGCTCGAGCGGGCCACATTCCGCAAGCCGGAGACCACGCGGATCATCGCCGTGGCGAACCAGAAGGGCGGCGTCGGCAAGACGACTTCGACGGTGAATCTTGCGGCGGGGCTGGCCGTTGGCGGCCTGTCCGTGCTCGTTGTCGACGCTGACGCTCAGGGCAATGCGTCCAGTGCGCTTGGAGTTGAGCACCCCGCTGGCACGCCTTCTACCTACGACGTCATTATCGGGGGCGCGAGGATGGAGGATGTCGTCCAGCCGTGCCCGGACATCGACGGAATCCTCGTCTGCCCCGCAACGATAGACCTGTCGGGCGCTGAGATTGAGCTCGTGGACGTGTCGGAACGAGAGTATCGACTGAGCGTCGCCCTGCGCGAGTATGTGGCGACGCACAGAGAGATCGATATCGTTCTGATCGACTGCCCGCCGTCGCTTGGCCTCGTGACCCTGAACGTCATGGTCGCGGCGAACGAGGTCGTGATCCCGATTCAGGCCGAGTACTACGCTCTGGAGGGCCTCAGCCAGTTGTGGCGCACGGTGGAACGCATTGGCGCCGATCTCAATCCCGGCCTGCAGGTGTCCGGCATGCTGCTGACGATGGCCGACAAGCGAACGCGGCTTTCCGAGGAGGTCGAAAGCGAGGTGCGGTCGCACTTCCCGGAGCACACGTTTGAGACCGTCATTCCGCGCTCCGTGCGCATTTCCGAGGCTCCGAGCTACGGGCAAACGGTCATCACCTACGACGGGAAGAACGTCGGCGCGATCGCCTACCGCAAGGCTGCGCTTGAGCTTTCGCAGAGGATACCGAGCGACGCTCGGTGATTGTTTCACGTGAAACACTGCGCGTCCCACCCCTGTCTTTCCAGGTCGCAACGTCCAACCATCGTGGTCATCGGTGCAACATAGTGATCAACGGCGCTCACGGCGTGAGCACGCACCGATGTTTCACGTGAAACAATGAATTGACGCAACTGAAGGAGTAGTGCAATGGCGGATGCATCGTCGAAGTCGGAGGGGCGCAAGACCGCGCGTAGGCACAGTGGCCTGGGTCGTGGCCTCGGAGCGCTCATTCCTCAGGCGCCCGAGCAGGCCTCGGAGCCAACGCAATCTGCGCCCTCTCGTCCGCTCGACGTGTTCTTTCCGGAGGGATCCACCGTGCGCAGCAGGGGAGGATCCGCGAAGGAACTCCTGCAACCCAAGCGTGCGGGATCTTCCTCCAAGAAGAAGCGCCCCGCGATGCCACCCGTCGACGTCGCCGCGGGCGTAGCCCGCGGAAGGGATGGCGGAAAGCCTGGAGTGTCGGCGAGCGACGGAACGGGTGGCCCTGCGACGGGCGGCAAGGCCGTGGACCCGACACCCGCTGTCGATCATGTTTCACGTGAAACATCCGTCGACGCACAGCTTGTCCCCGTTCCCGGCGCTTCATTTGCGGAGATTCCGATCGATCAGATCGTTCCCAACACGAAGCAGCCCCGAGAGGTCTTCAACGAGGAGGACCTCACGGAACTCTCCGCCTCGATTAAGGAGGTCGGGGTCCTCCAGCCGGTGGTCGTCCGAACGATTCCCGCGACCGGGCGCTCAACTAAACTCAAGGAGTTTATCGCCGAGAAGCCGGGCGCGCGCTACGAACTCATCATGGGCGAGAGGCGTTTGCGTGCCTCGGAGCTGGCGGGGGAGACGACCATCCCGGCCATCATCCGAGAGACCGAGGACGGGGATCTGCTCCGCGATGCCTTGCTGGAGAACCTGCATCGTTCGCAGCTCAATCCGCTCGAAGAGGCGAGCGCATATCAGCAGCTCATGGCCGATTTCGGAGCGACCCAGGACGAACTTGCGAAGAGGATCGCGCGGTCGCGTCCTCAGATAGCGAACACGCTGCGCCTGCTGAAGCTTCCTCCGTCGGTACAGAAGAAGGTGGCGGCGCAAGTGATCAGCGCTGGGCACGCTCGTGCCTTGCTGGCGCTCTCCACTCCCGAGGAGATGGAGCGGCTGGCGGATCGAATCGTTCAGGAAGGGTTGTCGGTGCGCACCACCGAGGAGATCGTCCGCCTCGGCAAGATCAAGGCTGCCGCTCCGCCGCGGAGCCGCCGACAGCAATCCCTCTCGCCCCTGGGTGAAAGCGTGGTGTCGGCGCTCTCCGACGCCTATGACACGCGTGTGTCGATCACCGAGGGCCGCAGGAAGGGCAAGATCGTCATCGAGTTTGCCGGGGCCGACGACCTGCAGCGAATCGCGGATCTAATTTTGCGCTGACCGGGTGTTAGCAATCTTTCCGCAGTTCAGGAGATGTATGTACCCAATCATACATTTTCCGCACTATTGCGCGGAAGCTTGACCGCATACACTACATTGATAGGATCCGCCGTTGGATCCTTGCAGTACCAGAAGGAGCGAAAGGCATGAACGCCCAAGGCAGTTCGCGCACCGTGCTTTTCGATGTCGGTGGCGTTCTCGTCGACGCCCACCCCGATCCGCACGTGATTGCAGAGATGTTTGGTGATGGCTCACGCGGCCTGACAACGCTCGTCAATCAGGCGATGTGGACCCATCGCGGCGACTATGACGCCGGCCTACCGGACCGCGTGTTCTGGGATCGGATCGCGGGTGACTGTGGGCAGCCTGAGCCCAGCGCGGATCTTCTCAGCAGTCTGGTCGCGCTTGATACTTCACGCATGGCAAGCGCTAATGATGACGCCCTCGCGTTAGTGCGTCGGCTACGGGAGCAGGGCGTCCGCGTGGGAATCCTGTCGAACGCGCCGTACCCGGTCGCCAAGGCGATCAAGCGCTCCGAGTGGGCGAAGCTCTTTGACTTCTTTGCGTTCTCGTGCGACTACGGCGTGTGCAAGCCGTCACGGGGGATCTACCGTGATGTGCTGCAGCGGCTGAACACGCCTCACGAAGACGTGGCCTTTGTCGACGACAGGCGTGAAAACGTGCGCGCGGCGGAGCTTCTGGGTGTTCGCGGTGTCATCTGGAAGGGCGTGGACAATGCGCGAGCACGCCTCGTGGAGCTCGGCTTCCTCGCGGCATCCTAAGTCTGGTCGCTCGGCGAGCGCGCGTCGGCGGCGGTGTTTCACGTGAAACAGGTGGCCCGCGGGAGGTAAACCTCC
>ERZ773038.842-NODE-842-length-18938-cov-7.939946_pt1 | contig 18938 bp, 17 predicted proteins | sample MGYA00511665_ERZ773038 | MGnify/ENA primary metagenome ERZ773038 (study PRJEB29015, sample SAMEA2737966) | human oral metagenome | biome: human oral; feature: human-associated habitat; material: dental | place: China | collected 2028 ... | reverse complement strand
GGACCTTCTGTCTTGAAGGAGGCATGTACCTGTCCTGAGGGCGCAGGTACACGCCTTTTTGACGAAAACGCCGGCCTAACGGGTGAACGCCTGCGTTACAGCACAAGCAAACGATCGAACGGTAGGCGAACCACGTTCGCGAGCAGGCCCCAGCCACAAGGATGGGGTCCGGCTACTGCACGGCATCGGCAAACCGGCTACTCTGCCCTGCCCGGCTGGGTGACTCCGGGCTGGGCTAAGCTAGGGTGGGGTCCATCCGAGCAGGAAGGTTCATACATGGAACTCAACGGCGCGGCTTTCTCGTTCGAGGTGCCGGACACGTGGGAGAGAGTCCCTTTTGAGGGAATGGTGGTGGCGAGTGCACCTCCCGAGTATTTGGATTTCCGGCCAACAGTCGTGCTCACCGAATCCCGGGTGGACGATGCCGGACCGACCACGCTTGCCTCCATCGCCCAAATGGCTCTCCGCACCATCCCTCAAGAAACACCCGGGGCATACGTCGTACATGTGGAAGCCGTTCCTGACGAAAATGCAGGCCCTGGCCCGCAGGAGAGAAGACGGATCTGGGCACTGGCCCCGCTGAGACACCCAGCGAATGACCTCTTGGGACTGGTTTTTGTTCAGGACCACATGGTGGCAGGAAATGCCGTTGCCGAGCTGACCATCACCCTTCCGGTCTTCACGTGGCAATGCGACAATTCTTTCAAGCGTATTCTCGATTCATTGCGCCCCTCGGGACACGGGCTACCATCGCGGCCAATGATCAACATACCGGAAGCCGTGCTCGATCAGTGGGCCACCGAACGAGACGGCGTCCCCCGCGAGGACGTCACTGTGCAGGGTTATCTTCCCCCGGTCCTGCTCGGCAACACCTATGAGCTGTCGACCGGAGCACTGAACGAGCTGAAATCCTTGTCGTCCGCAGGGTTCTTCGGAAAACGCATGCGAGGTCAACCGCCTCGCGAGGAACTGCGAACAATCGGGTTCATCGACGACGACGGTGATCCCACGGAGAGGGGCGAGGCGCTTCTGGGCGTCCTTGATCATGGAAATTACTGGAGCTTGGAAAACGCCGGACCGATCGAGGACAGCCGTACCGTCGAGGGCTGGGGCGTCGAAGAAGCCATTCTGACCTTCATCGGCCCGGCCGCGAATGATCAGGACAGTAGCGAAAAAGGACTCCTCTGTTACTGCGCCGCCGATGATCTGGCACGTGTTCTGTTGATGTGGTCGGGCGCCCAGCCGAGTTGGAAGATGTCATTCACCCTCCCGGAGATAACCCAAAAGGAGTTGCTGGGACGCCTGATCGATCATCCTTTCCCCCAGCAGCTTGAAGGCGACGCGGCAGCATTCGCAGCCGAGCGCTGGCAACAGTTCAGTTTTGCTGACGCTGCCGGTGAAAGGGGCATCGGCTGGATTACAACGCCGTACCGGGGCCCTGCTCTGTGCAGCCAAGGGTCTCGGGAGGATGGGATTGTCATCGCCTCCCCCGTCGGTCAGATGCTATGGGAATATCTCTCGATGGCCGCTATTTCAATCAATTTTGGAGAAACCAGTGGAGTATAGGGTAGACCCCGGTTCATGTGAGGCAATTTTCAATCAAGTGGAGGGACATGTTGCCACCGCGAGCACTAGTCACACGTCGATATCAGGCGATATCGACAATCTCGGTTCCGCCTGTTCAACGGGTCCGGCAGCTCCAATCGCCTCGGCCCTAAAACGAGTTTACAATCTCTCACTGGCAATTCCTATGAAAGCCGCGGAACAGCAGACCACCAACGCCGTGGCCGGCGGACGTGGAGCGGTAGCCGCCGTGCGGCAGGGCGATGAAAAGATGGCACACAATTCCGAGACTGCCGCCAATGAGGTGGGCGAGATAACTGTAAAGGATGGAAAGAAGCCATGACGATCGACACCTCGGGCTTGAAAAACTGGGCAAACACCGACACCTTGGCCAACGAGGCCGAGAGTCTCAAGAAACACGGAGCCCATTTCAAAAATGCCATCAGCAGTGCGAAGAGCTCTTGGCTGGGACTGAGCCACTGTTACCACAGCCCGCACGCAAACCTGCTCTACTCCGCGCTGGACGTCCCCGAAACTGCTGCGCAGGACGTCGCCACCGGCTCCGGAACCATAGAGAAAGCCATCACGAACTTCATCGCTCAAGTCCGCCCTTTGGAGATCCAAGTTCCCAACTTGTTGACGCTGATCTCAAATTTCGAAGCGGCCGGCAATGTCGGCTACGCCGTCGGAACTCCCGAGCAAATCAATCATGACAAGCAGAGAGAAAGACTGCAAAGTAAAGTAGACGCCTTGGCCCAGCAATACCAAGAGGCGGTCGACACCTGCGTCCAAGACTTGGGGAACATAAAGGCGGATGGCACCCAGCGCAAACCAGGGGAAGAGGGCTGGAAAAATTACGCAAGGAGTACCGCGCTGGGGCTTGGAACCATGGGAGCCGAATCCCTGAAGGTGAAGGTCACCCGTTATCGCGTCAGAGGAGTTGTCAGGGTTTTCGGGAAAGATTTCAAGACTGCCAGAATCCCGCTTCTCTCATCTAGGGACTACCATTTCCAGCTATTCGGGAAAAACTTCTGGGAATGGCGAGATTTCAAGGGATTCCGTGGAAGATTTTTGACCGCCCTCAAAGAAAGTTTCCTCGGCCCCCTCAGGGGGAAGTTCGGATCGTGGTCGAAGCCCACTGGCGGTCCCAAGGGAAAGCGATTCGGGGCAGGCATGGAGAAAACGAACAGTGTGAAGAACGGGACTTCAATGGTTGGTCGCACTGCCGGGCGCGGCCTCTTCGTTCTGGGAACCACCCTGACCTACAAGGGAGAATACGATGCGGCGCAGGAGCGACTCAAGGCAAACCATCCCGAGCTCTCCCCGAAAGAACGCAGGGCCAAGGCAACCGAGCTCTCGGCGGTCCGAGGGACGGGACAGATTGCCGCAGTCAGTACCACCACAGCCGCCGGAACGGCCATTTGCCCCGGCTTTGGCACGGCGATCGGCTTCGGCGCAGGTGTTTTCCTCATGATTCCAACCGGCGGTGGCAAAAACCTTGGCGATCGAATCGGCGACATTTCAGAATGGACGTGGGAAAAGGGTAAATGGGCGGCGTCAGGGGTATGGAGAGCAGGCAAATGGGCGACGTCAGGGGTATGGAAAGCAGGCAAATGGGCGACGTCAGGGGCATGGAAAGCAGGCAAATGGGTGTTCAAGCGTGTCTTCTTCTGGTGGTGACGACGATGAAAAAGGCGAAACAAGAACATTGAGGCTTATTCATAGCTGCCCTCAAGTGTTGTCTGACTAGGGGTTTCGCTGACTGAAGCGTTACCCGTGAATAAGCCTCAATGAGGCTTATTCACGGGGTGCAGGCGAAGATGAGTCCCGTGACGGCTTGTATTGTGGTTTCGAAGGTGTGTTTTGTAGGGGCGGCGGTAGTCGGTGTGGAGAACACGCAAGGTTTTGATGTTCGTGATGACATGTTCGATGATATAGCGGACGCGGTTGATGGTCGTGTTGTTTCTTTTATCAGTGTCGGTGAGTTCACCATAGGTGGGTTTCCGTATGGGGGTGATCATTCCCAATCCGATGTAGCCCTTGTCCCCAATATGCATCGCAGCATCAAGTGCCTCGAGGAATCCGGACTCTTTGATGGCCTTCGCATCATGAACACTACCCGGCAGGGGTGGGGAGATCCAGGCGAGGTGTCCGGTCAGGGTGCAGGCCACTTGCAGGTTCACTCCTGTGGTGTGGTGTTTGCCTGAGTACAGTTCGGGACGGTCGTGCCACGACCAGCAGGGCGCCAGAGTACCGTCGATGATGTACTGGCGGTTCGGGTCGAGGTCCCCCACACTGGGCACCCAGGCTTGGAGGGCTTCAGCGATCAGGGGAGTGTAGACCGTGACCACTCGTGAGATGGTGGCTTGGGAGACTGTGTGGATGTCGGCCAGCAACTCCTGGGTGAGATTATGTCTGAGCGTCAACACAGTGACTTGGATACAGCGGAACAATCCTAGGACACGGGACCCTGCTGAGGGAAGGTTTCCGGAACGGGATGTGTGGATCAGTTCACACAGGTCAAGGATCTGATCACGCTCAAGGATCGTGGCCGCATTCATGGCAGCGGCTTGTCTTTCATCTGAGAGTCTTTGTGGTAGGACACTTTGATTGTCTCAGATCGGGCAAGCCGACTTCATGTCCCCCTCAGGATAAAGCGTTAGTTGGGGAAACCAAAACACCCCTATGAATAAGCCTCTTAGGCTGTCGTGAAATTTTAGTTTCCCTCTGAATCCCGGGAGTGCTTCTTTAGATTTGTTGTCTTGGCTCCACGGGTAGCGATTTTGGGTAATCTCTCGAGGGTTAAGAGAATCAGGAGTGATATGATAGTGTAAAGGGCAATTTTTGACTCAGTTCTTGGTTCCACGTCCCGACGCCTTTCATTAGATGCTTCAGGTATCTTGTTTCCAGTTGCTTCCTCTCGAGGACGAGTCTTTCGGCATTGATCTGAGTGTAGCATTCCCTTCATCCTGATAATTTCTTCTTTTAATGATTTACATTCTTTGTCGATCGAGGCATATCTTTGGTGCCATGCCCATCTGAATGGCCCCTTGCGACAGCTGAGGGCTACTGTTAGCAGTAGGCCAAGTATCATGCTTGAAGCAGTCCATTGGCCGAATATTATCTTGATAATAAGTCGATCGTCGATGAGGAGGTTGGCGCCACTGCTGAATGCCCAAAGTAGAGTGACTGCTGTCCCTGGAGCCCAGCGCAATACCGTTAGGCGGGGAAGAGCGATTATTAAGATGATTGAGAGTTGTGAAAAAGCTGTGCAGAATATTAGTAGTATGGAGGTTCCGGATGTCGCAAGGGCGGCTATAATCAAAATCTCGCTCATGGACAGAGGAGGAGAGTAAGCCAGTTTTAGCCAAACTGTTGTGAGTCCGAATGGAACTAGGCAGGTAAGGCCGAAGAGGGATAAAAATTCTCGCAAGGCAGAAGCTGCTGCCCATCTCTCACCTTGGGGGCGTAACTTGTGTGTGCGGGCGAGGTCTCTTCTTCGATATCGAAACTTACGCCTCAGTCTTTCGAACTCCATCTCCCATTCTCTTTGACCTCGTGTATCTGCGATTACTACGGTCAAGAACAAGGTGAGCGTGAGCAGGGAAATCGTTACCAGCGGTGGGCCTGAAGATCTTTCTGGGTTTGATGTGGCGTCCAGTAGGCATATCAAGGCCAAGGACGCTTGAATTCCCCATAGACCGAAGGCTATATATCCTGCGGTATCTCGCATCCTGCTGAGATGTTCCCGAACTGCTGTATTGCATGTTTCGTCAGGAGCGAATGAAGCAATCGTAAGTGCAAGCTGAGCTGTTACGGCTGGGCCGATGATCGCAATTGTGGTATTGAAATCTGCCCAGCTCAGGTTAAGGCAGTCCAAAGGGTGCAGTGGATCATTGGGTTTGCAAGGGAATTCTTTGAATGAAAATAAGATCCAAAGCATTGATAGTAGAATGGTGAATGATAATGTTTCTGAAAGAAGGGGCTTTGAATGATCAAATTTTATGTGCGGCTTTGACATTGTGTTCCCTCCTTGATGATATCGCGGGGTGCCTTTCCGTGGCCCGGGGCGGACGATGCTCTGTGTGCGTGGGTCGCTGGTACCCGCTTCTCCTTCAATGCAGCCACCCCGGACTCTTCGAGTATATGACTTAAGAAGAGGGTAAACAAATTCTGTTACGATTGCTTCCGTGGGGATGACCTGCCGAAAATTTTTTGGGGACTGGCCGCGGTCTGGCCGTCATAGGTAGGTGGAGACAGTTTGAAGGGATGCGATGATGCGGTTCTCGAACTTCACTGAGTGTTTCCGGCGAGCCACTCGCTCGGAGGGTGCGCCGGATGGATGCGACCCCTACCGGTATCAGGTGCGCCTTGCCGAGGAAGGTTTCCCCGACGCGTTGCGGGCGCCGACGGGATCGGGCAAGACGGCGGTGGTCCTGGCCTATGTGTGGCGGTTGCTTTTCCATCCCGACGCTTCGGTTCGGGCGGCGACCCCGCGGCGACTGGTCGTCCTCCTGCCCTCGCGCACGCTGGTGGAGCAGTACGAGGAAACGGTCCGTGGCTGGCTCGACCAGCTCGGGCTGTTGGATGCGGTCGGCGTGCACGTGCTCATGGGTGGCCGCGACATCCGGTCCTCCCAGCAGGACTGGCGCATGAACCTGCACCGCCCCAGCATCGTCATCGGCACCATCGACATGGGGGTGTCGCGGGGGCTTGCGCGAGGATACGGAACCTTCCGGGCGTCCTATCCGATCGACTTCGCGCTCATCGGGAATGGCGCCCTGGTGGTGGTCGACGAGGTTCAGCTCGCGCCCCAGGCCACCGCCACCCTGCGTCAATTCGCGGCCTTCCAACGGGAACTCGGCACTGCGGAGCCGAGTCGGCTCATGATCATGTCAGCCACCATCGACGAACGCGTCCTGGACACCGTCGACAACCCCTGGGAAGGCGCCGACGTGCTGGGGATAGACGAGTCGTCGGAGTCCCCGGAGCTGCTCCGGCGCATGTCGGCAGAACGAACGATCAGGGAATTTCCCCCGGTCGACAAACCGAAGGAGTTCGCCGCCCAGATCATCGACCGCCACAAACCCAGGACCCTCACCCTGGTGGTGGTGAACACGGTTGATGCCGCTGTTGACGCCTACCGGGAGGTCGGCAAACTGGCCCCGGACGAGCCCAGATTGCTGATTCACTCCCAGTTTCGTGGGGTGGAACGCAAGGCCCAGCTCGAGAAGCTGCGCGGGATTGCGCGCGACGGAGGGATCGTCGTCGCCACCCAGGCGATCGAGGCCGGGGTGGACATCGACGCCCGCACCCTCATCACCGAGGCCGCGCCGTGGGCGTCCGTCGTCCAACGGGCCGGGCGCTGCAACAGGGCTGCCCGATACCCAGTGGGGGAAGCGGTGGTTCACTGGCGCGAATCCGCCACGGGGCACCCGTACGACTCGGAACAGGTTGCGTGCGCGGTCAAGGCGTTGAGGCGCGCGGAGGGTATGTCGTTGACCAGTGCCCAGCTCCACCGGCTGGGCGACGGCATACCGCCGGAGGATCTGGAATTGCGCATCCTGCGTCGCTGCGACTTCCGTCAGCTGTTCGATACCACCCCTGACCTGACGGGCAACGACATCGATATCAGCTGCTACATCCGTCCTGACAAGGACCTCGACGTTCAGCTGGCCTGGATACCGAACGGCTCCATCACGTCCCAGAAAGAGCCCCGGGGAGAGCTGACGACTGAGGTCCCCGGCCAGCCGCTTCGCTGCGGTGTGTCGATGAGCCGGGCGAAGAAACTGCTGAACCGGAAGGACGTCAGGGAACGAAGAGACCAGCGGGCCTGGACCTTCTCGGTCCAGGATGACCGCTGGATCCCTGTGAGAGCGGACCAGCTGCGACCCCAACAGCTGATCCTGGTGGAGGCTGGGCTCGGCGGCTACAGCATCGAACACGGCTTCGACCCTACCGAGAAGCACACGGTCCAGGACCACATCGATGTGGATAACTTCCGGGATGTGACCACTCCGGAGAGCGTCACCAGTTCCCAGGACGCCGGGGCCCGAGGAAACGGATGGGTCACCCTGCACCAGCACCTCGCGGACACCCGGGAACAGGTCGAGGCCCTCGCCACGGCGCTCCGCCCGGTTGGGATCGATGATGCGTACCTGCACGCAGCGGCTGTCGCTGGGGCGCTCCACGACCTCGGCAAGGCCCACCGCGACTGGGCGCAGGCGCTGTTGGACGCGAATACGCACACACCTCCCGATGACCCGGAACAGCTGTACGCGAAATCTCCCGGAACTGCCCCGCTCCGAGTGCGGCGTGAACTCATGGTGGATGGTCAGAAGAATGCCCGGGCGGAGCGACGTTTCGGATTCCGGCACGAGTTGATCTCGGTGTTCATGCTGCGTACCGACGCCGGACGGCAGCTGCTGATCGATTTGGGAGTGGAGCCCGAGCTGCATCCTCTCGTGTTGTATCTGATCGCGGCGCATCACGGACACATCCGCATCACCGCCCGCGATCCCCGCTACGACGGAGTTGACGGTCTGAGTTTCCTCGGATGCGTCGATAAGGAACCCATCAATGCTGTGACGCTGCCCGGAATCGAGCTACCCGAATCGATGGTCGACCACGGCATCTTCCAGAGCGGACCCGACTCTTGGACTACCAACGCCCTGGCTCTTCTGGAGCGCCTCGGACCGTTCCGTCTGGCCTATCTCGAAACCTTGGTGCGCATGGCCGACTGGCGGGCTAGCGCCACCCTCGAACTCCCCGCCGCGGAAGGAATCGAAGAATGACCACGCACGTGTTTCCAGGCCTGGGGTGTGTTCCCCTGATCAACTACCTGGCGGCGCTCGGGGTGGCCAAGGGGATTTCCGAACAGGCCGATCCCGCCGCGCGGTTCGGCTGGCGCGACGGTGTGTTCCACATGGACACCGAGGTGGAGGACGTCGCCGAGTTTTTTGTCCGGGATTTCGTTCCCACCCCGGTTTTCTCTCCGTGGAATGGCGGTAGCGGTTTCGGTGCGAAGGACAAGACACCGCTGGAATACATCCGGATATTGGAATCCTCTACTGCGCACAGGCTCGCGCCCTACCGAAACACTCTTGCGGTGATTCGGTCGCTGTTGATTGCGAAATCGGAAAAAAGATGGACGAAGGAACGTTTCGTGCAGGAACTTCGCAACCGACTTCCGGACGATGCTTTGCCGTGGATGGACGCCAGCGTGGTCCTCACCGCGAAAAAGACGGAGTACCCGCCCATTCTCGGTACAGGGGGAAATGATGGCCGACTGGATTTCAGTACAAACGTTCACCAACGCCTGAAGGATGTTCTGCCGGCGCTCGGAGCGGAACCCGAACGCAGCCGGGCCTGGATGCAGGATCTGCTGTGGGGGAGGTCGACAGAGAAACTACTTGCTGCTTCCGTAGGTCAGGGCGATCCCGTCGGGGCAGGGACTCCCGGTTCTTCCGCGTTCGGTAGCGCCGACGCGATGGTCAACCCCTGGGGTTTCATTCTCATGGTGGAAGGGGCCATGCTGTTTGCCGCATCGGTTGCGAAAAGACTGGGTGAACAGAACTCCAGGGTTGCCATTCCCTTCACCGTCTCGTCCAGCCCGGACGGACCGATCCCGGGGTCGGCGAAGGAGGAAGGCCGCGGTGAACTGTGGGCGCCTCTGTTGGAGAGCGTCACATTGACGGAGCTGCGTCAGGTCTTCGAGGAGGCGCGGGTTTCCTGGGATGGCGGAACTGCCTCTAGCGCTGTGTCCATGTATGCGGCAGTGCGTTCCTTCGGTGTGAACAGGGGAATTTCGGCTTTTCAGCGTTTCGGTTTCCTCAAACGAAACGGCTTGGCCTTTGTCGCTGTTCCGCTGGATCACGTCACGGTGAAGGCGCGCCCGGAGGTGGTCATGGCCAGGGAACCGCTGCGTCGCGCTCGGACGTTCCACAAGGCCAGTGGAGTGGCGTCTAAAACCGCGGCGCGTCGATTCGATGCGAGCGTGACGGCTTTCGTGCGGGACCCCGAGTGGTGGAATGGAATCGCCATGCTTCGGGCTCAGACCGAGCTGGAGCTGACGGCCTTGCGCTCCCGGAAAAACCGTGAGGAACTGGGACATCCCTCGAAGCTGGTGCCGGCGAATGCCGTCATCCCCGTGTGTCAGGAGCTGTTCCTCAAAAGCCCCGAGGCGCGGATTGCCGCCGGGATCGCCTCCGCGACCTTCCTGCCGCCCACTGCTTCCCAGCAGGGCGGGGGAAGCGGTGGGCAGCCGATTCGTCGGCTGCTCGTTGGTGCGGATCCCAAGAATCCTAAAGATCCGATTGACCCCGAGGTGATGGTGCCGGGTCTCGGAGCCAGACCCATCGTCGATGTGCTGGCTGACCTGGTGGTGTGGCTGGCGCAGCATCCGGGGGAGGGCACCCGCCTGGCCCGGGGATGGCTGCCCTTCCTGTCTCATCGGTACCTGGTGCCCTGGACCGACATCCACGCCTGGGTTGGGGGACTTCTTGATGACGACCTCGTCACCCATCACCTGCTGGCTTTCCTGGCCGTCGACTGGAGCGGCAGGAATTACGCGGACAACGTGACATCGGACGGTGAGTGTTTGTTCGTGGACCCGACCTTGGCGATTCTTCAGGCCCTCGCATCCGGGTTTGTGCGCATGCGGGGAACAGCGTCGGATGCGACGGAAGTGGTGGTGGGGCTCGAATCCAGCTGGCCCCTTCAGTTGCGTGCCGACCGTGTCGCTGACGTACACCGCGCCGCGAGCGGTGTGATCAACCGAGGAACGGTCAGCCTCCCTTGGCCCAAGGAAACCGATATCCAGGTTCACACTCATTCCACACGCATGGCCCAGCCCGGTCTGGGACCACGAATTCTCGCGGCTCTGGCAGCGCCCTCGAAGCCGTGGGCGCTTAAGAAGAGCGCACCAGAAGTTGAGAACACAGAGTCTTACGAAACCACCGACCTCTACGAAGGAGCACTGCAATGACCAGCACCGTCCTCACTCTGACCCTCCGATCCGCCGTCGGATTCCGGTTCCAGCCAACCGGGTTCCCCGATCTCGGGGCGGCCACCTACCAGGCTCATGTGCCCGGCGAGGGGTGGGTGCAGGCCCTTCACCTGGAGTCACCCCAGTCGATGGCGAACCGGTTGGAACTGTGCACCTGGGATTCGGCGGTCAACGACCAGGCGGAGGCTCTGCATGGCCTGCCGTATGTGCGCATCGTCGATGCTGACGGCGGGTTCCTGACCAGCTCCCGTCTTGAGGCTCACAGACTGGCCAGCGCCTACCTCATGGACGCCACGATTGACGGTGAGACCGGAAAGGACTGGCTGAAGAACAGACTCGGGTTGGTCAAGGGCAGGCTGGTGGATCACCGTGTCCTCGCCAAGGCCATTTTTGATCTGGACCCGGTGTCCCTGATCCATGGTGTGTTCTTCGCTCAGAAACCGTGGCCCTCCCAGCCGAAGATCGCCCGGGCCATCACCTGTTTCATCGACGCCCTCGACGTGCGTCCTGCGGTCTCCGGCGGGGTGAAGACGGATTCGGTGAACCCCAGCAACGAGGATGGGCGGGGAGCCAAGGAGGGTTACGGCATGGTGCCGCACCAGCGGGTCGAGTACACGGCTCGCGACATCACAGCGTTCGTCGTCGTGGATCATGGGCAGATCCAGTCCTACGGTCTCGGCGAGAAATCCGAGGCGGTGTTGAACGCTCTCGTCGATTTCGAACTGGCCAGCCTGTTCAGGCAGGACAGCTTGCGGCTGCGCACCGCATGCCATCTGGTCGTGGATCAAGGTTGCGAGGACCTCGCCAAGATCCCCACCCTGGATGAGGCCACCGCGAAGCTGCGGCAGGCCATCGACCAGCATGGTGAACTTGCGTCGATCTCGGAACTGAAATGGACCGGCGGAGGGAAGTGACCGTGCCTACCCAGGTGGCTCTGCGTTTTGTCACAGGGAAGTACCACGCGAACGGGTGGGACCACGCTCTCAACGAGGGGATCAGTGAGTGGCCGCCGTCGCCGTGGCGGCTACTCCGCGCCCTGATGAGCGTCTGGCACACCCGCTGTGACGACATACCTGAGGAGACGATCGACGATCTGCTGACCGGGCTCGCCACCGAACCTCCGGAATACCTGCTGCCGGATGCCAGGCCGTCGCAGACCCGGCACTACATGCCCAATCCGGATTTCCTTGAGGGAGTCAAGCATTCCACGTCGCTCCAGCTTGACCCTCGGCTGAACCTGGACGACGAGGCCGAGGTGCTGATCCGCTGGCCGAATCTCACTCTGCCCGCTGGACAGCGTGACGCCCTGGGCCGACTGTTGAGGGAATTGCCCTACCTGGGGAGGGCGGAGTCGCGGTGTGAGGCGCGATTGCTCTCCGGCGAGCATTCCCAGCAGGAAAAAGGGTGGGTTTGCCCTTCTGAGACGGGAAGCATCCAGGTGCTGGTGCCCGAGCCCGACGTGACCAGGCAGCAACTCGAGGTTTCCCCGACGCAGATGCGCAAGGCCCGTCTCCGATACCCCCGCGGTTCCCGGTGGGTTCGGTACGAGCTGCCCGGAGAAGTCCTCGGTGCTCCCACCCGTCGCGAGGTGAATAATCTGCTCAGACCCACGACCGTTCGGTGGCGGCTGGAACCCACCGCCCCCTTCCGTGTCGAGGATGGCATTCTCGCTGCCCACGGGCTTCGGGGACGCATCCTCGGTACCAAGAAGGAGAACACGGATCTGCGGGAGCAGGGCAGTGGGGTTGAGACGCTGGCCGGACACCACGACGTTTTCGGTGACGGCCCTCAGCATCGGCATGCCCACTGGCTGTGGCTACCGACGGTGGGTGCCGGCGGTGAGCTGACGGGGCAGGTGGAGGATCTGGTGTTGTGGGTGCCCGACGGAATACCCGCCGACACGCTTGCCCGGCTGGCTGGGGCGAGGTATCTGCCCCGTTGGAGCAACGCACCCAAGGGGTACCGCTCCGGAGCTGAACTGCACCTGCAGCTGATGGGTCCCGTCGATACGGTGATGCGCGAATACACCAGCGTCGATGCCACCACGTGGGTTTCTGTGACTCCGTTCCTGACCGACCATTTCCCCAAGCAGAACAAACCGCGGGAGAAGTTCGCGCAGAAACTCGTGGAACGTGAACTCGGGTTCCGTCACCCCGGGGGCGCGCCGCCGGTGAGGGTGACGCTGCTCGCCGACTGGGAGGACCAGGACGTGGTGAGGTTCCGTCGATACCGCTGGAACGAATCGATGGCGCAACGTCGCCGCGGAATGCTGCTGCAGCTGGACTTCGACGAACCCCTGCCGAAGGGGCCCGGGGAACGTCCGGAGCCTCTGGTGCTTGGATCTCTTTCGCATTTCGGTTTCGGATTGTTCCGTCCGGTGGAGCGATAACCATGTCGGAACAGGGGGAGTACTCGGCGGGACCGCAGCTGGTTCCCGCGAGGATGCTGAACGAATTGGTGTATTGCCAGCGGCTGTTTCATCTCGAATGGGTGGATGGTCGCTGGGCTCACAACGACGACACGATCCAGGGCTCGGTGGCCCATGACGCAACGGATCGGCGTTCCGGGCGGATGCCCGCACCCGATGAGGAGAAGAAACCGTTCACCTCGATTCAGGTGACATTGTCGGATCCGGACCTCGGGGTGACGGCTGTCATCGACCGGGTGGATCACGAGGACGGATCGTCGAGCCCTGTGGGCATGAAGAAGGGATCCGGCCCCGGCGATGGCGGAATGTGGCCCGCCGACCGGGTGCAGGTCCTCACCCAGGCAGTGCTGCTGCGACGCGCCGGGTATTCGGTGAACCGCGCCGAGATTTCCTATCTGGGATCGCATCACAGGGCCTCGATCGATGTGGGACCGGACGCGGAGACGGAGGTGCGGGAGCTGGTGGCGTTGGCCCGGAAGGTGGCCGCGCAGGAACTTCCGCCCCCACCGCTGCTGAACGATCCGCGCTGTCCTCGTTGCTCACTGGCACCGTTGTGCATGCCCGATGAAACGAACTATCTGCTCGAACGTTCCAGCGCGCAGCCGCGTCGAATCATCGTCAAAAATCCCGACACCAGACCCGTCTACGTGAACACGCAGGGGGCGTCGGTGAAGGTTTCCGGCGGTCGACTGCTGGTGGCGGTCAAGGGCGAGACGGTGGCCGAGCGTCGACTCCTTGACGTCTCCCAGGTGTGTGTTGTGGGAAACGTGCAGATCACCACCCAGGCGCTCAAAGCGTTGTGGCGCAGGGGTGTGACGGTGATCTGGCTCAGCTACGGAGGATGGCTCGACGGATGGTCGCAGGGACCGATGAGCGGTCACGTGACGCTTAGGCGACGTCAGGTGCTGGCGAGCGTCCACGGCCTGCGGTTCGCACAGCAGATGATCCGGGGAAAGATCCACAACCAGCGGGTGCTGCTGCGTCGTAACGCGAAGGTGCCGCTGGATGATTCGGTTCTGGGCCAGCTCAAGGAACTGGAGGCGAAGACCGAATCCGCTGCGTCCTTGGAGACACTGCTCGGGATTGAGGGCACGGCGGCGCGACTGTACTTCGGGCAGTTCCACACGTTGCTGTCGCCTCGTTGTGAGGTCGCGGCTGAGTTTCAGGCGCACGGCAGGGCGCGACGCCCACCACCTGATCCCGTCAACGCGGTGCTCGGGTTCTGCTACAGCCTGCTGACGAAGGACCTCGTCGCGGTGCTGACCGGGGTGGGGCTGGATCCTTTCCTTGGGGTGCTGCATCAGCCCCGCTACGGCAGACCCGCTCTTGCTCTCGACCTGGCCGAGGAGTTCCGTGCCCTCGTGGCGGAATCCGTGGCGTTGCAGTGTTTCAACAACGGTGAAATCAACGAGAAAAGCTTCATGCGGGGACATCTCGGGGTGGTTCTGACCGCGGACGGACGACGCTCCGTCATTCAGGCGCACGAACGTCGCCTCGACATGGAGCTGAAACATCCACTGTTCGGGTATCAGGTGTCCTATCGGAGGGTGCTGGATCTCCAGGCGCGGGTGCTGGCGGCTTCCTTCACGGGAGAACTGGACTCTTACACCCCATTGATGACGAGGTGACTCATGGCTCGACGACGATATCTCATCTCCTATGACATATCGGATCCCACACGGCTGCGAGCCACCTTCAAGCTCATGAAGGGCTACGGGAAGTGGCTTCAGTATTCGGTATTCGTGTGTGACCTGAGCAAAGCGGAACTCGCGATGTGGGAACGGGACATCCGCGATGTGATCGCACTCGCCTACGACTCGGTGGTGGTGATCGACCTCGGTACACCGCAAGACGCCGACATCCGTATGCTTGGGGTACCGCGTACATTGCCCGACGAGGGACCCGTGGTGGTGTGAGCCGCTGCGAGACCTGTGGTCGTGTCGTTTCCCCTAGGGAGCGCTCGCAGGGGTTTGATTAGGTGTTTTACCCCGTGACAACTCAACAGAGTGGTGTTGCAGGGGTCTGCGGGGCGGAGCGCTCGCAGAAGCTGGTAAAGTTCCTTGTCAGGACCGCCTTCCGAGGCGAGCCAATTGTTCCGGTCTCCAAGACCGGACTTCATTGAGACGGGTTTCTCGGCGGCTTCCCGCGCCAATGCCAACGCGAATTGTTCCGGTCTCCAAGACCGGACTTCATTGAGACGGGCCGGGAAGCCTGAGAGGGGGATGGTTGTGTTCGACGAATTGTTCCGGTCTCCAAGACCGGACTTCATTGAGACTAACAACCCATGTCTTGGTAGCAGCCCCATTCTGGCGACCAGATTGTTCCGGTCTCCAAGACCGGACTTCATTGAGACTAGAGTGGCGAGTTCGTCCGCCATGATGTTGGCGGCGAATTGTTCCGGTCTCCAAGACCGGACTTCATTGAGACCTCTACTAACCTGATTATACTCAGAAGCGCTATATCTGAATTGTTCCGGTCTCCAAGACCGGACTTCATTGAGACAGGAGATGGCGCTTGCCGCCGCCAAGTGGCTGCTGGTATTGTTCCGGTCTCCAAGACCGGACTTCATTGAGACGCTAGGTCGGCGTAAATTTTCGCGACGCCCAGAAGTTGATTGTTCCGGTCTCCAAGACCGGACTTCATTGAGACCTGGTGGCAGCGTTATGTGTGGGATCGGATCCGCACGATTGTTCCGGTCTCCAAGACCGGACTTCATTGAGACAGTACAAGCGGTCTCGTGGCGGTGATGCTTCAGGGTGGAATTGTTCCGGTCTCCAAGACCGGACTTCATTGAGACCCGTCTAGGTCGTGCGGGGCTTGTTCCCCGGTTGATGATTGTTCCGGTCTCCAAGACCGGACTTCATTGAGACCTTAGCGAGGCCGTTTCCGCCAAGTTCGACATACGGTTATTGTTCCGGTCTCCAAGACCGGACTTCATTGAGACCATCATCAAAACGCCCAGCCCCAGGGATATGGGTGGAATTGTTCCGGTCTCCAAGACCGGACTTCATTGAGACGTCTCGAGCTGAGTCCACTTCAATTCGCCCTTGAAGGTATTGTTCCGGTCTCCAAGACCGGACTTCATTGAGACGTACTGGTCTCGTGTGGGAGCGAGCCCGTAGGTGGCGCATTGTTCCGGTCTCCAAGACCGGACTTCATTGAGACCGCTCGATCCGGCCAACCCTTCAGGTACGGGGTCCATTGTTCCGGTCTCCAAGACCGGACTTCATTGAGACTAGTCGTACTCGACGGCCTCGATCTTGGTGGTGGCGCGGATTGTTCCGGTCTCCAAGACCGGACTTCATTGAGACGACCCAGCCGCCCAAGACCTCCTAGCGGGCCTGCTGCATTGTTCCGGTCTCCAAGACCGGACTTCATTGAGACCTAATCTGGCTCTGAAGTGAGTTTTTAGTAGCTTCTTATTGTTCCGGTCTCCAAGACCGGACTTCATTGAGACGGTGTCAATCTAAGCTCCTTCATTATGGCCATGGCCGCCCATTGTTCCGGTCTCTAAGACCGGACTTCATTGAGACGCAAGGCGGAGCTGCTCGGCGACTTCTAGGATGGCGTGATTGTTCCGGTCTCCAAGACCGGACTTCATTGAGACAGGGAGTCCCCACAGGTCCAGCTCTGGTTGGTTGCTGGGATTGTTCCGGTCTCCAAGACCGGACTTCATTGAGACAGGGTCCATCTTGTGTGCAATTTTAAGGGGGCTCTTATTGAGCCTTATTCACAGCCTTCCTCAAGTGCGCCCTGACTAGGGGCTTTGCTGGTCGACACGCCGTCTGTGAATAAGCCTCATTGTTCCGGTCTCTAAGGCCGGACTTCATTGAGACCTGGAGCACTCCGGAGGTTCGGAGGATGCTGGCGTATTGTTCCGGTCTCCAAGACCGGACTTCATTGAGACCCTGATCCTCCCTTGCCGTTGGCGACTGTGATGAGCCATTGTTCCGGTCTCTAAGACCGGACTTCATTGAGACACCTCCAGATGTGTCGGCAGGGCCTCGAAGAGCTTGTCCAGATTGTTCCGGTCTCCAAGACCGGACTTCATTGAGACGTCATAGTCGCTGTCCTTTGCAGCCTCTTCGGTGAGGCATTGTTCCGGTCTCCAAGACCGGACTTCATTGAGACGCGGCGTAGGGGCGGGAAATCCTTCTCGTTCGTCCGTCAGATTGTTCCGGTCTCCAAGACCGGACTTCATTGAGACGGAAAATCCATCGCCCCATCGATGGTCGTGATCTCGCATTGTTCCGGTCTCCAAGACCGGACTTCATTGAGACTGACCACACGAACAACTCGTTTAACCCTCTGAAGTGCAGATTGTTCCGGTCGCCAAGACCGGACTTCATTGAGACAGAACGGGGCGACCGCTGTGGGCTGCTGCACCTTCACGGATTGTTCCGGTCTCTAAGGCCGGACTTCATGGAGACGTGAAAGCTTGTCGACAGCATTATTAGCGTCGTTCCGAGGGTGATGGTCGCGGTGCGACCTGATCGCTTTACTCGCTGCCCGGATTTTCCGGGGTTTTTGCGGGTTCTGTGACGGGGTCGGATCAATCGGGGTGTGGGAAGAATGCCCGGCCCATGTTTCGCGAAGACTTTTCCTCTGGTGGCACTCCTGTGTTCCGGATTGCCACCAGAGGCTCCTGCGACCTTCTATGCGTGCAGGTGTTCTTTGTGTTGTTCTGCTACCTCTTCTGATTCCAGCTGCAGGGTGCAGTGCTCGATGCTGATCTCGTGATGCGTGACCAAGCATTCTTGGATTTCGGCGAGGATCTCCTGTGAGTGCCCGTCGGTAAAGCATTCGTCGGCCAGCACCACATGGGCCGTCAGGACCGGAAGTTCGGTGGAGACGGTGGAGGCGTGGAGATCGTGGACCCCCTTGACGTGGGGCTTTTCCATCAAGTGCTGCCTCACCTTGGCCAGGTCCAGCTCAGTGGGGGTGGCTTCCAGCAGGATCGATCCCGACTCCCGCAGCAGCTTCAGGGCGCGTGGCACGATCAGTGCTGCCACAAGAAGCCCTGCGACGGTGTCGGCGCGGGTCCATCCGGTCAGGGCAATCACCGCTGCGGAGACGATCACCGCCACCGACCCGAGGGCATCGTTCAACACCTCCAGGAAAGCGGCACGCATGTTCAGGTTGCTGTCCTTGCCGCCCAGCAGCACCAGCAGCGACGCGACATTACCGAGCAAGCCGATCACGCCGATGACGGCCACCCCGCCCGCCTCCACCTCCGGAGGGGCGAACAGGCGAAGCACACCCTCGTAGATGGCATATCCGCCGACGCACAGCAGAATCGCGGACTGCGCCCCGGCGGACAACACCTCCGCGCGCTGCCATCCCCACGTGTGACGCTCCGAAGGGGGACGTTTCATCAACGTCGCCGCAATGAGCGCCACCACCAAACCGACGGAGTCGGTCAGCATGTGTCCGGCATCGACCAGTAGCGCCAGGCTGTCCGTCACGATCGCGCCGACCACCTCCGCGGCGAAGATCACCCCAGTGATTCCCAGCGCAATCCCCAGGCGGGTCCGGTTCGTCGATCCGTGCGCATGATTGTGGCTGTGTCCGTGCCCATGCCCGTGGGAGTGGCCGTGGCCGTCATGCCCGCGGGCGGCGCGACCGTTCTCGTCGTGGGTTGTGGTGTGATGCTCGTGACTGTGGTGGTCGTGGTGTTCGCTCATGATGTCTCGATTTCCGGTTCGCAGGTGACAGGGACCTCACCGGTTGCAACCAGAAGGTCGTCGGCGGCTGCCAGGAGATTCGTGGTCAGTTCTGGCTCGGCCAAGGAATAGAAAGTGGCGCGGCCCCTCACCCGTGCGGTCAGCAGCCCGCTGTCCCGCAACCCCCGCACGTGGGCCGACACCGTGGACTGCGCCAGCCCGAGGTGCCCGACGAGGTCGGCCACCCGGTGCTCCGACAGCATCAGGTGCTTGACGA